>ERZ724505.115-NODE-115-length-48678-cov-8.289040_pt1 | contig 48678 bp, 45 predicted proteins | sample MGYA00376038_ERZ724505 | MGnify/ENA primary metagenome ERZ724505 (study PRJEB28724, sample SAMN07190884) | wastewater metagenome | isolation source: effluent of sewage treatment plant in Hong Hong | place: Hong Kong | collected 2016-03-17 ... | reverse complement strand
CAGCTCTTTGGTGCCGGTCTTGCTTCTTGCTCAGGTGGCAACTTCCTCACGTGGAGTAATGGTCTCTTCGGGTGCGCAGCTGACCAAGTAGGCGCAGGTGGTGGTACCTTCCCATTCACCCCAACCACTGCCTTTGGTACAGCAGCGAATGCAACCTCAACACTTGTAGGCTTCACTGCAGGTCTCTATGCAACCGCGTCATCAACTATTGGTGATGGCACCCAACAAGGGGGTCTTACTATTGGTGGTGGTGCAACAACGACCGGCAATGCGTACTTTGCTGGAAACGTTGGTATTGGCACTTCAACTCCATGGGCACAATTCTCAATTAATCCAAACGGCGTCACCGGTCCGGTATTTGCGATCGGGTCTTCGACGCAAACCTACTTCTCTATTAAAAACGACGGAGTGCTCGGCTTCTCCAACCGTCTCGCTACGTCAACGCTTGCAACTTTTGGCACCGCTCCATTTATTGTTGCGTCAACAACATCCAACCTTGGTATAGGTACGAACGCTCTCGCAAAAATCACGTCCGGGGGATCCAATACAGCACTTGGATCTGGCGCCCTGATGGGTTTGAAGATTGGTAGTAATAATATTGCAATCGGCGCCTCAGCTTTAAATTCAAATTCAGCAAACAGCTCGTATTCTGACAATATTGCAATAGGAACTGGCGCTTTCTCAGCTAATACTGGAGGAAGTAGAAACGTAGGAATAGGCAGCGGGGTAGCTGGTAATGGCGCGAGTAGCATTGGTAGTGGAAACGTACTTTTGGGCTACAATGTTGGCTACGAAAATACAGCAGCCGCAAGTTACAACACCCTCATTGGGTATCAGACAGGCATTAACCTCGATAGTGGCTACGGCAACATTCTTATAGGGGCTGACCCAGACAACTGTGACCAGTGTGGCTTTGGCTCAGATATTACAAGTGGTCGAAACAATATCGGTATTGGATACAATTTGCGCTTCGGCTCAGGCACTGCCAACAATCAACTTAATATTGGTAACTTCCTCTTTGGTACTTTGCCAGCAACGAGCTCAGCGCAGAAGCTCGTCGCCCCAATCACTGGTTCCTTTGGTGTAGCAACCTCATCGCCATTCGCCACCTTTGGTATTCATGCGAATAACGGCTCGACCAACACTACGCTCTTCGCCATTGGCTCATCAACTGTTACTGCAACCACTACACTCTTTACGGTTGATAACACGGGGCAAGTGAACGTGACCAACACCGCGTTTAATTCGATAAATACAAGCGGCGGTGTGAATGCTAACTCTGGATTCTTCACAGCAACTAACCAAGGATACAGCTGGGGCAACAGTATGGCCAGAATCCTCGGTAGAGGTATAACTAACGACACACTAAACTACATTTCGTTCCTCGTGGGGACCTCATCTGCATTTGAACGGGCTCGCATCCTAAACACTGGTCAGTTTGGTATCGGCACCACCTCACCATTCGCACTTACTTCAATCCATGCAGTGAATGGAGCTTCGACCTCCACCATCCTCTTCGCTATTGCCTCGTCTACACAAACTGCAACATCAACACTCTTCTCAATCTCTAACACGGGTGCGGCATCAACCACCCAGCTCTTTGGTGCCGGTCTTGCTTCTTGCTCAGGTGGCAACTTCCTCACGTGGACTAATGGTCTCTTCGGCTGCGCAGCTGACCAAGTAGGCGCAGGCGGCGGCACCTTCCCATTCACCCCAACCACTGCCTTTGGTTCAGCAGCGAACGCTACTTCAACACTTGTAGGCTTCACTGCAGGTCTCTATGCAACAGCATCTTCAACCATTGGTGATGGCACCCAACAAGGGGGTCTTACTATTGGTGGTGGAGCTACGACAACAGGCAATGCGTATTTTGCGGGTAACGTTGGTATTGGCACTTCAACTCCATGGGCACAATTCTCAATTAATCCAAACGGCGTCACTGGTCCGGTATTTGCGATCGGGTCTTCGACACAAACAGTATTTACGGTTGATACGAGCGGTTTTGTGGACATTGGCTTGCCTCATGTCTCGTTTGCTAACGCGCCACTAACTATCACGGGCAACGTTAATTCGTATTATCAGTCAGTTATTCACAACACGAACGCCGGCTCACAAGCTTCGGCCGACTATATTATGGGCGCTGATTTGATGACTGATACTAGCTACTACGGCGACCTGGGCTATAACAGCTCGACATATAGTGATCCAGCCTACTCAGGCTTTGGAGCTAACGGCCTCTATTTGTACAACAACGATGGCGAGCTTGATCTTGGTACCGCTTCATCAACTAATGCTAATGCTGTAATTAAATTCTTCACAGGCGGCACCACCTGGGACAAAGAAGCCGCGCGCTTCACTCAAAGCGGAAACTTTGGCCTTGGTACCACGTCACCATTTGCAAAGTTTGCTGTTCAAGGTGAATTTGGTGAAACAAATCCATATCTCTTTGCTATCGGCTCTTCTAGTGTTGCAGCAACCTCAACACTCTTTGTTGTCACCAACACTGGCAACATAGGCATTGGCTCAACTTCACCATTCGCAAAACTCTCAATCGTGACCGGCACTGTTGGAGACGAGCGCACACCAGCATTTGTTATCGCGACGTCGACCATAGGCAACTGGACGCCAAGCGCACAGGTACCGCTCTTTTCAGTGTTTGCGACGACGACAGGCGCACTCGACTTTGCTCGGGTCGCAATCGGCGCGACCAGTACTTGGTCAGGCAATGCCGGCATCCGCGATCAGCTCACTGTGAGCGGTCGTATCTACTCGACTTGGAACTACATGGCCTGCGATGTGCCGTCGGTCACCGGTACTGCAAACGCTTCATCAACCTCAGCTGATGTACAAGCTGCTTGCGGTGACTTCTACTTCGATGCAGTTACTGACGGCGCGATGCTCGTGAATAACCTCGCGTATCCACCATCACTGCGCATTTCTCCAGGCGTCGGCACCAGCTTTGCAGCAAATGAAGGAGGCTCGCTGCGCTCATGGGCAAACAACATGCCTGCAACTTCAAGCCCAGTTATGGAAGTTCGTGCAAACATCCCGGTCACTACTTCTACTTCGACTGTGTACACCATCGGCTTTATCGACACCGGCGCTAACCCACGGGCACCACTTGCCGGTTCTCGTCCTGCAAACGGCGCCTTCTTCGAAGCATCATCAACCAACAACACCTGGTATGCTGTTGTACGCGTTAATGGTCAGGACGTAAGCGCGGTCAGCACCGGTGTCGCAACCTCATCAACGAGCAACCTCTTCCGCCGCTTCCGCATCGAAGTAGCATCTTCAACCGACACCTTCCTCATCGATGGTCAGGTCGTCTCACAAGTAACTAAAGCACGTGCTCAAGATAGACCAATGGCGCCAGTGGCACAGGTGGTTCGTGAAAACGGCGCACTTGCAGCTGTGGTGAATACAGTAGCTGGCGCAAACGCAGCGCTCGATATTGCAAGCATGCGTGTTTGGGACGACGACCCTCCAGAAGACCGAGTTGCGGCTAGTGGCCTTAGTGCTGGCGGCGATAGTGCGTATACGTATGACGCAGTTTCAGGAGCAAGCATCGCACAGACAGACCTTGTTGATGATGCAAGCCACTTTGTACCAGGCATGATCGTCTCGAATGCCACTTCGACCTATACCGACGCGATGGGCTCTACAAGCCCAATGGTACGCCGCTCAAGTGGTTCGTATGATGATGATGCGTTTGGTGTCGTCGCGCTCTCGCCAAACCTGCGCTTTGGCCAAAACACTGGAGCCTTTAACTTTGTGAATGTGGCGCTCAGTGGGCGCACCGTCGTCTTGGTTTCATTGGAAAACGGCCCGATACACCAAGGCGATCGCATTACCGCTTCATCGATCGAAGGAGTTGGTATGAAGGCGGTCCGCCCAGGAACAGTTGTTGGTGTTGCTATCTCAGGCTTTGCAACCTCAAGCTGTGACGTGTCATTTACCAAAGAGCTAACTGATGCTGGCGTATCGGTACCTGCAAATGCATGTATTGGCCAAGTGGTCGTACAGCTTAAAGCTGGCCAGGATCTTGGTATCGGTTCAATACTACAGACTGCAACCACCACACCGTTTGAGAACCTCACGAGCGCCCTTAGTGAGCTTGCCAACACTGCCTTGAGCCGAGGTGCGCAGTTCCTCAAGATGGTGGTAGGGGAGTTGGTTGCAAAAGTAGCGGTCATTGGCAATCTCTTTGCAGACACCATCACCGTCAACAACCTCACGGTAGGTTCTCAAAGTCAGCCAGCCGGCATCACGCTCTTTGACCAAGTGACGCATGCACCATACTGCTTCTCGATACAAAATGGCCAATCGGTCACAACGCCGGGCACCTGTGACCATCCTACGGGACCTTCACAGACCTCGAGCGCTCCAAGTTCGAGCACTTCGAGCAATTCCAGCACAAGCACTCCAGACACTTCAGTCAGCACCAGTACGTCCGACACCACGATAAGTACCCCGGCGCCTGACTCTGCTGTTAGTACCTCTGATGCCTCGGTAACTATCTCGACGCCAGATGCCACCCCACCACCTGCTGACACAGCTCCAGCGGCAGACACCACAGTGGCGCCAGTCCAGTAGGGGTAGCGGGGCAGAAATACGGTATACTACTTATATATGAGTACACGCATAGCAATTAACGGATTTGGGCGCATCGGACGAGCATTCATGCGCGTGGCACACGCGCACCCTGAGTTAGAAGTGGTAGCTATTAATGACCTTGGTGACGCTGGGCAGTTTGCCTATCTTTTGAAATATGACACCGTTTATGGCCGCGCACCTTTCAGTGTCGAAGTAGGGGAGAAGATGCTCAAGGTCGATGGCAAAGAGGTAAAGATTGTTTCTGAAGCTGATCCTACCAAGTTGCCATGGAAAGATCTCAATATTGATGTGGTGGTGGAGTCGACGGGGCTCTTTACCAGCTATGAAAAAGCAAAGGCACACATTGACGCGGGTGCCAAGCGCGTGGTCATTACCGCTCCCGTTAAAGATGAACCGCCGGAGGGCATAGCGGGCGCTACTATTTTAGTGGGTCTCAATGATGACAAATTCCAAGGTGTGCAAATCACCTCTAACGCATCCTGCACCACCAACGCCTCGAGCCCGCTGATGCAAATTTTGCACGAAGCTATTGGGATTGAAAAAGCGGTGCTTTCAACCACGCACGGCTACACCGCATCACAAAATTTGGTGGATGGTCCAGTAAAGCGCGCTAAGGGCAAGGAGGATTATCGCGATGGACGCGCTGGTGCACACAATATCGTACCATCTTCGACCGGCGCTGCTATTGCGGTCACCAAAGCTATTCCAGACTTAACAGGAAAATTCGATGGCATTAGCCTCCGTGTGCCGGTTATTGCTGGCTCTATCGCTGATGTCACGTTTATCGCAAAGCGAGACACCAGTGTTGAAGAGGTAAATGAGGTACTCAAAAAAGCCGCTACTGATGAGCGCTGGAAGCCAGTCTTTGCAGTAACCGAAGAGCCACTCGTCTCAAGCGATATTTTGGGCGAGAGCCACGCCTCGATTGCGGATCTTGCTATGACTCGCGTGATAGGAGGTAACTTGGTAAAGGTGCTCGCCTGGTATGACAACGAAATGGGATATACGCATGCGCTCGTGGAGCATGTTGTGCGTTTAGCGAAATATATATAAGTATGCGTATTGTGCTTGCGTCAGATCATGCGGGCTTTGCACTCAAGGGGGTGCTCGTGCAGTATCTCAAAGAGGAAGGCCATGCGGTTGAAGATCTGGGGCCACATAGGCTCAATCCTGAAGACGATTATCCTGATTACTGTATCCCTGCGGCACAAAAAGTAGCGAGCGACCCTGAGCTCTTGGGTATAGTTATTGGTTTTTCTGGCCAGGGTGAAGCGATGGCAGCCAACCGCGTGCGCGGAGCGCGCGCGACAGCCTACTATGGTGGGCAAGAGGAGGTTCTGCGTCTTTCGCGTGAGCATAACAATGCAAACGTGCTTTCGTTGGGTGCGAAATTTTTAACGCTCGATGAGGCGAAAGAAGCGGTCTCAGTGTGGTTAGCGACCGATTTTAGTCAGGCGCCCCGTCATGAACGCCGTATTATAAAACTTGATCAGTAGTGTATGGTAGAAATCATTCCCGCAATTCTTCCACAATCTCTTGAGGAGATTACGAGCAAATTAGAGCAGGTGCGCGCGTTTGCAAAGACTGTTCAAATTGATCTAGTGGATGGTATGTATGCACCCAATACGACGTGGCCATTTACTACACAAGAAGCGTGGCCAAAAAACTCTTTGATCGAGGGAATAGCGCTTCAATTTGATCTTATGCTGTCGAAGCCACAAGATCATGTAGTGCCGTGTATCGAGTTAGGCGGGAGGGAGTTAATCATACATGCGAAAAGTGAAGGTGCTTCTGCAGCGGTAGCTCTTTTGCAACAAATGCGAAATGATTGGCCGCCCGTTCGTGTTGGGGTAGCGTTGTCTTCTACAGCAACAACGGAAGACCTCAAACCGTTTGATGGTATGTTCGACTTTGTACAGGTGATGGGTATTGAACATATTGGGTTTCAAGGACACCTGTTTGATGCTCGTGCGGTCGAGCTTGTTGCGGCGATCAGAGCTGCATATCCTGCATGTAGCATCGAAGTTGACGGGGGAGTGGCACTCGGGAATGTGCTGCGTCTTGCACGAGCGGGTGCTGACCGCTTAGTGGCAGGCTCAGCAATTTTTTCGACAGCTAATCCACAACAAGCATACGCACAGCTGCATACAGAGGCGAATCGAGAGTAAACGCGCGGTATACTAGGAGTATATGTTGAGTGATGCCCGGGTGCGAGAGTTGGAGAATCAAGCCACGCTCGTGCGCGAAACTATCATTGAAATGCTCGCTGCAGCAGGTAGCGGACACACCGCGGGGCCCTTAGGGATGGCGGACATATTCACTGCGCTCTACTTTTATATTCTCAAACACGATCCAAAAAATCCGGAATGGAGCGAGCGTGATAGACTCATACTTTCAAACGGCCACATCGTGCCAGTGCGGTATGCGGCGATGGCACATGCGGGGTATTTTCCTGTAGAAGAATGTTTAACCCTGCGCAAATTTGGCTCGCGTCTCCAAGGACATCCTGAGCGGCTGCGACTACCAGGGTTGGAGACCACGTCGGGCCCGCTGGGTTCTGGGCTGGGTCAAGCGGCGGGGATGGCGCTAGGGCTTCGCATGGATGGCAAGAAGAATCGCGTGTACTGCTGCCTTTCGGATGGTGAGCATGATGCGGGTAATATTTGGGAGTCGGCGATGTTTGCCGGGAATAACAAGCTCAGCAACCTCACCGTGTTTGTCGATCGAAATAATATTCAAATTGATGGGACGACCGAAGAGGTGATGCCGCTGGAGCCGCTGCGTGGGAAGTGGGAGGCGTTTAATTGGCATGTGCTTGAGGTAGATGGGCACAATATGCGCGCTATTATTGATGCAGCACAGGAAGCACAAGCGATTACAGAAAAACCCACGATCATCATCGCGCATACCATCCCCGGTAAAGGGATCAAGCAGATCGAATATGATTTCCGATGGCACGGCAAACCGCCTTCAAAAGAAGAGGCTGCGGCATTTCTCACGCAACTACGCACACTCAAAGGGACTATTCAAAGTCCACATACTCATTAAGTATTCCATCTATGTTATATCCTGGCGCAAAAATACGAGACGATCTATTTGGCCGGCCCGAGCAAAAGCCAACGCGGGATGGTTTTGGCATGGCACTCATGGAACTCGGGGAAAAGAACAAAGAGGTGGTGGTGGTGTGTGCAGACCTGAGCGAATCTACTCGTGTTTTAGAATTTAAAGAAAAATACCCCGAGCGGTTTGTAGAAATTGGCGTCGCTGAGCAAAATCTAGCGACTGTCGCTTCGGGGTTAGCTGCGGTAGGGAAAATTCCCTTTATAACATCCTACGCAACGTTTTCGCCTGGCCGTAACAATGAGCAAATTCGCACAACCATTTCACTGAATAAAGTGCCGGTAAAAATCGGCGGTATGCATGCCGGTATTTCCGTCGGGCCTGATGGGGCGACGCACCAAGCGCTCGAGGATATGGCGCTCATGCGCGTACAGCCCAACATGACTGTTATCTCTCCGTGTGATGCTGAAGAAGCGCGCAAGGCAACCATTGCTGCAGCTGCGCATGCGGGGCCAGTGTATCTGCGTTTTTCGCGCGAAAAGACGCCCCTCATCACCACGCCTGAAACACCTTTTGTATTGGGACAGGTGCAAATCATGTGGCTTCCGGAGAAGCCACGTGTCGCGGTCTTTGCGACGGGGCCGCTAGTATATAATGTGCTGCGCGCAGTGGATGAGTTAGAGCACGAGATCCCCACATCGGTATTGAATGTGCACACTATTAAACCACTCGACAAGAAAGCGATTGTCGAAGCAGCAAAAACTGCTGGTGGTGTGGTGGTGGTAGAGGAACATCAAGTAGCGGGGGGCCTTGGAAGTGCTATCGCAGAAGTGCTTGCAGAAGAGTGGCCGGTCCCTATGCAGTTTGTAGGCGTGCGCGACCAGTTTGGGCAATCGGGAGAGCCCAAAGAACTTATCGAGCACTACGGGCTCGGTATTACCCATATTAAACAAGCTATTAGTCGGGTGCATGCACGCGCTCATATATAAGCCCCATGTTTACTAGCGAAGTGCGAGAAGCATCAATTGTGCATCAAAACATCAATTCGCTCATCGCGTTGGTGTTCGTTGGTTCGTTTGCTGCAGGTATCGGACTTATCATTTGGCATGCGTGCGTCGGCAACAATCCAATTGCAGACTTCATATTTCACACCACACTCGTCACGCAAGCTGCTCAAAATTAAAGCGTTTGGAGTTTGTAGTCGCCAGGAGCTCCTGTGAGATATTCCTGCAGTTTTTCACGGGACAGTAAGCCTTCTTGTGCGCCGACTTTCATAACAACTGACATAGAGTTGATAGGCCCCCACAGAAGCGCCTCTTCAAACGACTTGCCGAGTGCGAGCGCTGCGGTAACACTTGAAGCGAACGCATCACCAGCGCCGGTGCGCTCAAACGGGGCGGGTTGGTCGGGATACATCGGTATATAGTAGTACGCTCCTTGAGCACTTTTGGCGTAGGCCCCTTTACGATCATCAGTGATGACTACTTGTTTTGGTCCAAGGGCCATAAGTTTGTCGAGTAAGAGCTTTTTATCATCAGTGGGTTCCATTTTTAAAATCCGCTCGGCTTCTTCTTTGTTGACGACAAACAGATCGGTGCGCGCGTAAATACCTTTGAGCGCTTCGGTGCCCAACTTCATTTGGAAGGTGCCCGGTTGGAAGGTGAGTTTGGTATCAGGGAATTGGGATAACCACTGCGTTATTTGCTCGTGGTAGGGGGCAGAATTGCTCGCGAGTGAAGAGAGGTACACCCACTTTGGGCCTTCCGTAAGCTGCGGCACCGCATATGAAAACTCTTCATGCTTCACTAAAATGGTGCGCTCTGTTTCGTACCACAGCACATAGTGGTGGTTCGTCTGCTTACCAGCCTCAGTTACCATGAGCGACGTATCGACCTGCTCTTGGGTGAGTTTTTCCAAACACTTCTTGCCGGGAGTATCGTCGCCAATATACGCGCGCAGTGATGCGTTGAGGCCTAGGCGTGCAGCAGCGACCGCAGCATTAGCAGAGTTGCCCACCGCATACATCGGCACATCGTAGTCATACGGAATTTTGTCGCCCCAGCGCATGCATATCTCGCAATCCTCAGCATTAATCTTGCAATGGACGTTGGCATCTTTCAGGCGGATAAACGGTTCGGTCACAATGTCGCCAATGGCGAGGAAATCGATAGACATATTTTTAGTATATACTAAGCGAGACTATGCAAACACTAGCAGACCTCATTTTGGATTATAAACAAGCAGGGAAGGCGCTCGGACACTTTAATATCTCTGACTCCAATCAATTGCACGCTATCGCCAAGGCGGCACACGAGACCAAGCTGCCGGTCGTGGTTGGACTTTCTGAGGGAGAGCGAGAATTTTTCCCGCTGCGTGAGGTGCGGGCGCTCATGCACATGTACCAAAAAGAGGGTATAGCAATGTATCTTAACGCCGACCATACCTACTCGTATGAAAAAGCGGTTGAAGCGATTGATGCGGGCGTCGACTCTATTGTGGTTGATGGGGCGAAACTCTCGTTTGCTGAAAACGCACAGCTGCTGGAGCGCGTTGCTACGTACGCAAAGCATAAGCGTCGCTTTTGGGGGTCGCACACACTCGTAGAGGGTGAGCTAGGCTATATCGGCCAGTCTTCAAGCGTTATGGATAAGCTTCCCGAAGGCGCTGCTATTACCGAGGAGATGATGACCAAGCCTGAAGAGTTAAAAAAACTTATCGAAGAGACGGGGATTGATTTGGTGGCGCCCGCGGTAGGGAATATCCACGGCATCATTACCTCTGGCCAACCAAAGCTCTCCATTGAACGCATCGGGCAGCTCGCGCAAGCAGTATCGGTGCCCTTGGTGCTGCACGGCGGCTCTGGCTCTGATGATGAGGAGTTTTCTCAAGCGGTGAAGGCGGGGATGAGCATGGTGCACATTAATACCGACATCCGGGTCATATACCATGACGAGGTCAAAAAAGCGCTCATAGAAGGGAAGGAGGTGGCGCCGTACAAGTTCCTTGCGCCTGCCATGCAGAAAACGACCGAATATGTGGCTCAAAAACTACAGCTATTTGCCCGCGCCTAGGGGGTTGCAAAATCGGCAAAATTCTATATAGTAGGGTCTCATGGAATTAACGGTAGAAAAGCGCGATACAAACGCAAATACGAACGAGCTGCGCCGCAAAGGCTTGCTCCCAGCGGTCGTCTATGGACGCAGTGAAGAGTCGACCCCGATCTCAGTTGATCGTAAGGTGTTTGAAAAGCTCTTCCGCGAGGCGGGCGAGTCTACCGTTATTACTCTTAAGGGTCTTGGGAGTGCCAAGGAGGCGCTCATTCATGAAGTGGCCTTCCACCCAGTTTCTGGCCAGGCGCTCCACGCTGATTTTTATGCTATTGAAAAGGGCCAGACGGTGACTGTTTCGGTACCGCTTGAATTCGAAGGTGTCTCAAGCGCTGTAAAAGACCTTGGTGGTGTTTTGGTAAAAGTGATGCACGAACTTGAAATTGAGTGCCAACCAAAAGATCTCCCGCAACACATTGTTGTTGATATTTCAAAACTTAAGACGCTTGATGATCAGATCATGGTGAAGGACCTTAAACTTCCTCTTAGTGCGAAGATTACCGTAGAGGCAGATGAGGTTGTGGCACTTGTCACTGGTGCTCAGGAGGAGACTGAGGAAACCACTCCTATGGATATCTCACAAATTGGTTCATCCGTAGAGCGTGGCAAGAAAGAGGAAGAAGCAGAAGCCGCAGAGTAATAAAAACGCCCCAACAGGGGCGTTTTTTGGTATAGAATAGGGTAATGGGTAACCGAAAAAGGTGGGTAGCCGCCTCGTGTTTTGTCGTCGCTCTGAGTTCTGGAGCGCTTGTGGCGGTGGCTCAAACTGACACCTCAGGTTCAGCACAGACTGATGCATATCGGGCACAACTGCAAGCACAGTTAGATAGTCTTGAGAAGCAAATTGCTGCACAGCAGGCGATATTGGAGCAGGCAAAAACGCAAGACGTCTCGCTCTCCCGAGATATTAAAATCCTCGATGCGCAGATTAAACAGGCGCAGCTTGAGATTAAAGCGCGCACCATCGCTATGACGCAGCTCCAGACGGGTATTACACAAAAGCAACAAACCATTAATACTCTCAATACAAAATTAGGGGATGAGATGGAGTCGCTTGCTGCCCTATTGCGTGAAAAAAATAGACTCGACACCACCTCCCCCGCTGTCGCTATTTTGTCTGCACAGAGCCTCTCTGACTTCTTTATAGACCTCGATACCTTTGACCAGATTAATGAGAAGCTCCAAGACTCCTTTAGTAAGATCACGGACACAAAGAACCTGACCCAGGAGCAGCAGAATAATTTGCAGTCCCAGCTTGATGAGGAGACCAAGCTGCGCCAGGTGCAGCAGCTGCAAAAGGATCAGATAGCCCAGCAGCAATCACAAAAGCAGAAAATTTTAGCAGAGACAAAAGGGCAGGAAAAAGCATATCAAGCGCTCATCACTAAAAGCCAGCAGTCCGCTGCACAAATTCGTGCCGCGCTCTTCCAGCTCAATGGCTCAGCAGCCATCTCATTTGGTAAGGCGCTCGACTATGCCAACGAGGCGTCTAAAGCGACCGGTATCCGCCCAGCGTTCCTGCTGGGTATTATCCGCGAAGAGTCGAACTTGGGTTCAAACGTAGGCAAGGGGACGTACACCACCGACATGCATCCGACACGCGATGTGCCAATTTTTATGGCGATCACCTCGAGTTTGGGGCTTGATCCGACTTCCCTGCCGGTTTCAAAAAAACAGTGGTACGGCTGGGGTGGCGCTATGGGCCCGGCGCAGTTTATTCCTTCAACTTGGGCGGGGTATGCGGGCTATGTGAAGCCTGACTATCACTATGATGCGAGCAAGGACCGGGTTGGCAAACTTACCGGTAATCAGCCACCAAACCCCTGGAACCCGGAGGATGCGTTCATGGCTTCGGCTATTTATCTCACTGACAGCGGCGCTGCGGCGCAAACTCCTGCGGCAGAGTTTAAAGCTGCGATGTGCTACCTGGTGGGCTGTGGCAATGTGAATAAGGCAGATCTGCAATTTTATGGCCAACAAGTCGCCCAATATGCAGCACAGTACCAGTGCCAGATCGATATCATCAACGGTAAATCAAGTAGCGGCAGTTGCTAGTATTGTTAACACCAACACTGGTAAAGATTTAAAACCGTGGTTTGATTAACGTATGCAATCTTTTCAAAAGGGCTTTGGGTTTGTGGTGCCTCTCATTATTCTTTGTCTATTGGTTGGTGGGGGTGGTGTGTACTGGTATATTGGTTTTAAGAACTCGAACTCATCGACCACTCAGGCAAGTAACACAAATGAGTACAAGCCTTTGTTTGCTCAAAACGAGGGGCCAGGTGCACCAAACTGCTATTACTTGCGTGGGGATGAGGTGTTTGTTTCAAGTGATGGTGGCAAGAATTTTACTATCGTTCCTGGTGCGGATGCTAAGAGTTTTAAAGATCAGTCCATTTTTGGCTTATGCTTTGGAACTGATACTAGTCATGTGTACAGAGATGCCCAAACAATTGCTGGGTATAATCCCGCAACTTTTGCTTGGTTGTGGTATACAAAGACGAAAGATGGACCGGTCTTATTTGCAAAGAAAAATGCTACATCAATAGGTAAGTTTGCTTTTAGTGAAGGCAAAAACACTGCGTATACTGGCGAATCAGTAATCCCTAACGGTGACCCACAAACATTCAAAGAATGGGTGGGTAGCTACGACTTTGCCCCTTGGGCGGTAGATAAAAATAATGTGTACTGCCAAGGTGAGGTGGTTTTGGGAGCGATACCTGCAAGCCTGTCATATAGTAGCCAAAACCCTGACAAAATTAGCGTTACTATCAAGGGGGCAAAAAAGACAGTCGACAGCAATTGTGTCGTACGGTAAGCCCCTTGCAAAAGGCTAAAAAGTTAGCTATAGTAAGCCCCATGAAAACGGAGACCCACCCGACATATTTCCCTGAGGCAAAAGTCGTTTGCGCATGCGGCAATGTCTATACTATTGGCTCGACCAAGAAGGAACTTTCGGTCGAAATCTGCTCTGCGTGCCACCCGTTCTACACTGGTAACGAGAAGATCATGGACGTCGCCGGTCGCGTTGAGAAGTTTAAGGCCCGCCGCGCAGCAGCTACCAAGAAAGGTAAATAACGTGTCACCAGAAGGCACCTCAGGAATTCTTTCCGCAAAGGTCCTCGGATCTCCTCACTCTTCTTTTTCTGGCCTTCGGCCAAAGGTTGAGTTCGGCCAGACCATTTGCTTCTAGAATTCCTTCGGTGCCTTTTTCGTACCTCAATCATGGAAATAGATATCCAAAAATTTAAGGAAAACCCCAAGACCGCCTACTTTGCGGTCGAGCTTGAGCGTCTGCTTGGCGAAGAGGCTGAGGTGAAAGAGTTGGCTCAAGGAGAGCTTGGTGATTTGGCTGATGATGATCTCAGGCGCATAGAGGAACAAAAGCAGGCACTACTTACTGAGATTGAAAAGATTCTTGAAAGTGAACGTCAGGAAGAAGAGTTCCCTAACGAAGCGGTGCTCGAAATCCGCGCGGGTGTAGGCGGCGAAGAAGCGGCACTGTTTGCCGAAGAGCTTGCGAATATGTACCGCGCCTATGCTGAGTCGCAAGGCTGGCAGGTGCGCATGCTCTCTGAGTCGAAGACCGATCTTGGCGGCTACAAAGAAGTGGTGATTGAGCTGCGCGGTATTGGCGTATACAAAAAGCTACGCTACGAGACGGGTGTGCATCGCGTGCAGCGCATCCCAGCGACTGAGAAGTCTGGCCGCATCCACACCTCAACTGCTTCAGTTGCTATCATGCCGATTCGCAAAAAGCACAAGATTGAAATTAACCAAGGTGATCTGGAGTTTGAATTTTCACGCGCCGGGGGCGCGGGCGGCCAAAACGTCAACAAGGTAGAGACCGCGGTGCGCATCATCCACAAGCCCACCGGGCTTGATGCACGCTCCCAGGTTGAGCGCTCACAAAATGCCAACCGCGAACGTGCTCTGGCGGTCCTCATGGCAAAACTCGAACAAATGGAGGAGGAGAAAGAGCATGCGAAATATGCGGCCCAGCGCTCTGAGCAAATTGGCACCGCCGATCGCTCTGAGAAGATTCGAACCTACAACGTACTCCAGGACCGCATTACCGACCACCGCATCAAGGAGAGCTGGCACAACCTTCCAAACATCCTCTCGGGCAATCTGGAGCCGATAGTCGAGGCGCTGGCCAATTTCACCCTAGACGGGCAAGCGGGCAATGCAGCCTCAAGCGAGGACGAGGAGTAAGGGTTGCATTTTGGGCCCCACCATGGTACTCTCGAGCCTACATATATGGATAAACAGGCACTTATAGATAAGCTTTTTTCAGTTGGCGCACACTTTGGTTATGCGCCGTCTCGCCGTCACCCATCAGTGGCGCCCTTTATTTTTGGCACCAAAGGCGGGAGCGAAATTATCGATCTTGAGGCAACCTCCACAAAACTCATGGAGGCGCTTGAGGTGGTGAAGTCACTCGCCCAGGGCCGCAAGACTATTCTTTTTGTTGGTAGCAAGGCTGAAGCGCGCGAGGCACTCAAGCGCGCAGCAGATCGTCTCGCACAGCCATACGTAGCTTCTCGTTGGATCGGTGGTACCCTCTCAAACTTTAGCGAGATCAAGAAGCGTGTAAACCGACTCTCAGAGCTTTCAACCATGCGTGAAAAAGGCGAACTCGCTAAGTTCACCAAACATGAGCGACTCCTTATTGACCGCGAAATCACTGAGCTTGAAGACATGTTCGGCGGCTTGCGCAGCATGAGCAAACTACCGGATGCACTCATTGTGGTTGATCCGAAGCACCAGAGTGGTGCAGTAAAAGAAGCCGCACTTTTGAACATTCCGGTTATTGCTATACTAAACACTGACTGTGATCGCGCAGGTATCACGTATCCGGTTCCTGCAAACGATGCGTCAGCACAAACTATCGCTTTCATTTTGGGCGAAGTCGCAAGCACCTACGAGCAACACTTGGGTGTTCCTCAAAAAGAGGCTGAAGGTGCGCACTAATAATAACTAACAATATACGTATGGCTATTACTGCTGAAGCGGTGAAAGAACTTCGCGATATGACCGGTGTTTCGGTCATGGAGTGCAAAAAGGCACTTGAAGAAGCTGGGGGTGACCTGGAGAAGGCAAAAGCGATTCTTAAGGAGCGCTCAGCCATCGCCGTCGCTAAAAAGAGTGACCGTGAACTTGGTGCAGGGGTGGTCGCTTCATACATCCACAGTACTGGCCAAGTAGGCGCGCTCGTCCTCCTTTCGTGCGAGACAGACTTCGTTTCAAAGAATGAAGAGTTTAGTACGCTTGCGCGCGATATTGCTATGCATATTACCGCGATGCGTCCTGAGTCTACTGAGGCTCTCATGACCCAGCCATTTATTAAGGACCCAAGCAAGACCATCGCGGACCTTGTTTCTGCTGCTACCCAGAAGTTTGGCGAGCGCACTGAAGTCGCCAACTACACCTGTTTTTCGGTCACTGAGTAGGGTACAATATCTCTATGGTGCTATTCTTCATATCGACGCTCTGCGTCTCTCTGATTGGTCTCTCCTCGCTTCTTATCACTAAGCGGTTTGAACTTACCACCGGTCGAGTGCTTTTTGCGAATCAGCGCGAGAGCATGAGTAGCTTCTTCAAAACCATTTTATTTTGGGTCGAACGAGTGCTCCCGAGCTTAGCGCACGACTACGCGCTCTTGCTGTGGCGCGCGCTCTTGCGCTATGTGCATGCGGGCACCGCGTTTTTGGTTCTCAAAGCAGAGTCTCTGCTTGAGCGCGTACTCCATACGCTGCGACACAAGACCGAGGCCGAGCGTGGCGTTGGTCAGGCGTCAGACTTTTTGCGCGAAGTGGCGGAGTATAAAAAGAAGCTTAAAGCGCGCGAGCTGTAGCTTGAGCGAGAGCCCGAGGTCCGCTATAGTGACAACGTACGCCACCTTAAAATGATTGTGCGAAGATGCCGCCTTAGCTCAGTTGGTAGAGCAACACTTTTGTAAAGTGAAGGTCCCCGGTTCGAGCCTGGGAGGCGGCTCATAAATTTTAATTCTAGTATCCGCTGGTGGTGGTTGCCGTGGTAGTGGCCAGGTTTTTTAGCTCAGGGATGAGGGTTTGCATGTCATCCAGGTTTTTGAAACCGTACACCGGCTCACGGTCATTAATGATAAGTGCAGGCAGAGCCCCTTCAATCTTGTGCAGCGTAATGAGGGTGCGCAGCGCCGAGAGGTTGAGGTTGTAATCAAACGAATACACGCGCAGCCCAGGATATTTATTGCGCAGGTAGGAGAGCACATCACCTTGTTGCGCACACTGCGGGCAATCACCCGAGTTGGAATAGAAGTAAAGGATAAATACGGGCTTCGTTTTGCACTTTGCAGCGATTTGCTCGAGCAAGAGGTAGTCTTTGATCTCTAGGATAGAATACTGCTCCTTCAGCTGGAGCACCTGTGGGTTATTTGCCCCTAAATTATTTTCTGCTACTGAGAGGCGGCTGGCCAGCGAGTTGAGTTCGGTAGAGAGGATGGGGTTTTCGCTAATCGTCTTGCAGCTAAGATTACCCAAGAGCTCATACTGAGTTTCTGAGGAGAGAATATCTATTGAGATGCTCTGCTCGGCCGCTTGGATCTCCGCTATGCGCTTTTGGTCAAGCTTGTTTTCGATATAAAAGGCGGTAGCGAAAATAGAGGCAGTGATAAAAAAGACAAGAATATACTTTTGCATACAAATAAATTATTTATGTGATGAGTCCCAAACGCTTTCCTGTGCGCGCAGCGTCCCCCAGGCGGCACGCATGAGCCACAGGGGCGCTATGAATCCATAGAGCATAACGTAGGACATGATAGTGAGCACCCCGAAGTCTGCACCTGCCATCTTGCGCCCAATAAGAATCGCGGCAATAGTCATGCACACAGTCGTAATAATAAGGAAGGTGAGCATGCTGGTATTGAGATAAAACCAAGAGAAGTTAGAGAGATAGAATTGGGGGAATATACCAGTCACCCAAATATCGTGCACGCGACTGCTCACCATCATGCTCGTCTCAATAATGAGATATGCGGTTGAATAGAGTGCACCGATGAAAAGTACCAAACCAAAGGGGAGCACCAGCATGCCAAAGTTGCCGAACCGCGGGTTGAAATACATGTGCCAGTAATCTTGTGAGTTTTGCAAAAAACCTTGCGCCCACCGAGTCCGCTGCTTTACAAGTTTGCGCAGCGTCGGAGGTACGTTGGTGTATACAACGGCGGTGTGCGCGTTAGCGATCTTGAGGTGATTTTCGTGCATGCGGAATGCCATTTCCATGTCTTCGGTGTTGTGCGCGTGGCGAAACATGCCTATTTTTTCAAATACGGAGCGGCGGTAGATGGAGAATGGTCCTGGGAGTACCGAAATAGCCGAAAGATTATCAAACGTTTTCTTTACAAAGATACCGAAGGTATATTCGGCAGACTGCATAAGCTCGAGCATATTTTTAGGATGTCGCACCCGCATCGCAGGCACTACCGCGCCAACCTCTGGGTCGGATTCGAATTTTTTTACCATCTCACTAAGGGCCTCTGCGGCTACAAATGAGTCGGCGTCGAGGCAGCCGATAAGCTCGCCCTGCGCGTGCTCAATACCAAAATTGACTGCGGTCCACTTGCCGCCATTGGGCTTGCTAAAGTAGTGCACATTAAAGTGTTCCTGAGCGAGGCGCTCGCCAACCACTCCGGTATTGTCCTTTGAGCCATCGTTCACGATAAGGATCTCGAGCTTATCTTGCGGATAATTGAGGGCTAGGAGCGACTCCACGGTGCCTGCTAAGGTACGCTCTTCGTTAAAGCACGGCACGATCATAGAGACGAGTGGGAAGCGCGCTGGCTGATCAGTGGTCTTGCTGGGAGGGAGTTTTTCAAAAAAAGAGACAAACAAAAACACCTCGAAGTAGAGGCCCAAAAAAAGCACGGCATATATACCGTACAGCGCCACATCCATAACTTTCTAATAATAGCATTTTATGGTATTTTGGGCCATACTATCCACCGTATGGCAACAGGCTCAAACGACACCTCACCGAAAGGTCACATCCACCCCATTTCATCGCTCATTCGCGAGGCAAATCAAATTTTTTCACGCATGGGCTTCACGCTTGCGGAGGGGCCGCTTGTTGAAAGTCAGTACTACAATTTTGATGCGCTCAACGTGCCCAAAGACCATCCAGCGCGTGACATGCAAGACACTTTTTTCATGAAGGACGAGATAGACCCACTCGATGGGCTGCCTCGTGTACTGCGTACCCAAACGTCACCCGTGCAGGTGCATTACATGCGGTCGCAAATGCTAAAAAGAAATGAGCCGCCGTATCGTATCATTGTGCCGGGCAAGGTGTTTCGTAACGAAGCGACCGACATGACGCACGAAGCAGAGTTCTTTCAGCTCGAGGGGCTCGTGGTGGGTGAAGATATTACCCTTGAGCATCTTAAAGGTACACTCGACCGCTTTTATAAAGAGTTGTTTAAGGGGGCTGATGTTGAAGTGCGTTTCCGCCCGAGCTTCTTTCCGTTCGTCGAGCCAGGGGTCGAGGTGGATGCTCGTATTAATGGCGAGCATGTGCCTGAAAAGTTGCGCGGCCGCTGGATAGAAATGATGGGTGCTGGCATGGTGCACCCGAAGGTTTTAGAGGCAGGGTATGTCGATACTAATCGGTATCGCGGTTTTGCTTTTGGTATGGGTCTTGATCGTCTCGCGATGCTGCGTTGGGGTATTGATGATATCCGCCTCATGCACTCTGCCGACCTGCGATTCATCAATCAATTTTAATTTGTATGCTTATCTCACGTAACTGGCTTCAAACATTCTATGACAAAGAACTTCCCGCCATGGAGGTTTTAGAAGATGCACTTACTTTTCATGCGTTTGAGATTGATGGGGTCGAGAAAAAGAATGGTGATGATGTGCTTGATGTAAAAATTACGCCCAATCGTGGGCACGACTGCTTGTGTCATCGCGGGATTGCCAAAGAACTTTCAGCAATCCTCCAAATCCCACTTAAAAAAGATCCACTCAGCGTGCCTGCTACAGCTTTGTTTGCAAAAGACACGCTGCATCAGGGTGGCAGTAAGAAGGTAACAAAAGCTGGCAGCCAGGTCACGGTGTCGCTTCACATTCCGCTTGAGAAGCGTTTTTTACATGAACATGGCGTCGGAGGTGGGCTCTCGATAAACTACGTTACGGATAGGACAGAGTATGCGACTCTGTGCAAACGCTATATCGCGGGGTATATCAAAGGAGTGAAAGTCGGCCCCTCGCCAGAGTGGCTAAAAAATCGACTCGAAGCGCTTGGTCAACGTTCTATTAACAATGTTGTGGATGCGACCAACTACGTCATGTTCGAACTTGGACAGCCGTTGCATGCCTTTGATGCAGGTAAGCTGGCTCAAAAAGATGGAAAGTATCACATCGCGGTTCGCCCGGCGCGTGATGGGGAGAAACTTGTAGCACTCGATGAAAAGGAGTATCAGCTCGACTCGTCGATGCTAGTCATTGCGGATGCACATGCAAATCCACCAGACGGCGGAGCAGTAATTGGAATTGCTGGTGTGAAGGGCGGTACACCTGCCGGCATCAGTGAAGACACTACTGATATTATTCTCGAGTCGGCAAACTTTGATGGGGTGAGTGTGCGCAAAACCGCTCAAAAATTAAAATTGCGTACGGACGCCTCGGCACGCTTCGAGCAGGTGATTTCGCCAGAGCTTGCGGCATATGCTATGCGCGCGGTTGCGGACCTTATTGTAGAAATCGCGGGAGGAAAGATAATCGAATGTATTGATATATATCCTGAGCCGCAAGAAAAGCAAACAGTTTCAGTCACAACAACACATGTCACCCAAGTACTCGGTAGTATGTTTGGTGAAAAGGAAATTATTGACGCATTCGACCGCCTCGGATTTATCTACAAACAAGAAGGAGAAACATTTACTGTAGAGGTACCGTTTGAACGGCTCGATTTGGTAATACCTGAAGATTTGATAGAGGAAGTAGGCCGCACTGTTGGCTATGATCATGTGCCCGCGAAAGAGCTCCCTGAGTTCACTAAAATTCCTGCAGTAAATAAAAACTTTTATTGGGCTGAAAAGATCCGTGAGTATCTCACTTCACAAGGCTTCAGTGAAGTCTATACGAGCGTCTTTGCTGAACAGGGTGAGAGAATAGTCCTCAACAAGGTGGATGGGGTGCGCCCATATATGCGTACCAATATTACAGACGGCCTCGCGCAAGCGCTTGAGCGAAATATTCGCAATAAAGAGCTTTTAAATATCAAACAGGTGAGGTTGTTTGAGATTGGTTCAGTTTGGCACGACGACAAAGAAGAGATGGTGGTGCATATTGCAGTTGAAAAGGTAAAGAAAGAAAAGTCCCAAGAGGAGTATCAAAAAGAACTCGATGCCTTTATTGCAACAATTCCTGAAAGTGCTACTCAGTACGACGACTTGGCAATTTCAAACACTGAGCGCTATCAAGCGTTCTCCAAATTCCCTTACATTGTACGCGATGTAGCGATGTGGACTCCAGTTGGTACGAACGAGCAGGAGGTTGAGGAACTAATTAAAAGAGAAGCGGGAGAGTTGTGTGTTAAGGTAACTCTCTTTGATCGCTTCGAAAAGCCCGCCTCGCCAGAAGGCGGGGAGGGGAAGGTGTCGCTCGCATACCGCCTTATCTTCCAATCATTTGAGCGTACACTTACTGACGATGACGCAAACGCTGCAATGGAAAAGGTCTATACGGCGCTCAAAGCCAGGGGCTTTGAAATTAGATAACAGTAGGGCACAAAAACTATAATTTGCAAGCGTTTTTTGGTGAAAAACGACTTTCTTTTGCCTCGCAATTTTGGTAGAATATAGCTGTAGCCCGATATGGGTATATCTTAAGTATGGCCAAAGAAAAAGTGGAGAAAAAGGGGAGTTACAGCGCCGCGGACATTACCGTCCTTGAAGGGCTTGAAGCGGTACGACGCCGCCCCGGTATGTATATCGGGACCACCGGTAGCGATGGTCTCCACCACCTCATCTGGGAAATCTTCGATAACTCACGCGACGAAGCGATGGGTGGTTTTTGTAATGATATTGAAGTAGTGCTTTTGCCCGGTAATATTGTGCGCGTCGCCGACAACGGCCGCGGTATCCCAGTAGACATTCACAAGGCGACGAAAGTCTCAGCGCTCGAAACCATCATGACGACACTCCATGCCGGCGGCAAGTTCGGCGGCGAAGGCTATAAGGTTTCAGGAGGTCTCCATGGCGTGGGCGCTTCTGTGGTGAACGCCCTCTCGACCTTTATGCGCGCAGAGGTGCACCGAGAAGGTGCGTCGCATGTGCAGGAGTATGCACGCGGCAAGAAAAAGGCCGCAGTGAAAAAGATAGGATCGTCAAAATTACACGGTTCAATTATCTCCTTTACTCCTGATGCTGAAATTTTTACCACGACCACAGACTTTGATTTTGATAAGGTGGTGAACCACTTGCGCGAGCAGGCGTACTTGGTCAAAGCACTGCGTATCACCATCATCGATGCCCGCAAAAGTAATGCAAAGTTGCCTGAGCCGGGCAAGGTTTTTTACATGCGCGATATGCTCTCAGATTGTCCATCGCAGACATTCTACTTTGAAGGGGGTTTGCGCTCTTTCATCTCCTTTCAAAATCGTTACCAAAAACCGGTACACAAAAACATCTTCTATATCGAAAAGGAGTACACTAACCCAAGTGGTGGGCCAAACGATACTATCAATGTCGAAATAGCGCTGCAGTATGTCGACGATATTTCGTCGCGCATGTTCCCGTTTGCTAACAACATCTACAACCCGGAGCAAGGCACACATATCACCGGTTTTCGCACCGCGCTCACGCGCTCGCTTAATGCCTATGGCCGTAAGAGTGGCGCGCTCAAAGAGAGCGAGGAAAATCTCACTGGTGACGATGTGCTCGAAGGGCTCACTGCTATCGTCTCGGTTAAGCTGCGCGAAATCCAGTTCGAAGGGCAGACGAAAGCAAAGCTCGGAAGTGTTGAAGCGCGCGGTGCAGTTGAAACAGTATTCAGCGAAGCGTTCGGTACCTTCCTGGAGGAGAATCCCGATGATGCGCGCGCGATAGTAGGTAAGTCGATTCTCGCACTCAAGGCACGTAAGGCAGCCAAAGCGGCAAAAGACTCAGTCTTGCGCAAGGGTGCGCTTGAAGGTTTTGGACTCCCAGGTAAATTGGCTGATTGCCAAAGTAAGGACGCTGAAGAGTCAGAGGTGTTCATCGTAGAGGGAGACTCGGCAGGCGGCTCAGCCAAGCAGGGCCGCGATCGCCGCACGCAGGCTATTCTGCCGCTGCGCGGTAAGATCCTCAACGTTGAGCGCGCCCGTCTCGACAAAATGCTCGCAAGCCAGGAAATCAAACATCTCATCTTGGCACTTGGTACCGCAATTGGCGATATTTTCGATATTTCAAAATTGCGCTATCACAAAATCATTATCGCGACCGATGCAGACGTCGACGGCGCACACATCCGTACACTCTTGCTCACGCTCTTTTATCGTCACTTCAAGCCGGTGATTGAGGGCGGCTATCTCTACATCGCCCAGCCACCGCTCTACAAAATTAAGCGCGGCAAGGAAACGCTCTACGCCTACTCTGACGATGAGAAGATGAAACTCTTGGGCAAGGATGCTGACAATGTTGTTGAAGAGGGTGAGGGTGCGGAACTCTCCGACGCTGAAGCTATGGAGGGCGAGGAGGAGGTAGCTGAGGAAACAAAAGCAAAGAGCTCATCCAAGGTACGCATCCAGCGCTACAAAGGTTTGGGCGAGATGAACCCTGAGGAGTTGTGGGAGACCACTATGAATCCCGCCAATCGCGTGCTTAAGCAAGTGTCGATTGAAGATGCAGCTGATGCTGACCGTGTCTTTGATATTCTCATGGGTGAGGATGTTACCTCGCGCAAGTCATTCATCCAAAGCAACGCCAAACTCGCAAACCTCGATATCTAAACAAAAAACCTCCGCAGAGCGCGGAGGTTTTTTGTAATGATTGTACTTTAAATCGAGACGCTTGCGGTGTTGTTAGAGCGGTTGGCGTCGTTGACGAGATACTGCGGATCGGCAGTAACACTAAAGGTGTTGTTGTAATAGTAATTGTAGGTTGGTGCATCAAAGCCGAGTGTATACACGATCCTGTCGCCAGGGTAGAGCTTTTGCTGCGACTGGGAGACAAAGGTGTATGACGGGGTGAGCGGCAAGTTTGCAGTAAACTCCCAACCGTACGGCGTCACATTGGTACCCACATTACTTACTTCAAACTGCACTGAGTAGCGGCTGCCTACCGGGCGAGCCGAAATAATGCGCACCGCGAGGTCTGGGTTGCCATACAGGTTAGTGGTGCGACCTGATGCGGTGTAGTGACTGGTGCTTGAAGATGAAGGGCGCGTATTCGTATTTGGTGGGGTGGTAGTTGGTTGCGCACTCTTTGCAGGCAAGATGGTAAGCGTGCTTGAAGCAGTCGCTGTGGTCGTATTGTCTGAAAGGCGAGTGGCAGTAACCGTGATGGCTGCCTGCACCTGCTTAGTAGCACCATTGGGGAGGAGTGCTATGAGATCAACGTTTTGTGTCGCATTCGTATAATTGAAAGGAGTATTGCACGGCACTTGCTGATATTTACCTGCGGGCGTAGGTACCGCAAAGCTGAGTCCCTCAACACAGCTGTAACTAAACATATAGCTTACTGCGCCACTGCCGCCCTTGCGTTGCCAGGCGAGAGTGAATGGCTGGCCAGAGGTGACGATCGAAGGAGCGGTGATAACAATCTGCTCAGCAGAAGAGGTGGTCGTGGTGCGTGGAGTGCTTGAGCTAAAGCGAGCAAAGAAGTCGGGGAGCCCAACAACAAGCTGGATAATGCCCCAAGCGCCCAATACTAAAATGGCGATAAGACCGATAATGGCAACGGCGCGTAAAAGCGCGTCACGAACGGGGGATGATGAGTGGCCGTGTGGATCGTTTGACATGGCGAAGATATTAGCATAAAGGAGCACTATTGTCAACATGTACCTCTCTATGGTACGGTAAAGATACTTTAGATTGCGTGAAGCGTGACTATGGCACATAAAGGCATCATCCGAGAAATCTATGAACACAGTTGGGCGTTTGCTCTCACGTTTCTCTTTTTGTTTGGCGTAACGTTTGGTTTTCTTGCGCTTGTTGGCGCGACTCCAGACCCACTTGCCACTACCCCCGGCACTACCACTAACGAGCCTACCCCGCAGCCAAATACTCCTGAAAAGCCAGTGCGTGTTGTCGCACAAAAAATTAATTTGGATGCGACGATAGTAAATCCTTCATCGACTGATGTGGCAGCGCTCGACCAAGAGCTCACCCGTGGTGCGGTGCGCTATCCAACCTCTGCACTGTTGGGCGAAAAGGGGACCGTGCTCCTTTTTGGGCACTCGAGCTATTTGCCGATCGTCTACCACCAGTATTACAAAACGTTTAATGGTATCCAAAATCTCAAAACAGGCGATATCATCAGCGTCTACTCAGATACTAAAGAATATCGCTACAGCGTTACCGGCGTGCGCGTTGCTGACGCAAGTGATGCTGACGAAAGTATTATCGAGCTCCCAAACGACGCGCCACACCTCACACTCGTCACCTGCGACTCCTTCGCGACCAAGTCAAACCGCTTTGTCGTCACGGCGGACTTTGTTGACGCACATCCAACAAGTAATTAGCTCATGATCAGTTCATCTATCCTCTTTACTCTCAAAGGAGTCAGATCAAAAAGAGGTGAGTGACATGGTGAACTTTGTCGAGCGCGTAGTGCAAGCACAAAGGTCTATTGAGCCTACAGGACCAGCGACGCAAGGAGAAGACGCTACCCAGCGAGCGAATGATGTAAGTGCAGCCCTAACGAACACCTTGGTCGAGGCGTTTGCGGAGGCTTTGCGAAGAATTGTTGCGGCCAACAGTGCACTGCAGACTCGCATCGACGGATTTGAAAATCATGTTACTGAAGTTAAAGGACTTATGCGACAACTTGATGTGCATGTACGGGATGTTAAAGATCACTCGATAGACCCAGTGCGGTTGCGAGAGCTACTGTTTGCAAAGATCAACGAGCTTTTGCCACCACAGTAAAAAGGAGGTGGTGGTGAGCGATGATCTAACCGAACGGGTAGCAAACGTCGTAATTGATGCACTAACGAGAATAGACACCGCGAACCAGCTGCGCATGCGCCGGCTTCGTCGCCGCATGAGCTATCTGTGGGCGGCGATAGTTGTGCTGCTGTTCACGAGTGTTGCTAGCTGCGTAGCATGCGCATACATTCTCTTGTATCTACCGTACTCACTAACTCCTGCTCGCCATGTCCAAACAAGTGCAACGTATACTGGCGAAGAAGCAATACGAGCACAAGCTGCGTCAGTAGAGCGTGCTACAAGAGCTATGGAGTCGGTGGTACAAAACCTCGCGGCACAAATAGCCGCACAGCGTACAGAGCAGACGCGCGTCATCCAAGCTGAAGTCGCACGACAAATAAAAGAAGCGGGGGCAGATAGAGAGGTCTTCGTGATCACCGCCCCAGAAGGGGCGAGGGTGAATGTAAGAAAATAAACTACCTGTTTGGTTCACTCATACCTCGAGCAATATGCTCGAGGTTTTCTTTTAAAACAACCAAGCCCTTGCTCTCTTGGCCCCTTTTGTTTACAGTGCGGTTAGTAGTATCACACAGGGAGAGTTCTATGGATGACTCTACTACCAAATCTGGCGTGTTTTTTCTGAATGCGCCGGCCAATTCAGCAGATCTGCTACCCAATGGTGACCTTGTTCGACAACTGCGAGAGCAAGGAGAAGGAGGGCAAAGTCATGCAGCGCCTCGCAGCGGTTTACTGGGTATGATCGATGAGGTCCGTCGCATGGCGGAACCTTTCGTCCCCGGCGGTCAAGCAGCAGCTATCTCAGATCAGGATAAAGTTCATCCGGATGATCTTATACTAGACAACACCATGCTCGTTAATCCGGACGACCCAACAAACCCGGACAAACTATCACCACCGCCAGGAGTGCCGCACGTTCAATCCGAGCCTTCAGTTGGTGGGGCAGGGAACGTACCTCCAGTACCAACCTTTACTACAACAAGACCAGTGGCGCCTGATCCAGCACCACCGGTCCCGCCTGCTGCCACAGTTCGTAGTGAGTCTTCTATTTTTGGAGGTGATCCGACAAAGGCCAGCCCAATTTGGCAAGGTCCTCCTGCGGCACCGGCTACGCCGGCAAGTACAGTTGCAGCAGTCGCTCAGAAGAAACTTGCTTGGCGGCTGTTGAATCTGAGAACAATGGCGTTCGCTGTGCCCTTGGTAGTATTACTGGTCGTCATGGTTGGAGTATTCATCTACACTAAGGACAATCAGTATCAGAGTACGGCAGTTGTTGCGCCCCTACCTGCTGAGCCGCGACTTGTTGGGGCGGCAGACAAGTTGGCTAATGGTCTTCATCAGCATGTTGAAGGAGTTGTTGCTCAACGCACAGCAGACCTCAGGGCTAAGGTTGCAGCGCAACAAGAACAAATCAATGTTCTCACAAACCAGACCGCTCAGCTTCAAGCACAGCTAAATGAAGTAAGCAGCAATAACGCCGCTTTGCAGAGGGAGACTATCGATTCTGCAGAAGTATTGAGAAGACTACAAGAGCTTGGTGGCTACGTACCACCAGGATCTTGAGTTCAATTTCTCAGGATGTATCTATGGCAGGGGGAGACCCTGCCATTTTTATTGACTATATGTTTTATACGGGTTATAATTTTTTTAGTAGAACGCGCTATGCGCTAACGTGAAAAGGTGTGATATGAAGATCTTACGTATCTTTCTGGCCTTGCTGCCTCTGGTTGCAACAGCGGCGCACGCTGCCACTGGAGCTGACGAGCAGTTGGCGCAAGTGCTTTTGCGTCTGCAACAGGGAGTGGCGGCTTTGAATGAACGGGTTGCAGCACTGGAACAAAAACCAACGACTCATCCGTTGCAGGACAACGTGGTTGCTACGCTTCGGCAAGATCTCCGAACTCTAGGCAAGGATGTGCAGGCTCTTGAAGGTAGTATTGATCTGGAAAGACAAAACCGCAGTAACGTCTTCACTGTAATGCGCGAAGATATCCAAGCTCTTGCTGCTCGATTCGCAGCTTTGCAGCAAAGGGTACAATCTCTCGCTGCGCAGAGCGCTCAAGCGATACCGCCCGCAAGGTTGTCATTACCGCTCCCGTCTCTCGTACTCAGTATCCAAGGGGGGCCTAGTGTTACCATCTACGGAGATGAAGAGGATTAGCCTAGATGTGCGTGACTCGTCAAGCGTCAAATATGGCGCTTGACATTTTTTATTTATTGGTATATAATAGTTCTGTACGATCTTTACAGAGCGCCCTAAGGAGGGGCATGAAAAATGTTGAAACGCATACTACCGGCGCTCATGCTCCTCTTGGGGCTGAGTGCGTGTGTGCCACCGCCTTCACCGGCTGGCGGCTATGCAGGTGGGGGAGGTCCACAACCCTCACAGCGAGACTGGGACATGGCACGCTCCAAGTGTCCAGACGTTGAGTTCAAGGGAGCTGGCCCTAACGGCTTCCAGTGGCACTGCCCGAGCGGCAGGCCTGCTCAGCAGGTTGCGTCAGCCGAAGTTCGTGGCGCATCTGGTGCCGGCTGTCCGCAGTCGATCGAAGCATTGGGGGTCCCGTGTTCTCATTGGGTGAAAGCCCAAGAGCAATGCCCAGGTGCTGAGTACCGAGGGATCATGCCCGATAGTGGCAGGATTCGTTGGCACTGTCCGAAGGGGCCAGTAACCGTGGAATGCATCAATAGTTGCAAACCATCTGGGGGCAGTCCTGCGGTCGTTGATGCTAAGCCGTGCTGCGAAAACCGGCCAGTGACGACTGTGGCGACAAACAAGCATTCGCCGCATAGCGCAGCTGCTTCGGCGAACAACCACAGTAAAGCCTGCGCAGTTACCGGCAATAACAACATTGTTATCTGTGACTCGCCAAAAAAGGGAGTGTCGGTTTCTCCGGCGCCAAAGGTAACCCCCCCGGCTGATGCTCCATCGAAGGCAGTTTTCAGAATTGATGACGCCTGAACCCTAATTTTGTCGCCCGACCCTATGTTTAGTAGGGAAGGGTGATTTCTTTTTGAGCTATTGACAATAAAATTATATATGATACACTAATTATGTTTCAAATTATTAAGGTTATTCGTGTAGTAGGTATGCAGAAAAAAACAATTACAACATACAGCATTTCTAAGGTCGTCCTCGCGGCAGTTTTCTTTGTGGCTTTTGCTGCAATTCTCCCTGTTGCTCTTTCTGTTGCACACGCTCAGGACTGTGATTGTGATTTCTCAACTGGTGGTGGGTATGATTTCAGCACTGGTTCAGGTGGTTATGACTTTACTACAGGTTCCTCTGGCTACGATTTCACAACGGGCTCTTCTGGGTATGACTTTACGACCGGTTCGTCCGGCTATGATTTCACCACAGGTTCAAGTGGATACGATTTCACCACCGGTTCGTCCGGCTATGATTTCACTACAGGATCCTCTGGCTATGACTTCACCACTCCATACAGTAGCGGCTATGATTTTACAACTCCGTACTCTACTGGATCTACCGGCGGCGGCTATGCGTACTCTCCTTCATATAGCTCGGGCGGATCTTACTCGTATCCCTCAGTAGGCTACAGCACCCCTTCCTACTACTCGTCGGGCGGCTATAACTATCCTTCTTACACCTACCCTAGCTCGTACTACTATCCACCAACGACCTACCCTAAAACCAATCCAACACCTACAACGCCAATAGTAATTACCAATCCATCAACTCCGTCAAATACGACCGTTACCAATACGAACAATGGTAATACGACTGATAGCTACAATACGTGCTCAGCACCAAATAGCTGCAATACGACCTATGATGACCACTCGGTGGTAAACGCGAATACTACTATTAGCTATCCTGCGCCGATCATTAACAACAATGTAATTTCAAATCCGACTCCGACGTATCACCCTGTGTACCAGCCGGTATATCAACCAACATACCAGCAGCCGGTGTATCGCAATCCGAACACGCCATACATTACGCTCTCGCAGGTTCCGTATACTGGTCTTGAGCTTGGTCCTATCGGGCAGGTTATCTACTGGAGCTTCCTTGTTCTCTTCTCACTCTTTGGTGCATACCTTATTGTCGTGAAGCGCGCACATACTGCTGTAGCACGCGGGCTCAAGAGCGCACTCTTTGGGAGCGACGAGCACACTACTGTCTCGCACGAAGCTACTGAGCAGCACGCTCATGAAGAGGTGATTGAAACACCAGCACCGGCAAACACTGATACGACAGACGAATTCATCCTCTCTCAGATTAATCGCGCCCGCGCCTAAACAGTACGAGCAACGCTTACAAAAATCCGCCCGGGGCGGATTTTTGTTTTGCTTCATGTACACTTCAGGTGCGTCGTTCACATAATGGGTGCAGGAGTTCCTTACGTACGGTGGGAGAGTGCAGATGCGAAACATGCTAGTTGGGTCTGTCCTAACACTCGCAACTTCTGTTTTGGGGTGGGGGTTAGTGGGTGGGGGTGTATATCTTTATTTTCATCCCGCATTTGGACAACCTATCATCCTCGGGCAGCCGAGCGATTTGTTGAGTAGATACCAAAGTGCGCCGCTCATACCGGGACCTGGACGCTTTCGCTCGGAGTTTACCCAAGCAACGGTCATTGTGTATGAAGATGATTCGGTAGTAGCGACCTTGGCTGTCGGCAAGTTACCAAGCCAGTATGGACACGCGGTCATTCGCTCGAGTGCGACAAGGCGCGCGAGCTGTGCACGCGCGCAGTACCAAATCGGTAATCTTGGCGGTGTTGTTCCAGCACAGCTAGTGCTGCCGGTGCGGTATCGTGACGGGATTGCTTCGGCCACGTTCTACAACCGTGGTGGCTATCTTATGGGTGACGTGCCTTTGCGGGAGTCGCAAGCGGCAGTCGCACTACCTAACGAGATGATCAGTGCCGCGCAGCGGCATGATCTTGTGGTGACTATTCGTATCTTCAACAACCAAGGGCAAGAAGCGCGTCTGAACTATCTGCCGGCAGAAAACCAACTCAACGCAATAGCATCGACACCGCACAACACTGCGCTTGGTCGTGAAAACGATTTTGTGCAGTACCAATCAGTTGGCGGGGTCGACTTTGTCGCTATTGTGCCAAAGGGATTTTGTTCACCCTAACAGAGAGGTTATATGAACACACTATCGCGACGTGAATTGCTCGTCGGTGGCGGCGTATCACTCATGGGATCGCCTGAGGATACGCCCCAGCGCGGGCACAGCTCGCTGTTGTGGGATGAGGGCGGAATAAACCCGTGTCGCATGTCGGTGGAGTGGTGTATATCGCGCTTCCCCGAGCTTTCATGGCAGGAGCGCGATTATTTCTTGGGGCAGTGGCAGCAGTACCAAGGGGTCGGATATGACCCGTCGCATCCATTAGTCTCCCGTATTGCTGACGGTGATGAATGGCAGTCACAATTTTTTGGCGGTGGTGAGTTGGTGCACAACATCATCGCGCGGCCAAGTATGTGGCGCCAGGGGCGTTCACTCCACACCATCACTATGCGAAAAGTGGTTGGTGGTGGTACGCACATTATCGAAGTTACTGTACCGAAGGTGTGTAAAAACACCTCGTGTCGCAAGCGCAAAGTTGGTTCGGTGCACTGCATCCCCCCCGAGGCCTACAAAAACTGCGTACCGGCAACAAAAAAATTCCATAGCTAACTGGGTGTGGAGGGTTCGCCCTCCTCACTTTTAATATCGATGCAAAAACCATTACTTACTACACGACACTATATATACGTACTAACAGGAACTGCTACGGCACTTTTTATGCTATTTGTCATAGTGCCACAATTGCCGGGACATAGTACTTTTTTTGGAACAGGGCATGCTTTTTTCGCGCATGCAGATGATGGTGGTGGGGGTGATGGAGGTGGGGGCGGTGATGGTGGTGGGGCGGGCGACGGAGGAGGTGGAGGCGGCGGTGATGGAAGCGCCGCAGGGATTGGAGGTGAAGTTGGTGCCGCTCCCAGTGATAGTGGTGGCGCTGGATTCGGCGGGCCGGGCGGCGACGGCTGCTGTGGAGGTGCGCCTAGCGACACAGGAGGCACAGCAGTTGATGTGGGGCCGCCACCCAGCAGTTCCATCGACAATGGTGGTGCTGGATTTGGTGGAGCTGGTGGAGATGGTTGCTGTGGTGGCGCACCAGGAAATGGTGGGGGCGATGGCCCTGTGGCGGGTGTTGTAGATACTGGGGGTGGTTTGGAAAATGCTACACCCACACCGGTGCCGCCCATAGTAACCCCTCCCGTAACTCCACCTCCAGTAGTTACGCCGCCAGTGGTGACACCACCACCTGTTGTGGTACCTCCGGTTGTTACTCCACCTCAGCAAAACCCTCCACCACAGGCGCCACCGATAGTAGTGACTCCGCCGGTGGCAAAACCAGTATCAAACATTACCATTGATACCAACACTAATACCAATACGTATACCAATTCGTTTAATACCAGTAATACGAATACGAACACCTCTAACACTAATACGAATTCGAATAATTCGTATGCAAACTCATATAATACCTACACTAATAATTACTCAAGCATATACAATTCATCGAACACTAATAATTCGTATATGTATACCAACACCACGCAGTATGCGAATCCCACCTACATTCCTAATCCGTATATAGCGGCGTATCGACCATCATATGGATATGAGTATTCACACCAGCAGGTAACCGCGCAGTATGCTACGCAGCGACCGCCACAATATCCAATACAGTATCAATACCGTCCTTCGTATTCTTCCCAAGGATATACGCAGCCGTATTATGCTCCGGTCACATACGCGCAACCGCGCGCCCCTCAGGTGACACTCTCGCAGGTGCCATACACCGGCCTCGATTTGGGGCCGGTGGGTGCGGTGCTGTATTGGGGATTCTTGGGGGTGTGGGCGGTGTTCGCTATCTATCTCGTGGCGATTAAGCGTGTGCAAAACAAACTTGCGCGCTGGTTCGCATTTGGATTGTTTGGAAATCATTAGCACCGCTATTTGAGGCGAAAAACTAATTTGAGGAATGTAGGGAGGCGCGTCGGCGCCGTACGTAGGAAAATTTATCAGCAGGAAATTTTCCGCTTTCCGAAAATTATGTTATTCGCCGAAACGTATCAAGCGCGCTTTTCTATTTCGTCCGCAAGTTTGAGAATGATCTCGTCGATAGGGAGCGCACCTACCTTACCTTCACGACCCTCGAGTGTTGCGGTGCGATTGGTGACCTCTTGGTCGCCAATGACGAGTGTGTAGGGGATCTTTGCTGTTTTTGTATCGCGGATTTTCTTACCGAGCGTTTCGTTGCTGTCATCGAGCTCAGTGCGGATGTTCGCTTTCTTCATAAGCTCAAACACTTCTTTCGCATATGCTGCATGCGCGTCAGAGATAGGCAAGACGCGCGCCTGTACTGGCGAGAGCCAGAGGGGAAGTACGCCTTCGAGGTGCTCAAGCAAGACAGCGATGCAGCGCTCGAACGAACCCATGATGGCGCTGTGGATCATAACGATACGCTCCTTCTCACCCTTTTCGTTGGTGCAGGATAGGTCAAAGCGTTCAGGTAAGTTGAGATCAAGTTGGATCGTTGCAACTTGCCACTCGCGGCCGGCAGCATTTTTTGCCATGAAGTCGAGCTTGGGGCCATAGAGCGCGGCTTCGCCCGGGCCTTCGACCGTGTCAGCACCACGTTCTTCTGCGATTTCACGCAACGCGCCTTCAGCCTTGTCCCACACCGCTGGCGTACCAATATATTTTTCAGGTGCAGCAGGGTCACGGAAGGAGAGTCTTACGCGCAAGGTAAAACCAAACTTTTTATAAAACGAGTCGACGACGTCCCATATCTGCATGAACTCGGTTTTGATTTGTGACTCACGACAAAAGACGTGGCTATCATCCTGAGTGATTGAGAGTACGCGGGTGAGACCTCCAAGCTCGCCTGATTGTTCGTCGCGATATACCATCGTAGTTTCTGCATAGCGCTGGGGCATTTCGCGGTAGGAGTGTGGTTTGCGTGCAAAGATTTGGGTGTGGTGCGGACAGTTCATTGGTTTAATCGCATATTCGCGGCCTTCGCGTGATTTGATGCGAAAAAGGTCGTCAGAGAATTTTTCCCAGTGGCCAGAGCGCTCATATAGGTCGCGCTTGGTGATGTGGGGGATGGTGACGCGCTGATATTCAAACTTTGAGCGCAGTTCCCACACAAATTTGTCGAGCTCGGTGCGCACCATGGTGCCGCGTGGAGTCCACAAAGGGAGGCCCGAACCAACAAGGTCGGAGAAAGTAAAAAGGTCTAATTCTTGGCCTATGCGCCTATGATCATGCTCTTCCATACAATTGGTAATTTTATTTTTGATAACTAAAAAACGCCCGAGTGAATGCGCGAGCACATGGCTCACAGATTCACTAGGGCGATCTTTTACCCTGAACGAAGTTGAAGGGTTTTTGCCTTCGACAAGCTCGGGATAAACCGCGGTTCCACCTAGTTTTCCGCCTAGGGCGGACACTTCGTTGGTTCAGATTAGGTCTTGCGACTTGTTCACACAAACTCGTTTGGTAGGCGAGTCAATCTCTGAGTACACAAATATTACAACGCTTTGAGGTCATCTGCAACCAGCGAGAGTTCGCCGTTGCGCGAAGAAAGTTTACCTTTCAGCGCAATACAACTCTCGGCTTTGAGGATTTCTTTGTGTTCAGCAAAACTTTTTGGGAAGACAACCGCTTCGATTGAACCATCGTAGTCGGCGAGTTTGATAAACGCCATTTGGTCCCCGTTTTTGGTGAGGATGACGCGGATGTCTTCAATCATGCCGCCGGTCACGGTGACGACGCCGGGTTTAACGGTGCGCAGTTGGCTGAGCGTCATGCGACGCTTGGCGAGACGCTCTTTAAATTTATCGAGCGGGTGTCCTGAAACATAGAGGCCCAGTAACTCCTTCTCCCACAAAAGACGCTGCTCCATGGTCGCCTCTGGCGCTGGTGGCAATTTTAATTCTGCAGGCCCCGTGCTCATCATGGCAAACAGCGAATCTTGGCTCGTGTCTCGCGTCGCGTCGCGGTGATACTGCAACAGCATTTCAAGTGCATGTAACATCTGCCCGCGACCATTATCGCTTTGCGTTGGGTCACCCAGCGAGTCGAGCGCTCCGCATTCGATGAGTGACTCGAGACCTTTCTTATTGAGGTTTTGGTCTGCGACACGTGAGAGGAAGTCGGCGAGTGAGGTGAACTTCCCGTTCTGTTTACGCTCAGCAATGATTGAGTCGGCAACACCGCGCCCAAAGTTTTTTATTGAATACAATCCAAATCGAATACCTTGCGTTGGCTGCGCAGAAAGTTCCTTCCGAAAAGGTCCTCGGGCCGCGCCAGCACTTTCAGCGCTGTGCGCTTCCAGACCATTTTCTTCAGCAACTTTCTGCTGCGCCTCGAGCGACACTACCGTAAAGTCCCCAAAACTTTCATTCACATCTGGTGCGAGCACCGGAATATGCATGCGCTTGCACTCTGCGACCATGATGGAGATGGTGTCGATGTCGCCCGATTCAGCCGTGAGCACCGCCGACATGTATTCGACCGGATAATTCGCTTTAAGATACGCGGTTTGATAGGCGACGCGCCCATAGCTCGCAGAGTGCGCTTTATTAAAACCATAGGCTGCGAATGGTTCGATCCACGCCCACACCTCCTGCGCTTTTTTTAGCGGCCACTTGGAGTGCTCCACACAGCCCTTAATAAATTTTTCTTTTTGAGCGGCCATCTCTTCAGGAATTTTTTTACCAACCGCTTTGCGGAACTTGTCGACCTCACCCCAAGAGTAGCCGGCAAATACGTTGGCCATGATGAGGAGGTCGTCTTGGTAGACGAGCACGCCGTACGTCTGCTTGAGAATTGGCTCCATCGCAGGGTCGAGATAGGAAACGAGGAAAGGGTTATGCTTGCGCTTAATGTAGTCGGGGATGAACTGCATCGGTCCCGGGCGATAGAGCGCCACCATAGCGTTGATGTCGTGGATGGTTGAAGGGCGCAGCTCAACGAGCCACTTGGTCATGCCAGCACCGTTGAGCTGAAATGTGCCTTCAGTCTCCCCGCGCGCGAGCATGGCAAAGGTGCGCTTATCATCAAGCGGAATATTTTCCATATCGATCTTGATGTTGCGGGTACGTTCAACCAACTTCACCGCACTCGCTAAAATGGTGAGGTTGCGGATACCAAGAAAGTCGAACTTGGTGAGTCCTGCGCCATCTTCACCGACCGAATACATGTCGTATTGCGTGATGAGTTTGCCGCCTTTTGGGTCTTTTTGGAGTGGTGCATACTCAATGAGCGGTTTTGGGGAGATAACAACGCCTGCGGCGTGCACGCCCACATGCCGTGCGCAGCCTTCGATCTTTTTGCCAAGATCAATTATTTCACGCGTCTCATCCTCTTCGTCATACATTTTTTTAAGCTCGGGATTTTCTTCAAGCGCTCGGTCAAGCGTCATCGGGAAGCCTTGCGAACCGAAAGGAATTTCTTTTGCGATACGGTCGCCCAAACCATACGGGTAGCGCAAGGCGCGCGCGACGTCGCGCACGACGCCGCGCGCGAGCATGGTACCGAAGGTTCCTATTTGGGCAACGTGGTCCTCGCCATAGGTGGCGCGTGCATAATTGATCACCTCTTCACGCCTATCGTCGGCGAAGTCCATGTCGATATCGGGGGCCGACGGGCGCTCGGGGTTTAGAAAGCGCTCGAACGGGATGTTATATTCGAGCGGATCAATCTTCGTGATTTGCAAAAGATATGTTGTCATCGAGCCTGCAACCGAACCGCGGATGTTGGTGTAAATATTATTTTCGCGCGCGAAGCGAATGAGATCTTCCACCACAAGGAAATACATCGCATATCCTTTAAACGCGATAATACCAAGCTCATAATCGAGACGCTCCAAAACCTCTGGCTTACCTGCAAGGCCACGCTCGCGCATGCCGATCATGCACAGCTCGCGCAGGCGTTCATCTGCTGTGACCCCCTCGGGGAGTTTGAAGGAAGGGAAGACGAACTTGCCGAGGGTGAGGTCGAGGTTACAGCGCTCAGCGATTTTGAGTGTATTCTGGAGCGCTTCGGGAGTATCTTCAAACAGTGCGTGCAGCTCTGCTGCCCCCCGGAAGGAATAATCTTCTTCAAGCTCAATCTCTTGGTGCGCGTTTTCAATCTTGCGCATCGTTTCCCAGGCTTGGCGATCCTCGCGCTCAAGGTAGTACGACTCTTGTGCTGCAACGAGCGATACGCCGTGTTTTTTTGCAAAGCTCTTGAGCGAGTCGGTGAAGACATCATGCCCGTCACGCTCTTCATAGAGAGAGAGCTCGATAAAAAGATTTTCTTTTCCGAACAGCGACTCGTATTCTTTGAGCGCGCGCTCAGCCTTGCCTTCGTCGCGTGAAGCAAGCGCCATCGTCACTTCGCCACGCAAATTGGGGATGATAGCTATAAGCCCTTCGGTGCGACCTTTTAGCATTTCACGGGTGAGGTAGGGACCGTCTTCAATTTTAGTGTACGCGTCGGTGACGAGTGACAAAAGATTTTTATAGCCCACATCATCCTGCACATATAAGAGAAGTCGAGCATCGTCGGGTAAGTAGGCCTCGATACCGATGATAGGTTTGATACCTTTTTTGCGGCACTCCATGATGAACTCAATGGCGCCGTAGAGGTTACACAGGTCGGTGAGTGCGAGCGCTTCGCATCCTTCGTCTTTCGCGCGCTTGATGAGGTCGGGGAGTTTCGGGAGTGCTTTGAGGAGCGAGTAGTGGGAGTGGACATGCAGCGGGACAAACGTAGCAGACATGAAAGTAGTATACTGTAGTACACTACTGACATGAAATTTGTGGTTGGCGTGGATGAGGCGGGGCGAGGGCCCTTGGCGGGGCCGGTCGCGGTAGGGCTCGTCATAGCGCCAGATTTTCTCTCTATTAGTGAAAACTTCCCTGGCGTAGCCGACTCTAAGGTGCTCAGCGAAGAAAAGCGTGAAGAAGTTTTTGAAATACTACAGAAGTACCACGAGTTTGGTGTGGTGAAGTACTGTGTCGTATTCGCCTCGCCGCGAGTCATCGACGAGCGGGGCTTAAGCTTCGCTATCCGTAGCTGTGTATATAAGGGAGTGCGAACGCTCGCGCCCGACCCGCAAGACCATATCGTCCTACTAGACGGCTTACTTAAGGCGCCTGAGGAGTATGCGCAAAAAACTATTATTGGTGGTGATGCAAGCGAGCCCATCATTGGCCTTGCTTCAATAGCTGCCAAAGTAAAGCGCGACCGTTTGATGCAAAAATTAGCCAAGCAGTATCCGGGCTATGGGTTTGAAATACACAAAGGCTATGGGACCCAAAAGCATCTGCAGGCTATTAAATCGCTCGGGCTTTCACCTATCCACCGCAAATCCTTTGGGTTTGGAAAGGTTGCAAAAAGTGTGGTATAAAGAGCTTTGTTGTGCGCTGTTCTTATTTAATGATCGCGTGCGACAGTGGGTTCATTTTGTATCAATTGGGGGCTAATAAAAGTGGCTAAGTACGAAGACTGTGTAAATGCTTCTCCTTTTCAACCAGGGCATGTCCCTATGTTGAGGAGCGGGAGACCGATCCCATCGAGGGGTCTGTGTCTGGAGTGTTCTGTTTTGGATGACTGCAGGAATAGTTCTGACAACAGAGCCAGGTGCTCAGAATACAAGCCGGAATATGAAAGCGTTGCCGCCTAAGGGCAGCCTCAAAGCCAGCCACCCGGTTCCTGCTGCTGTTTCCACAGTGGCGGGGCCGGGGGCTTTTCTTTTTGGGCATATTCTGGTATATATAGGGCATGGTAGTCCGCATGAGACACAACCGAAGCCAGCGGGGTCACGACCGCTCGCAAAAGTCGCTGAAGGCGAAGTCACTCGCAACCTGCGAGTGTGGCGCTGTGCGCCTGTCTCACCGCGCATGCCCACAGTGTGGGCGCTACCGTGGGCGCGTTGTCCTCGACTTGGCTAAGAAGGTTCAGGCGAAGGCAACCAAGAAGGCAAAGCGCGAGGCGTCTAAGACCCGCTAATGGGGCGTTAGACCTTGGTTCTTGATCTTCTGTTTTTGGTACTTGGGGCGACGGGCGATCTTTTAAACAATGGCAAATAGGCATCTATCGCGTTCGGTAGTTTTGCAAACACTCTTTGAGTGGGATTTTCGAAACTACTCTCCTCAGGCGGCACAAGAAATACTTGCCCGTAATATTGAGGAGTTTGCGCCCAACGCGTCAGATGTTCCCTTCATGGAAGAAATTCTCAAAGGGACGGTTGAGCGCACTCGCGATCTTGACCAAGTGATAGAAAAGGCTGCTCCCGAGTGGCCACTTTCGCGTATCGCACCAATTGACCGTAATGTGCTGCGCCTAGGACTGTATGAACTTTTGTTTGCAGACCGTGAGAAGGTGCCTGCCAAAGTGGCAATTAACGAAGCTATTGAGTTAGCGAAATCATTTGGCGGCGAAAACTCAGGCCGCTTCGTCAACGGAGTCCTGGGCGCCGTCTACAAAGAGTTGGGTGAGCCGGGCAAGGACGAGGTATCGAAAAAGAAAAAGGCTGTCCCTTTTGATCAAATGCCCCAGGAGCGGCTCGTGGGTGCAATCGTCTATTGCCGCGATGGGGCCAATATCAACCTTGCACTAGTGCATGATATCTTTGGTCACTGGACGCTTTCAAAGGGTAAACTTACCCCGGAAGAGACACCTGAGGACGGGGTGGTGCGTAAGATAAAAGAAGAGATTGGGCTTGAGGTGACCCCTATTGCACGCATCGGCGAAAATGAGTATGTTGCTTCAGACCCCGAGGTGGGTAAGAAGCGCAAGCACGTCATATACTTCCTCGCAGAGTCAGGGAACACTCCAATTAGCCTCGCGCAAAAAGGCGGGCTCGATGATGCAAAGTGGTTCCCGCTGGACGAAGCGATGGAATTAAATTTTTACGACGATATGCGACCCATTGTTGAAAAAGCAGTTACAACCTTAACGAATAAAACAAATGAGCCAAACGGCTAACAATTTTTCAGAGTTCGAAGCAAAGATTCAGACTACGTTTACTGACAAAGAGCTACTACGCCAAGCGTTCACACACCGCTCGTACCTCAACGAGCACCGCGGCGAAGTGGTAGGGCACAACGAGCGCCTCGAGTTTTTGGGTGACGCCGTCTTAGAGCTGGTCGCGACACACTTTTTGTATGAAAAATTTCCTGAGCATGACGAGGGTGACCTCACGGCCTATCGCGCCGCGCTCGTGAATGCGGTGACCTGCGCTGAGGTTGCTAACGAGCTAGGGATGAATGAGTATCTCCTGCTGTCGCGTGGGGAAGCGAAGGACCAAGGTCGCGCGCGCGGTGTGCTGCTCGCCAACGCGTTTGAAGCGCTCATTGGCGCACTCTATATGGACCAAGGGTATGACACAGCGCAAGCGTTCATCGCACGCCACCTCCTGCCTAAGATTGATGAGATTATCAAAAAGCGTCTCTGGCAGGATGCAAAGTCAACGCTGCAAGAAAAGGTGCAGGAGTTTCAAGGCGTGACGCCGTCTTATGCAGTGCTCAAAGAAACGGGCCCTGACCATGACAAACATTTCGTCGTTGGCGTATACGCTAAACAAGAACTGTTAGCGCAAGGCGAAGGAAAGTCGAAGCAAGAAGCTGAGCAATGCGCCGCCCGCACCGCACTTGAAGCAAAAGGGTGGTAAGGTAGACAATCTCCTTTCAATATTGTACTTTGTTTTACGGACAGGGGTGCTGTCATGGGTACGTTAAATCTCAAAAGGGAGAGGAATAATGCTAATTCGTCTATACGCAGTAGCGGCTCGTCTTTCGGGGTCTAACCCTTCAAAACCTTGGGGAGTATACACTTCTGACTTGTTGAAGTGGTCAATTATTGGTGGGCCGGGCTTTAACCCCCGGGATGGTCGTAGTGTCATGACCGACTTGGAAGCGTTATCCAAGTCGTCGTATCCGAAGCTTGAAGCACATGTGGTGTTGGGCACGCCGAGTAATACCGAAAAACGAATCACCGCGCCGATAAGCGGCTTTCAGATAGTGATAGTCGTCCCCAACCTCTTGCAATCTCCGGACCCGTCTATACAAGAGTGTGGCACAATCTACCAATGCATGGGCAGCGGCCTAAAACACGAAGGCACAACCTGGGACGACATAATGAGTCTTTATGGGGAGCATATGGCGGCCAGGATTAACTCCATGATCATTGCTAGTGATGCATGTAAGGCGCATACTGAAATTACCTAAGTAACTTTCAGGCCAGAAGTGGCGGCGGTTGGGAGAAGTACTCCTGGCCGCCGTTTTGTTTTTATAAAGAAGGCAAGAGTCGAGTATAATACGATTGATGCGTCTGAAGTCGATCGAGTTATCGGGGTTTAAGTCATTTGCCAAAAAAACCGAGCTGCAGTTTGCTTCGGCGATTACCTCTATTGTCGGACCCAATGGCTCGGGCAAGTCGAATGTTGCAGAGTCGTTTCGGTTTGTGCTGGGCGAGCAGTCGATGAAGTCGATGCGCGGTAGGCGCGGCGAAGATATGATCTGGAACGGCTCGCCCTCGGTTACTCGCGCGGGGCGCGCATCGGTCAAATTGGTATTTGATAACTCCGACCGCGCGCTGAATTTAGATTTTGATGAAGTGTCTATCGAACGTGTGGTGAATCGTGACGGTTCGAATGAGTATGTGCTCAATGGCTCGACGGTGCGCTTGCGCGATATTAATGAACTCTTGGCGCAAGCGAACATAGGCTCTTCAAGCCACCACATTATCTCCCAAGGCGAGGCTGACCGCATACTTTCCTCAACTCCCCGTGAGCGCCGCGAGATGCTCGAAGATGCGCTGGGGCTCACTGCCTATTTATATAAGCGTGAGGAGGCGGGAAAGAAGCTGGAGAAGACTGCTGAGAATATGCGTGAGGTTGAGGGGCTGCGCCGTGAGCTCGCGCCGCACCTGAAGTTTTTGCAGTCACAGGTGCGTAAAATCGAAGAGTCACAAAAGTTGCGCGATGATTTAGCGCAAAAATATTTAGAATATTTGAAGCGCGAAAGTATCTATGTGCGCGTGCGTGAGGAGATGTTGCGCGCTGAGCGACAAACTCCAGAGCATGAACATCGGGATTTGCAAAACCGCATCGTGACACTGCGCGCCTCACTCGAGGCGAAGAAAGATGATGTGGGTGCCAGTAAGTTGGTGCATCTTGAAGAGGATGCACGCCGTGCGAGCACACGACGCGATGCATTGGGCCGCGAGCTCGGGCGGATCGAAGGTGAACTTTTAGCTGCAGAGCGTCTCTCTCATGTTGTTAAGGAGACGGTGCCCGCCTCACAAGCGCGTGAGTTTGCTCAAAAGGTTGAAGAAGAGTTAGAGGAGGCGATGCGTACTGAGGTAGATATGCGCCAGCGAGTGGCTGCGCTCATCGTTCTCGCCAAAGATTTTTTGCGTCGTATTACTGAAGGTGACCAAAGTGAGCCGGGCCACAGTAAAGACGAGTTATTGGCGCGTAAAGTGCAGCTTGAAGACGAGCTTACAAAAGTAGCTGAGGAAGAGTCGCGCATTACCGAAGAAATTGCAACGCTGCGCAGAGCGCTTGAAGGTGAGAAAGATGCTTCGCGTGAAGCAGAGCGCGAACTCTTCTCGGCAATGTCACGGCGCTCAGAGCTTGAAGGGATACTCGCGCGCTTGCGAGCTCAAGCAGAGATTTTGGAAAGAGAGCAAAGTGCACTGAAGCAGGAATTAGGTGAAGCGGGCGCGTTTATTGGACGACTCGTGTATGACTATGAAACTTTTGAAGTGAAGAGTGCGAGCGGTGCGCCACTCTCTGACGCTGAAATAGCAGGCGAGCCGCGCACCCAGCAAGAAGATAGACGCAAAAAAATCGAACGCTTGAAAATTAGGCTCGAAGAGTCAGGCTTGGGTAACTCGCACGAAATCCTCAAAGAGCACCAAGAGACCCTCGAGCGTGATGAATTTTTAGCGCGTGAGCTAACTGATCTTGAAACGTCGCGTGAACATCTCCTCGCACTCATAGACGATTTAACGAAGACGCTCGCGACGCGCTTTAGTGAAGGAATCGAAAAAATTAATATTGAATTCAACAACTTCTTCATGCTGATGTTTGGCGGTGGTACTGCTGCGCTTACGTTGGTGGAGGCTAAACCATCCCGAAGGGATGGTCGCCCGACAAATCTTCAGAACGAAGATTTGTTTAGGGAAGATGATGAAGAGTCTCAAGAAGAAGGCGTAGAAATATCTATATCACTGCCACACAAGCGGGTGAAAGGACTCCATATGCTCTCGGGCGGCGAGCGCGCGCTGACCTCTATCGCACTTATCTTCGCCATGTCACAGGTCAATCCGCCGCCGTTTCTTATTCTCGACGAAACAGATGCGGCGCTCGACGAAGCAAATTCGCGCCGCTATGGCGACATGATAGCGACGCTTGCCAAGCGCTCGCAGCTCATCGTTATTACACATAATCGTGAGACCATGAGCAGGGCAGGAATCCTCTATGGTATAACTATGGGGAGTGACGGAGTATCAAAACTCCTTTCGGTTCGCTTTGAAGACGCTCTCGCTGTGGCGAAATAGCAGTTTGTTCATGCCAAGAAAAAACATCTTCTCTTACATTTTGGATCACGGGTATTCGCTGATGCGCTTTAATCCGGCGTTTATGCGCCCCACTGTGGTGCGTGGCTACTTTGCCCAAAACGAGCGCGGCTATTTGCAGCAACTTTTTTTCCAAGAGCTTTTGAACTTGGGGTTCCAGCGCACGGTCTGGCAGTTGGTGCTGCCCGGGCAAACAGCGGGGCTGGTGTGTAAAGTTGAAAACCCTGAGAGCGAATTTTTATATCAATATCATGTGCGATTTTATGACGACGGTACTATCGATTGCGAGTATGAGCCCCATAATTTTAGCCTCCACCATCTCTCGGGTGATCGCATCGTAGATGCTTCACTCCTCATACAATTTCTGGAGCAAAGTATTTTGCGCGAAGAGTTGCGCCAATCAATAGGAGAGTTATTTACCACCAAAGAGCACAACTGGTCCGCTATTCGCGCGTACCAAGAAAAGACTATTCAATAAGAAGCGCCCCGCGTCGGCGGGGCGCAAGTAATTAAGACTCGGTACTATCTTGTGCTGTATCGGGCTTCATGAGCTCACGAAGCTCTTGAATAGTAACGTATCCCAAGACCCAAAGAACTCCTTGCACAAAGCACAACCAGCGCATTGCTTTGTCAGCGCGACTTGTTGCGACAAATTCAGGGATTTGCTCAAGGAGCCAGAGCGAATGTTGCAGGGCTTGCGACTTCTGAGGTCTGGCGAGTCTTTCGTGAGCGCGCTGGGCTGATATGTTTTGTGCAGATAAAAACAAGCGATGGATGAGTGCCGCAGAGAGGATTTTCGCAGCTTCCATTGGTACTTCTCCTGTGTGGTGGAGTGTGGAGATGAGATAGCTCTATAACATTAACAAACCTGTGCATTAATGACGACTCCACTATGCACATTTGCGCCGCTTGGCGTTTTGTGGTTTTATATTTTTGGTAGAACTTTATAACGAATTTTTGCTTGGGGGACATGAGCAATGCGAAAGCTCATTGAACGACTTCCATACGTTATTTATAACGAGGGTAAAAAATATCGCGGTGGCATTCTTGCTGGATGCCCACCAGTGATGGCAATCGCTATCTTGAAAAAAATACGAAGAAAAACAAGTCCTAAAAAGAAAAAAGATAAAACAAAAAAAGTTTGGCGATTGTTAACGCGGCCTAGCCAACAACTTGTTCGCAAAGTGTTGGATTGTTGTGAGTCTCTGTGCGGCATTGCTTGGAGACCAACTATTGCAACTACTAAATGGGAGTTACAACTTATTGTTGAACAGGTGCAAGGGAGACGAATACCGTTTAGGGACTGGATTTGTAATACAGGGAGGGGAATGGCCACCGGTCTACAAACTGATCCAACCAGAATGATCAACACAGGAGCTGTGTTTGATCGGCGTAATCAATCAGTAAAGTCGTTAGCAAGCAGGAGGTTGTATGACGGGAACAGAAAACAATCTGGGTGGCGGTCGGGTTACGAGCGAAGTACCAGCGCTTTACGACCGGCTACCAGGTGAGTTTAATCTCGTGGATGACCCGCGGGGTTACCAGACACGTGGTCCGTCGACACCAGTCTTTACCTGGGACGGCGAAAAGATGAGGCCAGAGAATCAAACCAATTCATAGTCGAGGGTGCGGGCCGCAAGGTCCGCCCCGACCAATTTAATACGTACCGCGTCGCCGAGTACGTATTTTTTCTTTGTGCGCTCACCCACGAGTGCGTAGGCTTTTGCGTTGTAGTTATAGTAATCGTCGCCGATGGTGCGCACGCGCACAAGGCCTTCAGCTGCGCTTTCTTTTTCTTCGACATATAGCCCCCAGTCGGTTACTCCCGAGATGACTCCCTCAAACGTTTGGCCCACCTTGCCTGCCATAAACTCTACCTGCTTGTAGCGGATAGAGTCGCGCTCAGCGTCGACCGCCTTGGCCTCTTGCAGAGACGCGTCGATGCACAGGCGCTCGAGATTATCAAACTCGCGCTTTCCGAGTGGTTTGCCGTTAAGGTGTGAGGTCAAGATGCGGTGCACGAGCATGTCAGGGTAGCGGCGAATAGGCGAGGTGAAGTGGGTGTAATATTCAAACGCCAAACCAAAGTGCCCAATATTTTTTGTTGAGTAAATTGCTTTTGCCATCGAGCGCAGTGTGGCGGTGCGAATGAGATGCTCTTCGGGCGTACCCTCGATTTGTTTTAGTAGATTTGAAATATCGCGCGCAGCGTATTTATTTTTTTTGCTCTTACTGAAGTCATAGCCCACCGCGCGCACGAAGGTTGAAAGCTCTTCAATGCGGTCGGCCTTAGGCTCGTCGTGGATACGATAGAGGAAGACGAGATTTTTCTCAGGCACCTTTTGGGCGAGCTCTGAGACATAGCGAGCGACTTCGCGGTTGGCAAGCAGCATGAACTCTTCAATGAGGAGGTTAGTCTCTATGCGCTCCTTGCGTACGACGCGCAGCGGGCGACCTTCGTCGTCGAGCTCAAACTTTACTTCGTTGTCACCAAAGTCTATGGCGCCCTCCTTTTCGCGCTGCTTGCGCAAGATGCGGGCAAGGTCGCGCAAAATGATTAATTCGCGGGTATAGGTAGAGCCCTCGGGCCTAGCTACTCGCGCGCTTGAGCCTGAACTCGGCGCGCTCGAGCTAGGACCCTCGGACTCATCGAGAATTGCTTGGGCTTCTTCGTAGGTAAATCGCTTATTGGAGTTGATGACCGTGCGCTCGAAGCGGCGCTCCAACACATCGCCACGGCTATTCATTTTAAAGATCGCTGCAAATGCAAGCCTATCTTCGCCCTCTTTGAGTGAGCACACATTACCTGAAAGCTCGTGGGGGAGCATGGGGATAGTCGCGTCGACCAGGTAGACGCTCGTGCCACGATTTTGCGCCTCCTCCTCAAGCTTGCTGCCTGGGCGGACAAAAAAGGTGACGTCAGCAATGTGGACTCCTATTTCAAATTCATTATTACCCAATTCACGCACGGAAAGGGCGTCGTCGAAGTCTTTCGCAGTAAGTGGGTCGATGGTAAAAGTGGTGACGTTTCGAAAATCACTACGATTTTTCAATTCTTGCTGAATCGTCTCGGCGTGTCTTGCTTCAATCTCTTTCGCTTCGCGCGCAACTTCAGGAGAGAACTCCGTGCGAAAGCCATGCTCAAGCACGATAGCGTTCATTTCGGTTCGATGCTCGCCGGCGGTACCAATAATCTCAACGATGTCGCCTTGAGGGTCGCCAGCGCCGTCCCAATGATGCATCTTAATGAGCGCTTTAGTCCCAGTAGCGAGCTTCGGGAAATGTGAAATGGTTTTAGGCGAGAGGGTGATGGGCCGGTAGAGGCGCACATCATCGGCTAGAGCGACCCATTGGTCCTTAAGAAGTTTTAGCGTGCATACAAACTCAGTACGCGCTCGCTCGTCGACTGAAGCCACTTTGCCTTTTGGGCGGGGGAAGAGGCCGATCAACTCTACTGATACAACGTCGCCATTGAGCGCGCCGCGCAAATGTTCGGGTTGGATTTCGATATCCCTAAACGCCTCACTATGAGGCGTCGGGCGAGCGCCGCTGCGCGGTGCTTTAGCCTTTACATCAGCCCAAGGCAAATACCCCACACCTTTGCGGGTGATTTGGATAACGCCAGAGACGAGCTTCTTTAGTGGTTTTGTAGACTGGGCACTTCTGCGAGGAGTCATTAGCGTCACTAATATACCACAAATTCACAGATGCGCAATTGCCAAAACCATGGTATTGTGGCGTTCGGAACATTTCGTTGGTGAGGGTCATCATGTCTGACGTTGCTACTGTTGTAGACCAGCAAGCGGTTCGTTTGAGCTGCTGTCCTCTGGTTCTGACTCTGTGGGAAAAGACCTGCGCTGATATGGGTCTTGTTTTGCCAGACCCACTGCTACCCCAATCACAAAGAGTTTCGCGGGAAGATTCACTACTGACGGCGATCGATTGCGTTCTTGAGCGCACAATTGCACAAATTTGTAAGGCTAGATCTACAGAAACAGTACAACCTTACGAAGACTACCTAACAATTAAGTGGTGCCCAGGTGGAGAAGTGGTTGGTTGGTGGGCCAAGCCAACTCAGAGTACAAAACTCGATATCCGAGCAATCGTATTTGACTCCGCTCTGGCTACATTTGAGGGGCAGAGTAAAGTCGCACTTGAGCACCTGCGGGATGGTATCCTCGCACTCGTGCTGCGCGGTCAGTTATGTCTCGACCCGCTCGTTAGAGCACGCGCAAATATCGGCCCTATCGCAACGTTTTTCTATCTCCCGGATGATGCCGAATCTTAATCATTCGGTATATGTTTTTTGCCGCCAGCGGCCCTTCGGGGCTCGCTGGCGGCGCTTTGTTTGACCAAAGGGCGCTCATCTGCTAGAGTATTGGCACCTCTCAGGAGGTCCGCCACCAGGCGGATTTTAAGATACCAACCATGATAACCATCCGACTCCAACGCCGCGGCCGCAAAAATGACCCGTCTTTTCGCGTGATCGTCGTGGATTCAACCAAGAAGCCTAAGACTGGTAACTACCTTGAAATGGTGGGCTCCTATGACCCTCGTATTGACCGCATCGAGCTTAAAGATGAGCGCATTAAGGAGTGGATGAAAAATGGTGCTACTGTCTCAGACACGGTCCACAACCTCCTCGTCACTAAAAAAGTAATCACCGGCAAGAAGATCAACGTTTTGCCAAAGAAAACGGCTCCAGTTAAAGAGGTGCCAGCGGAAGCTGCTCCAGCCCCGACGTCTGAAAAAGTCGGGGTTCCGACCGAAAGCGTCGGAATTGAAGCTGCAGCAGAGACTGAAGTGCAAGGGGAGAACTCAGTTGCGACTGAAGAGGCTGCGGAGTAAACTATTTGTATACTCATAACAAACTAATATTCAGCTATGGCAGAGAGAGATCAGGAATTTTTGGAGTTCGTAGTGAAGGGGCTTGTTGATCACCCTGAAGAGGTGAAGATTGGTCGTACCGTCGATGAGATGGGGGTCCTCCTCACGCTTGATCTTAACCCTGAGGATATGGGTAAGGTGATCGGCCGCTCGGGCAACACCGCCAAGGCAATCCGCACCCTGCTTCGCGTCGTAGGCATGAAGCACAATGCGCGCGTTAACCTTAAGATTAACGAACCAGAGGGAAGATCTTCATTCGGTGTGCGA
>ERZ724505.114-NODE-114-length-49150-cov-8.698829_pt1 | contig 49150 bp, 72 predicted proteins | sample MGYA00376038_ERZ724505 | MGnify/ENA primary metagenome ERZ724505 (study PRJEB28724, sample SAMN07190884) | wastewater metagenome | isolation source: effluent of sewage treatment plant in Hong Hong | place: Hong Kong | collected 2016-03-17 ... | reverse complement strand
CTCGGCCAGCCTCCGCTGCCGCTCAGCCTCGCGCCGCTGCGCCTCCTCGCGCTCACGCCGGACACGGGCCGCCTCCTCGGCGGCACGCCTCACGACATCGAATACATCGAAGGAGCCCTTGTTGGCCGGAGCGATGCCGGGGCCGATGGCGCGGCTGGCGGTCTCAATGCGGCCGAACGCGCCCTGGAGGATGTCGTCGAAGAAACCCATCTACTGGGTAGCGTAAGGCCGGAGTCGGCGGGCTAGGCCGCCCTCGCCATCTGAGCCTCTTCACGCTCCGCGCGCCAGGCAAGCCACTCCATGAGATCGCGGTCTCCCTTACTGGAATTGCACGAGAGACAGGCCGGGGCGATGTTCGTCCACGTATGGGCGCCGCCCTTCGAGAGCGGAACAATGTGGTCCTGCGTTAGCTTCACGTCAGCCCGGTGGCAGTAGGCGCAGTGGTACTCGTGCATCTCCAACAAGTACTCCCAATCTGTCTGGGAGAAATCCCCGACCGGGGCGCTGGCGAGCCTTGCGCGGCGGCGATGGACATTCTGGAGAATGGCGTGGGGGTTGGCCTGGGCCCACTTGCGGTTGGACTCCGCCACCTTCTCTGGATTCGCCTCCGCCCAGCGCCTATTCAGCTCGCGCACGTAATCGCGATTATTCGCCTTCCACCGCGTCCGCCACTCTTTGTACTTCGCACGAATCTCAGGATTGGCCTGGTATCGCTCGCGCTTCTCCCTCACCCATCGGTCGCCGTGGCGCTCCCTCGACACTTTCCGGCTGGCTGCTACCTTGTCTGGATTTGCTTCCCTCCACGCTTCATTGCTGGCCTTCTTCTTGCCAGACTCCTGATACCGCTCGCGCGAGCGCCTGTTTTGGCACGAGCGACACGAAGACTGAAGTCCATCTTTTGCACGAGCGTCGCACCCAAAGTCGCCAACCGGAATGGCCTCCTTGCACGAGGCACATATCTTCATGTCGTTAGTGTAACTAACTTAGGCGGCGCGTGCTAGTTGGGCCTTCCCGAGGTTAGCCGTGGGCTTTTGCAAATAATCGATTAAGTCGCCCCATGGCAAACCACTGACGCCTTCCGCATATCCGCGAAATGCTTCAGTTTCGCTTTTGGTTTGCTTAGAGAGTGTCTGAAGGCTTGGAAGCACACCGGCCTGCCGAGCCACAGTGAACGCGCTCCCCATGTTCAGGGTCGGGGCGATACCGCCGGTTACGCTCGCGGCCAACGCCGGACTAATCGGCGCGCCATACTGAGCCAGCATCTGAAGGCGAGTCGGGAGGTCCACGCCAGCAAGGTGCTGATTGTTACTGCTTGGCATCCACGTCGAGCCCATGCCCGTCGCCTGGTACTGGGCCTGTGCGTCCGTCCCGAGGGCGAAGCGGTTGATGCCGAGGCGGGCCAGTGCGTCACGGCCCAGGTATTGCGCGAGGTTGATGGCCGGAGAACGGGTTGGGGCAGGGGTGCTAGCCACGGCCGGAACAGCCGCCGGACGAGGGAGCCGCATCATTGGGTTCTCAAGGTCGCCGCCGAAGAACGGCTCTGGAGTGCTGCTCACATTCGGGGCGGTCGCCCTGAAGAAGGGCTCGGGCACGGCGCGCGACACCCCGCCGACTGGCGTGCGGTACAGGACATCCCGGCTGGCGCCGGGGGCGGGAGTGCGGTAGGCGAGGTCGCGAACCGGCTGCTGAAGGCCGAGGGCCGCTGCGCGCTCCAGTTCCTTCGCCGCCCGCTGCCTGTCGGCGATTGTCGCTGTGGACGGGTCATACTTCGCCAAGCCGTTGCCGGTCGAGTAGCCACCCGAGTTGCCGAAGCCAGTGGTGGATGCCGGGGGGGAGGCCTTGACTGGCTGCTGGAATGGGGTGGCGGTCTTGAGTGACACGCCAGCGCCCATTCTCCCTGGGTCTGTTGCGCTTGTCCGCTTCGGGGCCAGGCCGAGCGCGGCGGCACGGGCGATGTTGGCTGGGTTCGGGTTCACGCGAATGGGGGCTCCGGTTGGATTCTCGACGATCTCGGGTACGGCGCCGCCTGCGGACGGGTTCGGGTGCGCGGCGTCGCCGGTCATGAACCGCCGGGCCGTGGTGTAGCCACCAGCCGCCATGCGCTCCGGCTGGTAGTCAATCCAGACCTGGGAGCCTCCCAGCACTACGTCGTTCTCGCCGATTGGCCGCGTCTTCTCGCGGTCGTAGTAGGCGGTCTGGCCGGGCACCATGAAGTTCTTCCCGGTGATGTCCGGGCCGCCAACCGTAGACAGGTTCATGCCGGGGCTGAGGCGGGCGTCAGGGGTGCCGCCGTACTTCCCGCCGGGGTTGATGTCGTTGTAGACGGCAGTGTCCCGGTACTCGAACGCGGGCGGAGCGTACGACTGGTTCGGGTCCATCATCGGGAGGAATGACGGGGTTGGCACTGCCGCTCCGCCACCGCCGCTCGATGAGCCGCCGCTGGCCGCCCCGCTGAGCCACTTGTTGCCGCTCGCCCCGGCGCTCCCGCCGGAGACGATCTGGAGGTTCGAGGCCGGGAGGTTGAAGCCGGAGGCTGGGGCAGTGACCGGGTTGTACGCGGTCATCGGGTTGACCGGGACAAGGGCGTCGCCCGTGGCGGGGGTGCCGCCGGCGGCCATCGTGTCCCAGTCGGGCGTCATGCCCCGCTGGAGGAAGAACAGGCTAAAGAGGTCGCGCGGGCTGCGCGCCATCTCGGCGATGAACTTGTTGTTCTCCAGCGCGAGGTTGCCCATGGTGCCCGCGCGCTCGGTCTCGGCCGAGAACTGGGCGGTCTGGTTCTGCTGGCCGCCGAGGAGCCGCCGGGTCTGATCCTCCATTTGGGCGATGAGGGCCTGCTGGCGGTTCCACCTGTCCTGGATGGCATTGCGCTCGGCGTCGTTGGCCGCGCCTGCCATGCCGATCTGGAACTGCTGGTTGCTCGCCTCGCGCTGCTGGGCGATGTTCGCCATCTTGGCGGAGTAGTCGAGTTGCTGGCCCTGGTTCTGGAGGTTGAGGGACTGCTGCTCAAGCTGCGTCTGGACGCCCTGCCAGTAGTTCGCGTCGGCCTGCTTCTGGCGCGCGAGATCCTGGTCGCCGATGGCAAGCGCGTAGTTGCGTTCGTCCATCGACTGCTTCCAGGCATTGGCCGCCTGGTCGAACTCGTTCTGCCACTGCTGCTGCGCCTGGGCCGCTTCGTAGTCACGGATGTTGGCGTCGCGGTTGAAATCAAAGATGTCCTGGTCAAGGGCGAAGATGTCCCGGTTGAGGTCGAACTGCGCCTGGTCCAGTGGGTTGATGTCAAAGAAGTGGTCTACGTAGGAGCTGCCGCCGCCCCCGCCGCTATAGCCGCCACCACCGCCACCACCGCTGGTGGGTAGCAGTGGGAGAATGTCTGCCAGCGACGGGGCGGCGGGGGCGGCGGGGGCCGACGGGGCCTTCGAGGCAACCGTCTTGAACACATCGCCTATGAACGGGATGTCAAACAGGCCCACTACTTGGCCTCCCGCTGGGCGTGCTTACCAACGAACTTGCAGAGGGAGCACAGTTGCTCCTCGCCGTCCTGGTGGCCCACCTCGGAGGCAAGGACATTCATCATGTTGTCGAACTCGGGCTGCGGGACGGCTCGCATCTTCTTCCATAGTGCGGCCTCCTCTTGAGGGCTTCGCTCCCGTGTCCCAATGGGCGTCTTCTGGATCTGCTTGGCGCCGGCGAGGGCCATGTCGGCCAATTCCGAGAAGTGCTTCCCGACCCCGTTCATCATCTGGCCGTTCACTTGCGCCAACCCTTGCAGTCCGGGCACGGCTCGGTATGCATGTGCTGGTCCCCGGCCTCACAGCCCATGCAAATCCAACTCACGGCGCCCGTGTCCCGGCAGCGTTCACACTTAAACAAGCTGTTGCATCGCCTCCGGCGGGAGAAGGTTCGGGTCCATCGGGACGTTGCCTTCAGGCATGGGCATCGGCCCAGCGCCCTGCTGCGCGAGGGCGGCCATCGGGTCCTGCTCGGTCGGCTGCTGGGCCTCCATCATCTGGCGCTCAAGGTCCTGCATGAACGACTGGATCTTCATCTGGAGTTCGCCCTGCTCCTGCTGCTCTTCCATCGAGAGCGCGTCCGCGTCCTCGCCCCAGGATTCGAGCAGGCGCTTGGACATGGCCCGCTTCACGAGCGGTTCCTGCATCAGGTCGTAGGCCATGCGGCGTTCGATGATCTCGCGGGCGTTGTCGAAGCCGGCGTAGACGAGCGCGTCGTAGGGGCTCAGGCCGCCCTTCACGATGGCGTCCGAGGCGAGGGCCAGCTTCCGCTCCTTCACCGCCTCCTCGTTCGGCATGAACGTGGCGGTGACGGCGTAGTGCCCCTGGATGTTCCTCGGGCCGATGACGTACTTGCTGTTCGGTTGGTCGCCGACGAAGACCGGGGTGTCGCCCTTGAGGACGGTATCCACCATCCACAGGTAGCGAGAGAGGGCCATACTGAGGCCGTCCGCAAGAGCGGCTTCGACGCCGGAGAGGCGGAGCTTGGCCTGGCCGGTATACATGCCCAACTGGGCGGCGCTGTCGGTGCCCGGCATGGCCGCGCCACGAAGGGGCACCTGGGTGGTGCCGCGCTCAATCTGGCCGCCGATGACGCGGAGTGAGTTCAGGTACTCGCCGTCAGGGATGTTGACCTTCAGCCAGAGCTTGTCGGCATTCTGGAGCACGGAATCCGGCACGAAGTTCATGGCGCCGGGGCTGGTGTCGAAGCTGTCCGGGTCTACGTCCTGCGGCAGAAGGCCGATGGGGAAGGCCAGCTGCGCCATGATGGCGTCGAACTGGCTGAAGCGCCGTGCCTCGGCGAGCAGGAGCGACTTCACCTGCGGGGTGAAGAAGCCGACCGACTTGTACTCCGGCCGGCCATCATAGGACTCGCGGCCGAAGCCGCTGTACTTCACGATGTACGGTATATCGCCGTACGGATTCGGGTCGCCGTCCACGACGGCCCGGTCGTTGATGAAGACCCAGTGCTTGCCCTGGTGGACCTGCCCCGAGGCGTCGGCATGGGTGGCCGTCCAGACCTCGTGAATCTTGAAGTGGCCGTACGACGGGAACTCGCGCAGTTCCTCCTCGTAGCCGGCGTACATCGTCCGCACCTCGGAGATGTCGCAGTTGTACCGCTCGACGATCCAGAGCTTCCGGGGGCCGATGGTCGGGTCCACCATGAAGCAGCGAGGCGAGAGCGAGCGCATCACAACGGGGTTGTGCTGGGCACGGAGGGACTTGATGGTGGCGACGCGCGCCTTCAGGGCCGCACCCGTCTTGTCCTCCTCGCGCAGCTTCGCCTCGGTCGCCTCGTCGAGCACCGGCCAGAGCGACCAGTCCGGGGCCTGCTTCCAGCACGCCACACCTGAGCGGAACAGGTTCTTGGCGAAGTCGCGCATGAAGTCGATGTCGGCGCCGTGCCGGCGCCAGTGGGCGACCACGCCCTTGAGGTGCCGCCGGATAAGGTCGGCGTCCTCCTCGGCCTTCTTGGTCATCCCGCGCGGGGCGTAGTTGATGCTGATGTCGGCGGGGATAACGTTGTCCACCGCCTCGTCCACGACCGCACGGCCAGTGGCCGGGATGGTGACCTCGAAGCCCTCGGGCAGGGCCAGGAGCTTGTCGAAGTCGCCGTCGTAGAACTTGTCGTCTTCCTCGAACGTCTGGAACGCGCGCCGGTAGTGGCGCTCCATCTCGTTGATGAGTTCGCGGGCTTCGTAGCGGTTGGAGGGCGCGAGGGATGCCATGTGAGTCTAACTAACCCTCGCGAGCGCGGGCTTGTCCTTGCGGAGCCGGTTGAACGAGGTGGGCTTGCGAAGCGTCTCCACCTGGCCAATGTGGTTGAGCAGGCCGTAGCCGAGGGCCTTGGCCGAATGGTTCCACTTGTCCACGGGCTTCTCCCCCATCACGCGGCCGTCCCGGTCAGTGGCGTACTTCCACGGGTGCATCTCGGGGAACACCGGGTCACCCAGGCCACACTCCGCGAGGAGGCCCCGGCACCTGGGGTCGATGGTGAACTGCATCGCCTTTGCGGACGTACGGATGCGCTCAATCAGCCTGTCCTCGGGCCAGAACTTGTGCGCGAACCGCACGCTCGTCAGCTTCTGCCAGATCTCCAGCGCGGACTCCGTTGCGTCCCGGTGGCCCTTGGCTGCTACGTCGATAACGCCTGTGCGAATCGACGGCCATGACCACTTGGCGCTACACAGGCTCACCATATCAGCGGTGTTTAGACCCTGTTCATAGAACTCGTCGTAGATGTGGAACTGCTTCCGACCGTCCTTCTTCTGCCAGATGGCGACGAAGAGGATGGCGTACGCCGTAGCGTAGCCTGGGTCAATCCAGATCTCGTGCGTCGCGTCCTCGGGAATCTCCACCCTCTGGATGTGGTCCTTCTGGACTTCCTTCAGGACGCGGAAGCGGGGCGGGCGCGGCTCGGCGGCCACGCGCATGAGGAAGATGTCCTCGGGGTAGAACTGTTCGAGTCGCTTGATCTCGGGGTCTTCCCGACCGCCGGGGAACTCGACGCGGTTGGTCCAGGTTGGAAGAGAGTATGACTTAATCCCCAAGTGGTTATCTCGCTGGCCCATGAGGAGCCAGTCAATCCACCACTGCTGGGCGTCCTCCATGGTGCCGGAGTACACGATGAAGCCGGCCTTGGCCGACACGCGGCCCTGCACGCGCTCGATACCCGAGTAGGGGCAGGCGCCAGCCTCGCACACGGCAGCGCCTTCGAGGTCAACCGACCGGATGCTCGTCGGGTCTTCCATCGACCATGTGGCGATGACCACGCCGTCCGTCGTCACCATCCGCCACGGGCCGTCCTGTGGCTTCGAGACGTGGAGCGAACGCTTGGCCAGTTTGCCCAGTTGCTCCAGCCAGTTCTCAAGGAACTGGAACTCCTGGCGCGGCTGCTGGTAGGTGGGGCCGAAGAGAAGGAAGTGCGGGTTGCGCGGCCGGTCCTTCGTCTCGTCGAAGATGGGCCGGCCGTCGTCCCGAAGGAACGACTCGTGGCGAATGTACGGCAGGGCGATGACGTGGGGCAGGAGGATGGCCGCAGTCGTGAACGACTTGCCGCCGCGCTCGCCACCGCCGATGCAGGGGAAGCGGTCAGTCGCGTGGAGGGGCGCTGCCTGCTCTGGGCCGGTTGGCTTTATGCCAACCAGCTTCCAGATGGGAGCGCACTTCTCTGGGCCTAATCGGTCGATGGTTCGGGAACCTCGGTGTACTCACCGTCAATTGTCCCCTCTGGTAAACCACGCTTATTCGCGCGCTCTTCCGCGAACACGCTCATCATCTCTTGCGCCAGCTTGTTGGCCGCCTCGTTGACTTCGGTCGGCCCCTTGCCCCACTCGCCGCGCTCCTGTGCGATGCGCTGGAGGTGCTTGCCCTTCTGGTCCTCCAGGCGCACAAGCTTATCGACGTACTTCTCGTCTTCCTTATCGAGCCGGTCGATCGCGGCATTGATGCGAATGACGCTCTCTTCCAGTTCGCGCAGGCGTAGCTCCCGATCGTAGATGGACGACTGGGCAGCGGCCACCTTGTATTCCTGACGCACCTCCTGGATGACGCGGCGCCGCTTGTCGCACCACGCCTTGAAGGACCGCTCCGTGTACCGCCGGTCTTCGGGGATGAGGTTGGCGTCGGCCCATCGCTGGTAGTTGGTGTAGCTCTGGCCGTTGGCGACGATGAACCGGATAAGGTCGCGCTTCTGTGCTGTGGTCAGCCATGACTGCGGCATTAGGGGCGAACCCCGACCGTTATCTCTTCGCCGTCTTCGTCAGTGATAGTGGCGAATACGGTGTCCGGGTAGCGGCACCTGCCGCGCATCAGCATCTCGGATTGGGTCTCGGAATCGCAGTCGATACAGATCTTGTCTGGCTTGTATTCCTCTCCGCTTGCGCGGAGTAGCCAGAGCCATCGCTGGTAGTGCCTGTAGCTGCGGAAGCACTGGGGGTAAACGGTGCGGGGATCAGGAGTCCGGGGGCCAGGAGCGGTGGAGGGGGGCGGTGGAGGTACAGCGGGCAAAGACCCTGCTCCTGGTTGCTCCCCCGGACTCGGTTAGTATAACTAACCTTCCTACGCTGAGTCAAGCTGCCAAAGTGTCTTCGCGGCCTGTGGCCCGGACGACCGGGGCCTACTCGGGGTGTCCCACCCCTTTGGCCTATTCTTCGTCCTGTAGAGTTCCTTGAATCCAGTAGCGACTAGCGACGTGCCGGGCTCTGTCTCCAGTGTGTAAGTGATTAGCCTAGTGCCGCCCATCGCTCGCCACGCCCTCCATGCCGCCGCGTACAACATTGAGGGTGCGTTCTTTGTTCCATCAGTGACGCAACGGGTGACCTCGGCAGTGGTCCCGTCATCGAGCATTCGCGCTACGGGCCGGCCGACAATAACTGCCCCCACCAACTCATTGGCGTCGTTCGCGAGGCCGATAGAGAACCTGTGCCCCTGAACCGGCTTGTGGTGTCGGTGTAGCTCCGCGACAAGTTCATTCGCTTGTCTGAGAGTTAGTGGCACTAACTTCACGCCTCAAGCAACTCCATGCGGCTGCCGGCCCAGAGATTGACGCCGAATATCAGGTCATCCATTTCGCCCGAACGGTTCTTCGTAATGGACGCCATGATGTTGAGGTAGCCTTCCTCGCGCATTCTGCTCGCTCGTTCTTCGCGGCTTTGTGCCCGCCAGGAGACCTTGCCGGTTTCGAGGTTGATCTGCTCCTGCACGACCATCAGGGAGATGGCGGCGTCCACGTCCTGGCTCTTGGCCGACGACCCCTTCATCTCCTCGACATCAAGGCTGGCCGCGCGCATGTTGCGGAAGTCGCGGGCCATCTTGGCGATGTGGGTGGTGAGGAGGATGTGGACGTTGGCCTGCTTGGCGATGCCCTTCATGGCCCGCATCACGGCAGTCTCGTTGGCCACGTCGCCGTCCTTCAGCCGCGCCGAGGACACGAAGTCCACGAGGTCCACGATGACCAGTTGGATGTCGTGCCACCGCTTCATGCGGAGCACCGACTGGCGGACGAAGCCGATGTCCAGTTCGCTCCGGTCGCACATCCAGACCGGGTACTCCTCGATGACTTCCATGGCGTCCTGAAGCTGCTGCTCATAGCGCCAGAGTTCCCGCCGGTAGCGCGCGTCACGAATGCTCACGCCGGCCTCAAGCTGAAGCAGCCGCTCCATCACCTGCCAGTCCGGCATCTCAGTCGTGAACCAGAGGGCGGGGATGCCCTGCCGCGCCACCGACCAGCCAATGTTCTGCACGAAGCTGCTCTTGAAGACGCTCGTGGGCGCGTAGACGATGGTGACGGCTCCCGGCTGGAGGCCGTCGAGAATGCGGTCGAAGCGACGCCAGCCGGTCTCCAGGCCAGTGATGCTGTCCGGCTCGTGGATGTAGCGGTCGAGCCGCTTGCGGAGCGTAGCCACGGCGTCGTGGGCGGAAGTCTCACCTCCGCCGGCCGTGCTCGCCCCGGCGTCCGTCAGCATCTGCTCCAGCTTGGAGATGGCCGAGTCGGCGTCCTCGGGCGGGAGCTTGGCCAGCTGGCGCGCCTCCTGCCCCAGGTCGAAGATGGACCGGAGCTTGCGCGTGTTCACCACTCGCTCCGCCCAGTAGTCCCAGCTGCCAGGCAGGACGCCCTCCATGATGCGGCCAAGGGACTCCCGGTCGATCTCCGACTTGCGAAGGGAGTTGCAGACTGTCGCCACGGTCACCGGCTGGTTCTCGATGGCGAGGTCGCAGCAGGCCGCGAAGACGGCCCGGTACTGGCTGCCGTAGAAGTCGTCGGGTGTCACCCGAGCAACGATGGCCGGGATGGTGTCGGGACTGAGAAGGCAGGCTCCGACGACCTGCCTCTCCGCCTCGATGTCGGACGGGACGACGAGTTGGTCAGTCACTCTCCCCTCTCAGAATCCGCTCGACTTCGGCCAGGGCTGCCTCCTCGGCGCCCTCGACCAGTGGCTCCCCCTCATTGGGGTACATCGCCATGACCTCTTCGTACGAGAACATGCGCCAGTAACGGGCATCGAGCCCAAGGTGCCGCTGGGCCATGTACGACATCATCAGTTCGCAGTTCCGGCAGAGCGGGAACTTGATGTGGTCGGGGCAGTCGCAGCCGCCATAGGACAGGAACTGGTCGGTCTCGGTGTTGCAGAACACGCACGGGAACGTGGTCTTCATGTCAGTACCACAGCGCCCCGAACCATTTGGCGAACAGTTCCTTAGCGCGCTCGTACGCGCACTCGGCGTCTGGCTGGAGGAACGGCCAGTCCTCCGTCCCGACAAGGCTAAACCCGAGCACGATCGCATCAAGGATCTCGAACCACTCTTCCTGCGATTCCAGGCCGCCCGGCCAGCCGGCACAGTCCATCTTGTAGTGGCAGATGGCCTCTGCAATGACTGGGCCAAGCCATGCGTCCAGGCTCCAGCAATCCGAGCGGCGGAGCTTGAATGTGGCGTAGAGATTGTCCTTCCTGGTCATGTGCGCTCCAGTCTCGGCGGGTAGTAGCTGCCGGGGTGGTATCCGCCGTTGCGCCGGCGGTAGGCCGCGCCGCACTTGCGGCCACACGTCGCCGTCCGCTGGGACGGCCACCGCTCGTAGCGAACGCCACAGATAGGGCACGTCAGCGAAAGCCGGCCGGGGGCGCTGGAGAAGAGTTCGTTGGCCTTCAGGCGCCGCTCCCACTCCGCCAGTTCCGCCTCAGACATAGTGTCACTAACCTGTAGCGGCATCAGCGGATGTCCCACACCTTCGCCACGCCGGCCTGGGTGAGGCGGCGTGAGCAAGGCCCACACACCGGGAAGTTGACGTAGACATCGGCCCCTTCGAGCGAGATGCCGAAGCGGGCTGCGGTGGAGACCAGGTTCTCCTCTGCGTGGAGGACACGGCCACAGTGCTCAAGGCTGTCTGTACCGACGTACAGGTCGCAGCCGACATCGGTGCAGTGGGGTTCGCCGGCGGGGGCGCCGTTGTAGCCAGTGGCTATCAGACGGTTCCCGCGCACCGCCACCGCGCCAACCGCGCGGCGAGGGCAGGTGGCTCGCGTGGCCACAAGGTCCGCCATCTGGAACCAGTATTCGACCCAGCCTGGGCGACTCATTCGGCCTGCCCCTTGAGTGCGGCCAGTGCCGCCCGTGCTACGGCCTCGGGAAGCGATACCTTCCCCTGAAAGGTTCCCCGCTCGTCCTCGCGCACAAACTCGGCGTACACCTCGGCGCGCTCTGCCGCTGCCCATCGGAAGCCCCGCTCCCGCATCGCCGCGATCACCGCCAACATGCCGTCGCCGGTCAGCAGCCACGTTGGCTTTACTTCGCCCGTCCTAAGCCAGATCCCGGCCACTTCATGTAGGCCGCGCGTTGGTCGAAGTCGCAGGACACGGTGCCGGACAACATCCCACCCCAGTCGCTCGGCCAACTCGACCAGTTCCTCGTCAGTCATTGCCCTCAACCTTCCTCGTCACCACAGGCTCCGTGTTCGCGAGCCATTCCGCAGTCGCCAGCCGGTCACCAGCGATGATGCAGCCGACGACCTCATCGTTCTCGAACTGGAGGATGGCTGTGTGGTCGCCGAGTTGAAACGGGACGAGTCCGTCCGGCCAGCGGAAGTCGGGGCCGACCTCCATGCCCGCCTCCCACTTCTCGACCCAGCCCCTCGCCTCGTCGGTCAGGTTCCTCATACGCCGTCGCTGTCAACGAGCAGGCCCGCGAGCGCGAAGCCGAGGGCGGCCCCATTTATCGCTGCGGGGACCGTACTGTCGTGGTCGATGTGGAAGGCCAGGAAGATCGCATTGGCGATGACCAGGGTGAGCCAGAAGAGCATATCTGTACCTCCGTTTCTGTGGCTGCCGACGCTCCCGCAAAGAGAGTCGAGAGGCCGGCCCACCACTACTGCCCTGATAAACAGCCCCGTTAGGTTAGCATGGACTGGTTAGTGTGACAAGTCGCTCTGAGTGTGTTGGCAGGGTTGCGACGGCAGTGGGATACTGGCCTCTGACAGAGCCCTTTACATCGGCCCGGCGTTACCGGGACCCGTGGACTCGCGTGCCGAGCGTGAGGGACGGGGCACAGGGAAGAGAACGACAGGAATGTCGTGGCTGAGCCGGATACGAGCGTAATGCTGCCGGCGGGGGTTGCCTCCCCAGGTAAGTGCCCAGCCGTCCAGGTGGTGGACGTAGCAGTGTGGACGCCTCTCTCCGGGCGTAGGGCCAGCGTGACTTTCCGGCGCACCACAGGCAGAAACGAGGGAAAGAGGGGTGTCCCCACCCTCTCCGCCGCAGGCTTGCTCTTGCGGGGAGGTTAGGGAGGGGTGTACGGGAGGGGACGGGCGCTAGCTGGCAACCCGACCACGAGGCTTAAGGCTAGGATTCAGATATGAATCCGGCAGGCTGGGCCGTGCTAGCCAAAGCCAAACTAGGCCAAACCCGGTATCAAACGGAGCACAGGGTGCTGATTCCCGGCAGGGAATCGGCTCCACCGAGACCTCAAAGGTAGAGGTAGGTACTACCTCACCCCAGCCACGGCCGCCTCGGCCATCCCCCTGCCACCCTACGGGCGGGTTTCGAGGCGGCCGCCTAGGCTGGCTGCGAGGCCTGAAAAGGCTTGCTACAGGCAAGCCCCCCGGCGCTCGTTCGGCCAGCTGGCGAGCGGTGCGGCCGGCGGGCCAGGGTAGGGCGGGGCGATGCAGGGTAACCAGACCACCACGTTGCTAGCGATGGGCGGAAGCTAGTCCGGCCATGCGGCAGTACGTTGCCGCTAGCCGTGGCACTACAGAACCGCTAGCACTTAACTACAGTTTCGATAGTGCCGGGGCAAACCCATTGCAATCGTGTCCGGTTTCCACTAACCTTCGGGTTAGTTCATCGGAGGTACAGACACTTGGCGAGTTGGAATCGGCTAGAGGATTCCGAGCTGGACGCGCGGACTATCTATGTTGGCGCATACGGCTGGGATAACTGTGATGCGGCCGGCCGCGTGTGGGCGCGGACGCCTAAGCAATTCGAGGCCATCATGCGCCGCGCGCTGCATGAAGAGGTGCGCGTCCACAATTGGAATGGTGACGGGGCCGATCGCGCCACCATTGACGATCTTTGGTTTGTCGGTCCATTCGCGCAGACGGTAGGCGAGACCATCGCCGACATGGAAGAGCCTGCACGCGCAGGCGAGTTTCGCGACGACGTGCGCGCCACAAATATGGGGTACAGCTTCTAATGGAAACGCGCACGCTTACCCTTGACGGCTACATGGTCGGCCGCATCTGGTGGCCGGTAGGGGCGCCGGCATCGCTCCCAGTCCGCGATAGGCTGGACCGCTCACGCTTCCTTGAACGGCCATCCATCGTCGATATGCTGGACAGCTACCTGGCCGAGCATGGCGGAGACTTTCAAGGCGCGCTCTTTCACCCCGAGACGACCCTAGAGATACGCTCCGTTGCGTACCTGGACTCTCCGTCTGGCGTCCGCCATCAGCGGCGATGGGAACACGTTCACACTCTGCGCCTTGCAGACTTGCCATCGTGCGCGCACCTGGTGAGCACGGACACCGACGAAATCGAGCCCATCTATGGCGGAGACTGGGATGATTAGCGCACTGACCAGCCTCGCCTACATGACGCTAGCGGGAGCGGCCGTAATCGTCGCCAGCTTCTACGCCATGCGAACACTCGTTAGTGTCGCTAACACGCTCGGGGAGGTTGTACCGTGAAGTGCCAATGCCCGCCACGTATTCATTGCTCGAATCCCGTAAGGCACCCCGCGTGCAAGACGTGCGACAGATGCCTGTCCAGAATTCCGGCTACGTGCGGATAGGCGCGCGTTAACTCTGCCGTTTGCCCGTAGGCGGATGCGGGCATCGGGCAGCGTCCTAACGCTGACACTCGGAGGTACAGACAAGTGGAACGGATAGGCTCGCATTACGGGTTTGCCTATTGGGGCGAACACGAGGGATGGGGCATCGCCTACAGTCAGCACCGCGACAGTGAAGCGCTGGAGCGGTCCAACTTTCGCGCCATGCTCGCGATATGCGAGGCGGAGGACGATGACGCGGTAACCGTCGAATCAATGTCGCACTGGGCGGTGGGATGGGTCGAATACATCCTGGTTCGCCCGGACAGCGCGGCATGGTTAGCAGCTGAGCAGGCACGGGAACGGCTGGACGATTATCCCGTGCTCGACGATGACGATTACAGCGAGGAAGAGTACCGCGAATCGTGCGAGTCAATGGCGGAATTTGTCCGCTCGGAACTAAGCAGTTGGGGGCTTGATGCGGACTCGCTCGGGGAATACATCGCTTCTGAATACTCGTTCGCCGGCCGCGAATTGCCCGGCTTGACCTGGACACACTGGCCACGCCTGGATAAGGACGCAGACCGCGCCTATGTGGCGCGCGCAATCCGCGCCTATCGACGCGACAAGCGAGCAGCCTAGGCCAGTGCCGCTACGCGGGTAGGCGGATGCCCGCGTATGGCAGTGCTCTAGCGCTAGCTATCGGAGGTACAGGAACCTTGACTATTCGACTGACACGACCGGAACGGCTCGCCCGTCTCACAGCTGAGCAGCGGGCACAGAAACGCATCGATGCAATTGGCTTGCGGGAACTGCGCGCTGAGCTACCAGGATGCCGCGTGCGCCACGCACTTACCGTCAAGGTGGTGCGCCGTGGATAGGGAGCGGCAAGCCGCACTAAGGGAACGCGAGCAGCACCACACGCCGGGCGCGTGCCTAACTTGTATGGCGACTCAGTCAGGGATGATTGCGGAAGCGGTCGAGCCATGGCGCGACGCGCTCTTGACCCTGCTTAACGTCGAGCACGCCGCACTACTGGGCGCACGGTCGGGCGCGCTGTCCGGCCTGGACGTTGCGTATCACTTCGACAAGGCGCGCGCCCTGCTCGCAGGGGAGGTGGCCCGTGGCTAGGCCCAGGTGGTACGTCGGCCGCTCAGTTGGCCAGCCCTACCGTGCGTTTCTCGCGGACCACGAGCCAACATGCGCCACCTATGGCGACCAGGTCCACGCCGTTATCGGCCCATTCAGGACTGAGCGCGCTGCGAAATGGGCGGAGAAATACGGCGCGAGTAACCCGCACTTCCGCCATTTCCTGGTCCTACTCACCGAAGCAGAGATGCAAGACGCGATCGAATGGCTCGCGGATGCAGCCGAAGACGACGAGCGCGACACGCCAGGACTCGTCCTGTTGGATGCGCTTGTAGCCGCACAGGAGGCGGGCAATGCCTAGGGACGCCACGTACAACGGTTGGACCAATTACGAAACCTGGGCAGTGAAGCTGTGGATAGACAACGACGAGGGCAGCTACAGCTACTGGCGCGACCAGGCGCGCGAAGAAGCGGAGTACGCGGAGGCTACCGAGTATCTGGACCGGCAGACGGTCGCGCGGTTCGCGCTCGCGGACTCCCTGAAGTCCCATCACGAGGAGTTCGCCGGCGAGCAGGCGACTGGCGTTTACTCGGACCTGCTAAGCGCCGCGCTTAGTGACGTGAACTGGGACGAGATAGCCGAATCTCTCCTCGAAGACGGGGACTACTTTTGCCACAGCTGCGGCCAGTTCGCCGGCGACGGCGAGGGGTATGACGGCAAGTGTGGCAACTGCGCGGACGCAGAAGAAGACGAGGACTAGCCATGCTTTACCACGTCTTCGCCGGCTCCAACTGGTATCCGAACGGCGGCGCGCAGGACTTCCTAGCCTTCCTCACTCGGGCGATCGAGATGGGGGAGAGTGTCGAGGCGAGCGTTTGAGGCTGACCGCAATCCTGGGCTGCTACGTCTTCGGGCTAGCAGCCCTCCTAGCAGGACTCAAGTAGGGAGGTAAGGACCATGAGCACACAGACAGAGACGAGGTTTACGCCGGGGCCGTGGCGGTGGAGTCGCCTGGAAAGTGGCGACCTACAGTTAGTCACTGAGCATCGCCCCGTTCCGCTTAACGACCCGGTTATCTTCGCGGTGCGGGAGGACTGGCGTGGTATAGGGGGAACCCCCAACGCCCACCTGATCGCCGCCGCGCCCGAGATGGACGACGCTCTCTGGCTCCTGTCCATCGAATACCACCGCGCGGCGGCCCACGAGCAGCTTCGCCGTGATTGCACAGCCCCCCACTGCGTCTACGTTCGCGGTGTGCTCGCGAAGGCCCGAGGAGAGGGTTAGCCATGCTTGCACGACAGGGATATTTCATGGGGCCAGTGCCTGCCGCTCGGCTGGGCCACATTGGCAAGGTGGTGGAGGTCATGCCCCACCGTGACCCGCTGGGGCGGAGGGTGGTGGCGTTCCGGTTCGAGGATGACGGGTACACCGTTGTCACCAGCGATGAGCACCTGGTACTAGCGGTGCCGGCAGGGGAGGAGGCAGCGTGATAACAGCTAAGGACCTGTCCTACAACGGGGACAGCGCAGTGTTGCTGAGCTACGACGACGGACAGCGCGCCCTCTGGGTGACCGATGAGTACCTGGCTGGCAGGGCCGATGAGCCTGGTAGCTACACCCTCAACGATGTGAACACCAGCGTTCCGCTCGGGGCCGACGAGGACATCGACGCCGCCGTCGAGGACTGGAAGTACAACGTTGAGTGGGGCGAAATCGAGGAGTGAACCTCGCCGAAGCCATCGCCTATTACGACCGACTTGGTTTCTGTACGATCCCAATCGGCCCCGATAAGCGGCCAGCCTTCCAGTCACTGGAGGGCGGGTGGCTTCCGTATCAGCAGCGGCGCAGTGTGTCCGACGAATGGGTTACGTGGTGGCCCGAGGGTCGGACGGAGCAGCAGAACATCGGCGTGGTGTGCGGCCAGGTGAGCGGCGGCCTGCTCGTCATCGACTGCGACGACCTCGCCACCTATCACCGTCTCTGCCAGGCAATGCCGGACCTGAGGCATAGCCTCACCGCACGCTCGGGCAAAGGGATGCACATCTACTGTGTAGCCCTTGAGCCCGTGGCCACGGTGTCGTTCTGGCTGCACGACAAGAAGCACCACGTCAAAGCCGAGGGCGGATACGTGGTAGCCCCGCCATCGTGGCACGCCGAGGCCGGCCGACCGTACGCATTCGTGAACGAGAAGGCCGTGCCCATGGTCGTTAACCCGGCCACCCTGCGCTCGGCGCTCGACGCCATCGGCGCCGTGGGCGCCAAGCCCCGCCAAGAGATGCACCCGACAGACCAGCCTGTGCATTGGGTGGTGGACGCGCTCGCCTCGCCGTCAGCCGAAGGCGGGCGGGACGACCAGCTTATCGCCCTCGCCGGCTACTTCCACGGGCGGCTGCCATCGGACGTGGCCGAGGAAATCCTGGTGATGGTGGCAGATAAGATGAACCCGCCTCTCGGGCGGGACTACGTTCAGGCCAAGGTCATGTCAGCTGCGCGCTACGATCGGCGCTACTGTGGGGAGTGTGGGCGCACTCTCCCGATGAAGAGCTAGGAGCGGGAGGGCACTTCGCCATCCCCTCCTGCGTACTTGAGGAGCATCTTTAGCTGGGGTAAGAGCGCCCGCTGTTGCTCCGGGTCCAGCTGCTGGGCCGCGTACTGAAACGCGGGGAGGATTGCGTCCTGTGCCACGCCCATCTTGTAGCCAAGGGCATCAAAGTATTCCCATCCAGGCATGTCGAGGACACGCACGACAGTGTTGAAATACTCAGGCGACGGCACCCACAGGCGCCCCTGCTCCAGCTGCTGGATGTACGAGCGGTTGGGCTTGTCGCCGCAAGCCTTCGCCAGTTCCTCCTGGGTAAGTTGCAGAGCCTCCCGGTATCGGCGCACCACGGCGCCGGCCCTCCGGCTCTCGTTCGTAATCCTATTCAATCGACACCTCCGGGCCCCCCGAACAGGGGGGGCTTTAGTAAATCCACTGAACAGCATCGTAACTCTGGTTGTCAATACCTTCGGCTGAGGGTGACACAAGCCCTTGACAATTGATCAACGGCGGTAGCACTATCCGCGTAGGCCGGTGAAGTGATAGGAAATTGCAACGCCGGCTCAGTTAAGTTTTGGGGAGAGAAAGAGTATGTCTATGGCCTGCGAGGGCATCCAGTCCCTTGTCGGGAAGGCGGTCCTCGCCCGGCTCCTTGACGGTGGCCCCCTTACCGTCAGCGCATACGAGGAGGACGGCGTGATGATCCTCCTGATAGACGACATGGCAGGGAGCGGACTGACCGAGCACAAGTTGGGGTCTGTCGCGAATGTTAGTCGCCCACTTGACAACGTTAGTCACACAGCGTAGAGTCCTGGGTAACGAGGCGGGCGAGGCCGCTACCAACGACACCCCGCCCTCCCAAGTCCAATGCCGGAGGTACAGGAACCAGCATGAACAAGAACATCGTACCCACCGCCGATGATGGTGTCGATACGTTCGGCTCCGTCGCCGAGGCCAAGCTGGCCTACGACCTTGCGTCCGCCGAAGTGGTGGATCTGACCAACGAACTGCTCGACGCACAGGCCGCCGCCGGCCTTGCCCAGGAGCGGGTTGACACCATCACCAAGCAGGTGTCGGCCGCCGAATATGAGCGCGGCCAGGCCGAGCGCCGTTACGCCATTGCCCTCCGTCGCGAAGGCAAGACGGCCAGTCGGCAGGTGGCAGCGTAGCGATGCGCTCGCACCCCATCACAAAGGAACTCCACAACTGGTGGACCACCTACGGTGGCAAGCACGACAGCCCTGAGTGGTCGGCGTACCTCTCCGACCTGCGCGACCTGCTCGCCACCAAGCACGACGAACTGACCAGCGAGCATGACAACGAGGGTCGCTTCGGTATGAGCAAGGCAGCGGGCTGCACCCGTGACGCCGTGCTCGGTGCTCTTGGCCACGAGGCTGAGCCCTTCGACGGCAGCGACCTGTTCACCTTCCACATCGGCCACACCCTGGAGTGTATGGTCATCGCCACGCTCCGGGCCTGTGGCTACACCCTCGACGAGCAGCAGGCTCGGGTCCGCATCGACCCGTTCATGTCGTCGGTCTCCGATTCCATCATTTCCGACCTCGAAGGGCAGCCCGCCATCCTCTCGGTGAAGACGGCGGGCTACAAGTCCAGCAGCCAGAGCCGAGGCAAGTTCATGCGGCGGGGTTTCGCAGCCCTGCCCTTCGACGGCATCTACAAGGGGAACCTCTCGGCGTGGTGCCAGGCACAGGCGGAGATGCACGGTTCGGGCATCCCCCGCACACTCGTCGTGGTCGCAGCCAAGGACATCGTGAAGGTGTTCAAGAACGACCCGTACATGCAGGAGAGCGGCAGCCTGTCGTTCTACTGCGAACTCATCGAGTACGACCCGCACTGGTGCGCCACCGAACTTCTGCCCGTGTGGCAGCAGGCGTGGGACGCCAAGACCGATGGCCGTGCCGGCGTCGCCCACTTCTTCAACCCCGAACTCGGCAAGTATGTCCGGCTCCCGAAGCCGGGCGATGTCGAGTCGGGCTGGGGCGGGCCGAACCAGCAGGCAACAGGCACCTTCAATCCTTGCTTCGGCTGTGGCCGGGCCAAGGCGTGCAAGGCAGAACTCGCATCCAGCTACCGGAGGGCAGCAGCATGAGTGACATCCCAGTGGAAGAGACCCCCATCGAAGGCAAGCGCCTTCTCGTCTTTGGAGAGAAGACGTTTCGCATCACCGTGCCTGACGGCTGTCGGGTGACCTTCGGGCCGTGGAGCCCACCGTCCAACAAGGGCTACTCCAGCGACCGCGCCATGGCCGGAACCCTTCGCATCTACCGTGGCTCGCAGTCAGCCGGCAACATCATCGCCGTGTTCTCCGGCGTCACCGGGTTCCGTGAGGACAGCCTGGACTACGAGGAGCAGGTCGCCAAGGAAGAGGGCGCCGCCATCTGGAAGTCCGATCGCAACGGGTACAAGCGGGAAGGCTCGCGCAAGGTTGAGTACGAGTGGACCGACCCGGCCAAGCAACTGATCGCCCCGGCCGGCGAGGAGTCCCAAGGAGGCTCCTAGTATGCCCGCCGAGGCTAGTGACACTAACGCCCTGCTCCCGTCCCGGCTGGTGAAGTGGACTCCGGCGTTTGCCGTTGGCCACTACACGTCCCTTCACCAGTCGCAGGTCTGGGCTCAGCAAGCGCAGGCCGAGGCACTGAAGGACTCGTACCTCCACGTCGGAAACGCTGGCGGCAAGAGGGGCAACGGGGAGCGGGTGGGTGAGGTGGTCTACGGCGGGGCCACCATCACCGCCGAAGTGGACATGGACCCGACCGGCACCACCCCTGACTGGCAGCTGTGGTCGTTCACCTATGACCAGGTGAAGAAGCGCAAGGGCGGCAAGCGGATCGATAGCCCCATGGAGGAAGCGGCATGAGCGAACTGAACAGCAAGAAGAAGTGGACAGAGATCGTTGAGCAGGCTGAGCACTACCTGGCAATTGGACAGGACGAGCACTACCTGTGGTCGTACCAGCAGCCCATCGAAGAGTTCCCATGGGAACTGGTCTACGCCGTGAAGGGTGGCGCCGGCTATCGCAGCGGCATCCCCGTCGGCGTCGAGTTCGTCGCCTACCACGGCGGTTCCGGCCTCACTTTCAGGTGGACCGAGAACTTCGAGTTGCGTGAGGCCAACGGAACTTCGTCTCACAAGTTCGACTGGGAGGCTATCGGTGGCGTGGCCGCCAGGATGCAAAGCCTCAGCGCCAAAAAGTCGTTGGCCGAGCACTTCCACTCCCTCGCAAAGACCCTCTCCGAGCAGGGCTCCGACCTATTGAAGGTTGCACACCAGCAATTCGGCAACGCCGAGTTGCTCCGCCAGTACGCCAGCGAGATCTGGCCCAGTGCCACTACCGAAGACGCAAGCGCAGCTTGAACAACTCCTCGGCTTCAGCGCCGAGGGCTGGATAACACAGGAGGAAGACACGCCCATGATCAAGGTCGTTATCACCGGAGAGTTCGACGGGTTCCCCGTCACCTACGAAGAGACGTTCAACGAAGCCCCGGCCAACGGGTTCCTCGTCGGCATCACCGAGTTCCTGAAGTCGGAGGGCCTTGCCGCCTCGGCCGCAGCCCCGGCGCCGGCCAACGTCACCAGCTTTGCCCAGCGGGTGAACAGCGGGCAGGCGCAGCCCGCCCAGGATGGCGACTGGTCTTGCTCGCTCCACCCCCAGTCCAAGCCCCGCCCCGGCTACCAGAACCGTGGCTGGGAGTGCTCGTACTTCTCGCCCAACAAGTTCGACGGAAGCCGCGACAAGGTATGGACCAACAAGGAAGGCACAGAGTACCGCTGGTACTGTGCCTCGAAGTCGGCCTAGCCATGGGCATCGTCCAGCGCATCATCGACTTCATCCTTCCCCATGCGGAAGGGGACGAGGAGGCGTACAGCAGCCTCGCCTCCGTCATCCGCAACGACCTAGCCGAGGTTCACGAGGAGCAGCCCGGCTACCCGAAAGACCCGTCCCTGCCGCGCGGCACCTACTCGGAGATCGCCCGCCGACGCGGCTGCACCACCAGCTACGTCAGCACAATCGCCAAGGGCGAAGGCTTCCGTGTCCGGCGCAGCGCCTAGGCAGAACCGAGACCTGGACGGCGGGGCCTACGTCAACTGGACATGGCCCCGCCTCATGGAAATGACCGTCCAGATATGGCCAGTGAGAGAGGCGGTGAAGCATGGATAAGCCAAAGCCAGGAACCGAGGAGGCCCGGCAGGCCGGCTGCATCTGCGCCACGATGGACAACCATTACGGCAAAGGGCGCTACGGCGATGGGGAGAAGTACGGCTGGTACATCCGGGGAGACTGCCCGCTGCACGGCGCCGTGGCCATCGAAAGGAGACGGTGATGGCAAGTCAGTACATCTGTGACGGTTGCGGCAAGGTGTCTCCGGCGGGCCGAATCGGGCGGGACTGGGGGAAGCCCCGAGACTGGTTCCAGCGGAGTGATGAGGACGGAATCCAGGATGCCTGCTCCCGTGAGTGCATTGACAGGATTGCAAAAGAGACGGGGAAGACGAGTGTGGTGCTGCCGATATGACCGACGCATCCGGGGTCACCCCGGCGAGCGACGAGATGGTGGCGGGCTGGGAGGATCGGCATGTTGCCATGGTCGCGACGTGGCTCGACGGCTCTCATGCCACCATCTGCCGGGACGACTGGGCCGATTGGCCCTGCCCGACCGCGCAGCTGCTCGCGAGACTGCGGGAGGCGGAGGACGGGTATGCGCGAGCAATCCGCGCTCTCGCCTCGCCCGACGGCACCCACGCGCTCGTTCCGTTGCCCGGCGGGTTCGTTGATGAGCAAGGCAAGATGTGGCCCACCTGCGCGACATGCGGTAAGACGCATCGTGCGCCCGACGGCACCACGGAGGGGGAGTGACATGCAGCCATTCGCTGACCTGTGGGACTCGTGGTATCGCGGCACGAACGCCGTAGCCACGAATGACGATATCCCGATAGGCGCGGCTGACGTGCTGCGAACGCAGTTTCGGATGCTCGACGCCATCGTCGCTGCCCACGTGAGTTGTCCTGAATCCATCTGTCCAGTCAAGCAAGCGATCCGGCTCGTGCTTGAGGCAACCCCGTGATGGCCGCCCGCACAGAGGAACAGGAGGGACGCAGCGATGAGTGAGACGATGCGGGAAATGTTCGAGGGCGAGAAGCGCCGGCTGGAGGCTGATGTGCGCTCAATTGTCGCAATGAACGGCCAGCTAGTCGCCGAGGGCGACGCCCTCGCGGCTGAGAACGCGGCGCTGCGGGAGGCGCTGGGGGCGACGCGTGACTGGTGGAACCTCGGCCACGAGAGTTGCGAGTGGTGTATGAGTCGGCGGGGCGAGCATCTGCCAAACTGTCCCGGCCCACTTGTTGAAGCTGCCCTCGCCGTGCCGCCCTCCGCGCACGTGGCCAGGTTTCAGGCGGCGGAGCGGGTGGCGGAGCTGTTCCAGCCAGCCGTGAATGCTCGTGAGATGTGGGAGGCGGTCAACGCGTGGCGCGCTCTCAGGGGAGGAGACGGGGCCAGTGGCGTGGGATGACGACCCAACGGTTGAAGTGGTTCTCTTCCGGGCGGAGGAGCCGATCCAGTGTTCGTTCTGCTGGCGGCAGGCGCATTACGAGGCTGGACTGTCGTACTCGTGCGGGGGGCACCTGCTCACAGCCGTGAGGAAGGCAGCAGGGTGGGCGGTGCGCCGTGGCTGACATGAGGCTGAGCGAAGACGACCTCACAGAGGCACTGCGATGGGCGAAGTCGCGACTGGGGTTCATCGAACAGGACGAAGGGCTTCTCGGGGAGCGCGTGCGTGACCGCCCAGAGGCAGCCCGCGCCCTCCTCGACCTCGCCCGGCTGGTGGCGCGCCTAGAGCACGTCGCTGGGGAGTGCCCGGCGTGCGAGGGCTTCTATTGTGGCGATGTCACCTGCCCGGACTACGGTGTGACGGAGCACAAGGCGGACTGCCCCATCGACCTCGTGGTACGCGCGGCGCAGCGAGCGGGGCTGCGGGATGACTAGGACCAGGGCGTCCATCCGCGCCTCAGCCAAGAAGAGTGAACTGCTCACGGCGAAGCGACGCGGTGGCCAGCGCCACCCGTCGATGGGCGTGGAGCACAAGGACATCTCGGCGCCAGGCATGGCCATCGAGCACAAGAAGCGTGAGTCGATGCCGCTCTGGTTCCTGAAAGCGTTCGACCAGGCGAGGGTCAACGCCACCCTGTACCCAGGGGAAATGCCACTCGTCATCTTCGCCTACCACCAGGGCCGGGGGCGCCCCATCCGCCGCTTCTACTGCCTCGAAGAGGACCAGTGGGAACTGTGGAACGGCACGGCTCCTGTTGCCCTTGATGGTGAGTCTGACTAACATGGAGGGATGCCAATGACCACTACCGGAACTGATGGCGGAGCACGCATGCTCGACCTTAACGACCACCACGACTCGGACTACTGGTTCGGCTTCCGGGCAAAGAAGCAGGCGCCGGCGCGCATCGACAGGTTTGGCCAGCTGCTCAATGAGATGCGGGACCTGCACGACGCCAAGCGCAGCGACTACACCGGGGACGGCGACGACATCCTCTACAACTACCGCAAGGCCGCCGAGACCATGGGCGTCCCGACAAGCGTGGCCATCCTCGGCCGCACCCAGGAAAAGGTCACCCGCCTTGCGATGGTCCTGCCTTCCAACGAGTGGAAGGTGAAGGATGAGCCGCCCACGCAGACGTGGCTCGACATCGCCATCCAGGCGCTGCTTGGCCTCATCGCCTGTGAACAGGAACTGGCCGGCGTGAAGGAGTGGGGTGAGCGGTTCGAGGCGGCAGCCCGTACACGGGGGGCCGAATGACACCGCAGAAGTTTCGCAAGAAGCCCGTTGTCGTCGAGGCCATGCGCAACACCACGTCCAACTGGAAGTCGCTGCAGCAGTGGATGGGCGACGCCTTCGTTGGGTGCGAGAGGTGCGACGGCCCCGGCGAGTATGAAGGCGAGTTCGGGCCAGTGGGCTGTCAGGGCTGCATGGCTGGCGCGTTTCAAGTGCGCACCCTTGAAGGCACCCTCTGGGCGGATTGGGGCGATTGGATCATCAAGGGCGTCGCCGGAGAGTTCTACCCGTGCAAGCCGGACATCTTCGAGGTCACATACGAGGCGGCCGAATGAATACCGTCCTCGGCATCATGTCCGACGAAGACCTGTCACGCTACCGCATCTCCCTGGCCAAGATGTTGGCCGTCGAGTCGAAGCCTGATGCCTACGGCGCCGCCGACATCGAGCAGGCGTACATGGGCCTGTGGCGGATGCAGGGCGAGGTGCTGAACAAGTTCGGCGTGGATGCCCCCGGCAACGGCTGGGCCATCGACCACGTTACCGGGAAGGTGGGTTACGAAGAGTGAATGGGGAAGAGGCGGACCTTGAGTTCAACATCGGTACGGCGTGGGGGATAGAGCGGGCGGCAGAAATGGTGGAGAAGAAAGCGGTGGCCCTATTCCTCAGTGGATCTGACACGGAGGGGCAGGTTCTCCGGGCTACGGCCCGCTTCCTTCGCGAGGAAGCCGCCAAGGCCGACCGCGCAGCGAGGGGCGGTGCCGCCATCCTTCCCTTTCCTGGTGCCAGCAATGGCTAGTGACACTAACCAACACCCGTTGTCCGGGTGCGAGGGGAAGGTCCAGTACATGTCGTGGGCACGGGCCGCGCAGGACGCCCGCTGGTCGAAGCGCGAGCGGGGGCTGCACCTCGACCCGTACCACTGCCACTTCTGTGGCTACGTCCACCTGGGCCGGCCGACGTTCCGCCAGCGGCGGCGCATGAAGGAGATCGGAGGGGCGGCATGAGAGGCTACACGCTCGGGGATGTGGCTGTCGCCGAGGCGTCGGGCGTGGTTGTCGGAGACGGCAACAACGCCATGTTTGGCCTGGGGTCGTACCGGGATGTCGGCTGCGCCATCTCCAGTCGTTGCACCGAATGTCCGCTCATTGCCTGCAAGGAGGACTTCGCCAGTGGCGCCGGCCGCCCACCAATGGACGAGGCCATCGCCGCCAGCTGGGCGGCTGGCCTTCGCGACCCGCGATTCGCCCAGCTTTACACCGGCCCCCGCTCCCACATCCCTCCCGATGTGGAGGCTCCCGGCGGGCGGCGTGCCAAGCATGAGCGGGCCGCCACGGTACGGCGGCTCCGTGCCGAGGGACTGACCCTGCAAGCTGTGGCCGACAGGCTTAACCTCCACTACACCACTGTCCAGCGCATCTGCGCCGGCTAGCCAAGCCGTGCGAGGGGTGAGTTCTCCCGGTGGGCCTTGATGGCTCGCCGGGTCTTCCCCTCCTTGGTGTACCGGCGGGCCATCGCCTCACTCTTCCACCCAGCGATCGTCATGAGGTCCGAGACATGGGCATCGGAGCCATCAAGGAAGTGGGTTGCGAAGGTGTGGCGCAGGGTATGGGGGCCGATGCCTTCCACGCCAATCTCCTGGAACGCCTTCCTGATCATCTGAAGGAGGCCCGAGCGGGTCAGCCTTCCGCGTGTCCCGTGGAACATCCACGGCAGGTCGCGACGCTTGTTCTTGGTGCGCCAGTAGTCCAATCGTTCGCCGGCGGCATAGGAGAAGGGGACGATGCGGATGTCTCCGTTCTTCGTGTCGGTCAGCTTCACTGTGCTTTCCTTCCAGTCCACGTCCTGCCACCGCAGCCCGCACACCTCGGATGCCCGCATCCCCGTGTCGTACATCAGGGCGATGATGGCGCAGTCGCGGTAGCGACGGGCCGCCTTCAGGACCGCAAGCACTCGCGCGATTTCGTCCGGCGTAAGGATGCGCTTCTCGGGCTCAGGCACGGACGGCCCGCTGATGCCAGCCATCGGTGAGGTGAACCCGTCCCTGGAGGAGTACCACTTATAGAAGGTGCGGAGGCCAGTGAAGTAGTGGTAGACGGTGCTCGGGGCGGCCCCGTCCTGCCGAAGTGACAACAGCCACTGCTCCACCTGCCCTCTCGTGGCCGTGCTCAGGGGGCTGCCGCCGATGAACTGGGAGAACCGGGTAGCACAGTTCTTGTACTGACGGACGGTGTGGCCTGAACGGCCTCGGGCTAGTAGGCTGTACTCAAGTGAGCGCAGTACGTCATCAAGGGATTCGGTCGTCATGCGGTGTACCTCCGGGGTGGCTAACGGCCACTATTGGTGTCACTAACAATCATACGCTGACCCTAAGTACGAATGCAAGCTCTGAACGTGGCAGGGTAGCTCAGCTGGCTAGAGCGCACGTCTCATAAGCAAGGGGTTGAGCGCGTGACTAACGGCCCTCGGGCGCAGATTCGTAGGTTCAAACTCAGCGCAGGCACGTCGTTTCATATATTGCGCTCTACTTCTGGGGCTTGTCACTACCCGACCTGTGTGTCATACTGACTGGGTCCTGAAGACGGATGGCCGTGACCAGTACCTCCGGCGCGGACCAAGAGTAAAGCCCCGGCTCAACACCGGGGCTTTCTCGTGTGTCGGGCTGGCTGAACTCAGTCGATGGGCTCGGCGCCCATGGCCCCACGGAGCCAGCGGTAACCCAGCCCCACGCCGGCGACCACGAACGTGGCGGCAGCTGGGTTCAGGTTGAGCAGGCCGATGTTGTCGGTGACGAAGAGGACGGCGGCGGCGACGGCAGCCAGGGCTGCGTCTCGGGCGAACTTGAGGAGGGTGCGGTTACTCGGCATCTTGCTTCCCATTGTCAGGGGCCGGGAAGAGGGCTTGGCTCAGGGCCTGCTGCACGGCGTCGAAGACGCTCTCGGCCGGGTGGACGAGGCGCTTCAGGCGCACCTTGCCTTCCCAGTCGTCGAAGTTGGCGGAGTAGGTGGTGGCCTCGATAGTCCAGCCGTTGTCGAAGCGGGTCAGGGCGAGGTTGATCTGGCGGGGCTGCGGGTCTTGCGGGACGGGCTTCGGCTTGCAGCTGGAGCACTGGCATACGTTCGAGGACGTGAACGTGGTTATGCCGGCGCTGGATGTGTTGGTGATGCCGTACGTCGGAATCCCGGCGTCCATATTCATTGGCTTGACTCCACATAGATCGGGTAGATGGCCTCGGCCCCGTAACGAGCACTCATCACGATGAGGGCCTGGGTGGGAGGCGAAGACTTGCCGTACGCCTTCAAGTACCAGTTCGAGCCGCCGTCGATAGTGCCGTTCTGCACGACGGTGATTCCGTTGATCCGAATGGTGGCGAAGTCGTGGCGGTGGTGGGTGAGGAACAGGTCGGGCTTCTGCCCGAAGACGTTGGACGTGACCCACGACGGCAGTAGCCGCTCAAGGTTGGTGAGCGGGCCGCGCCACTGGTCTCCGTGGATGGCCACGACGTAGTGGCCCATGGACCAGAAGCCGCCCCACCACTGCTCGTGGATGTGCCAGTGGATGCGGTCGTTGTTCGCCGCCTTGTCGGCACTCCAGTAGGCGGCAAGGGTGTCGAAGTTGTCTTCCGGGTCGGCGAAGTCGCTGCGCCCGTTTGGCCGGCCGTGGTTGCCGGGCACGGTATCGACCTCCACCTCGGCCAGGTAGGACGCCATGTCGAGCGCCACGCTTGCCTGGAGGTGGGCGGCCAGTGGGATCTGGCGGGTGAGCCGGTGGGTGTTCGCCGTCCGGTCTAGCCCTGAGACGTTCTGGCCGCCGTAGATGTAGCAGCCCTCGACCATGTCGCCGCCGAACACCAGCCGGCCCCGGTTCACCGTGTACCCGGAGCGGCGGAAGTGTTCGACGATCTGGCGGGCGGCCTGCATGATGCGCGGGACGCGCTGCTCCTGCATGGCCTGTACCCCGATACCGTTCTCCAGCTTCCCTATCTGCCAGTCCGAGCAGAGGAGGATGACTTCGCGTTCATCCCCATCGGTGCGCTGGGTTGGCGGAGGCGGGACGATGGGGTAGCGGAGTTCGGGGCTCTCGTCGTGAAGCGCCCGCACCTGGAAGCGGAGATAGTCCCGCAGCGAGCGCAGGTGGACGTTCTCCCTGACCACCTGGTTCTTCTGGCCGAAGGCACGCTTGGCCATGGCGAGGTGGTCGGCGCCGGGGAGAAGGCTGCCCTCCTCCTGAAGGATGTCCTCCTGGCTCCACAGGTCCTCGGCCGGGATGTCGTTGCGGCCACCCTGGCAGTCGGAACAGAAGAAGTGTTGGAGGGATGTGGGGACGAAGCGGTTGATGCACCGCTTGTTGCGGCAGCGGCGGGTGGTTGCCACCTCGCCTCCGACTGTGGCCGCCACCCGGCGCACCCAGCGGTCGTCTACCCCGACTAGACTTGCTATCTCGGCAGTGCCGTAGCCCTGCTCAAGCAGTTCGAGGGTGCGGGACTTCTTGGTGCCCCGGCTCACGCCACCCGTTCCGCCGGCACCTCGGCGAGGTCGGCCCGGATGTTCAGCAGGGACTCAAGGATGTGGCGCTCCGACTCCCGGATGGAGTCAACGAGGGGGCCCAGGGAGATCTCGCCAAGGTCGCCCTGGCTGTCTCGCTGGATGGCGAGGACGGCGCCGTGGAGCGTGCCGTAGTAGCCGACGAACTTCTCAGTCGTGTCGCCCTTGGCCTTGGGGTGCGTTGCTTCCACCGTCTTGGTGACGGTCCAGTTGCGGATGCCATCCCACTCGACGGTGTATGACCCGATGCGGAACGCGGTGTTAGCGGCCATCGCAAGCAATAGAGGCGTTGGCGTTGAAGACGGCGTCTCGGATGTGGCGAATGGCGACGGTGCGGTCGGCTGAGCCAGGGCAGAGTTCGACGATGACCTTGGCGAACTCCTTTGCCGCAGCGCGGATAGCCTCGTACTTCTCAGCTTGGCCCGGCTGAACCGGATGGAAGGTGAACCAGTGCTCGACGAGGACGTTAATATCTTCGTGCATGTGGTTAGTGTAACTAACCTATGACGGTATGTCTAGTTGGGCAACACCTGAGCCGGATGGGTGTGCTTTGGCACGTCGCCGCTCGAAAGATCCTCAACGTGGGTGATGAACAGGGAGCGGAGCGCCTGGAGTTCGGTGGCCGTGGCATTCTGGCGCGCCCCGAGTTCGTTCCCTCCAGCCTCTACGCTGTCCGCGAGCCCCCGCAGGGCTTCGTTCAGGAGCTGGAGCTGGAGCCATGAGGAGTTGCCGTTTCTGGCCAGCAGCCCCAGCGCATCCTCACCGAAGGTGAGCAGGGGTTTTCCGTCCGGCTTGCGCACGATCGAACCGTCCGGCGCGATCTGGGCGATGCCGTTCCCGGCAAGGATCTTCTCCACCCGTTCCAGCCGGGCCTTCTCTTCAGGGGTCATCTCATCCTCTTTCGGCCGTGCTTCCAGCTCGGCATAGAACTTGTCGTAGCGCCCGCTCGGGCAGGATGTCGGGGGAGCGCCGTATTTGTGGGCCAGCTCCCAGTGGTTCCACATGTTGCGGCCGGGCAGGTCGCGGGTGGCCTCCCGGCCAGTCCGCAGCTCCCACTCCGCCGTGATGCGCCAGATAGTCCGCATCTGGTTGGGCGTGGGCAGGTCCCCGGCCAGCCCCTCCAGTTCAAAGGACCAGGTGCGGATGTTGGCCCCAGAGGAACTACTCGCCCAGCACGAGGCCCACACGGGGTAGTGCTGGAACAGGTCTCCGTGCAGGGAGATGCTGCCAGTCCAACTCGCCTTGCGCTCCCACGCCTTGACCAGTTGGCGCAGGCTTGGCAGCCAGCCCTCCGCTGAGTGCCAGGCTATGCCCTCCTCCTTGTTGCGCTCCGGGTACACCTTCTCGGGGTGGCCGGGGTCACGGGTGGCCCAGTCGAAGAATCCGTCCTTTCCAATCATTGGCGTGTCCCGAGGAAGAGTGCGACCGCACTGGGCGGAGCCGTGATGATGAACGTCCAGAGCCAGTTGGCCCCGGAGATGAAGCCGCTCCGCTTGTCGGCATCGCGCTCCAGCGTGGTCACTCTGTCCTCCAGTGAGGTCAGCCGCTCGCTGGCCACGCGCGTACGCTCGGCGATGAGGACCAGCAGGTCATGGTCGTTGTAGATGTCGTCGGTCATGGCTCCGCTCGTGGTCGTGTCGCTCCTGTACTAGGCAGCCCACGAGTTCGCCGCCGCGTACACCGGGATGTAGTACCGGTCGGAATCGTTGTCGCCATCCCGAATCACGAGGTACTTCGTCGGGTTGGGCAATGCCCCCGATGCACCGGACAGAAAGAGTGGGCCATTCGTCGCATGGGAGTCGATGATGATCGCCCCGTTCGAGGCGATGGCGAAGAGGCGATTGTTCGTGCTATCGACTACCTCGAACACCTCAGACCCGCCGGTCCCGCCGAGCTGCACCTCCACGTCGGCCCCCGTGCCTGTGTTCCTGTTGTACAGGGCCAGTTTTCCGTCTTGGACGAAGTTCCCCGTGACCCCGATGTAGTCACTGCCGGCTTGGTCATAGGACCGCAGTTCCCAGTAGCCCTCATCGGACGTGGACGAGACAGCGGCTATTGTTGCCTGACCGCCACCTGAAGCTGCCGACTCCCTCGCCTGGATCTCGATGCGTGAACCGAAAGAGTTCGCATGGGCGTTGAGGTGTACGACCGGGTTCACACCGCTCCCCGTCGCCTCCACCACCTTGGTCGCTGTGGTGCCGACCTGAAAGTGCAGCAGGTCGTTCTCAAGGTAGTCGCCGGTGCCGAACTCCAGCCGGCCCTTCACGGTGAGGCTGGTGCCGTTCCAGTAGAGGTAGCTGCTGCCCGAGGTGCCGGTTCCGACCCGGAACACGGGCGTGGTTCCACCCGCCAGCCAGTATCCAGTGCCAACCGTGGCGGACGAGGCGCCTGACTTGATAACGCCACCTGTCGAAACATCCAGCGTCCCGTCGATGGTGAGGCCGCCCATCGTCCCGCCGTTGGCGTCCAGCGTGGACGTGGTGACGGAGCCGGTGAAGCTACCCGAGGTGGCGGTGATGGCCCCGGTGATGGTGGCGTTGGTGGCGGTGAGCGCCCCGCCGCTGGTCACCCGGAAGGGGGCAGACGACGGCGTGGACGACCCGGCATAGAAGCTGGTGGAGCCGGAGTCCATGCCTCGGGCCGAGGAGCCGGAGCCGAGGGAGAGGGCGGACGAGGAGATCGTCCAGCCGCCGATACTCCCGCTCTCGGCAGTCATGGCGCCGCCCGAGGTGACGCGGAAGGGCGCGGAGCCAGGGGTGGCGTTGCCCGCATAGAAGGCCACGCTCCCGGTCGAGACGCCACGGGTAGACGAGCCGGTGCCGGTGGACAACTGGCTGCTGGAGATGGACCAGCCGCCGATAGAGCCCGAGGTGTTAGCTGTCAGGCTGGTGGCCGAGACGGAGCCGGAGACCGTTGCGTTGGTGGCCGTCACGGCGCCGTTGGTCGCAACTCGGAAGGGAGCCGAGCCAGGAGTCGCGTTCCCGATGTAGAGGCCGTCCGTGGGACTGAAGCCCATGGAGGTGGAGCCTGAGCCGGCGGTAAGCGCGCCGGTTACCGAGAGCGTGCCCGTGTTGGACGACACGGACGCAAGCTCGGACACATCGAGCATGGACGATGTGATCGACTTGGCCTTCAGGAAGTTCTTGCTGACCGTGCCGGGGCCAAGGGCCGACCGCTGCGGAAACGCCCCGCCGATGATGTCTTCGACGAGCCCTTCGAGTTCTCGGATGCGCTTGTTCAGGCTGCTCATGTGCCCACGTCCGCCCTTGCCATGGAGACCAGCGCCTCCACCTCCCAGCGGCTGTCCGGCTCCTCATGCCGGGTAGGCCGGTAGGCGATGCGGTCGATGGACACGGCGAAGCTGTTGCCGAGGAAGTCCTTGTAGGTGATCTCGGCATCGGTGGCCCGCAGGGTTTCGAGGTAGCCCTTGATGGTGGCCTCGTCACCGGCCTCGAAGCGGGAGCCATTGCGGAGTTCCACGCTCCTGGCCACGCGCAGGCCGGCGCTGATGGTGGGCAGGTAGCGGAACCGTACCCGGCTATGTAGGTCGAAGCCCCGAAGGATGGGCGTGGCGGTGCCGGCGCAGGCGAAGGTGTAGCGGCCGACGTACGACCGGGACTGCTTGTTACTGAAGCCGTTCGTTGCCAGGCCGGCGGAGCTCAAGGTCGCAAGCGTGGCAAACGATGCGCCTTCGTCCAGGCTGTAGGCCACGGCGATGGTGTTGTTGGCGTCCAGCGCCTCGGTCGTGGAGCCGTGCCACAGCCGCCGCTTGATGAAGCCAGGGAAGTTGTCGCGGCTGATACTCGTGTAGAGCACGGCTGAGGTGGCGAAGCTGGCTCCCGAGGACTCATCCCAGTCGGCAGGGATGTCCATCAGCTTGGTCTCTCCGCCGGCGTTCCCGCCCCAGTAGACGCGCGTCCCGACCCCGTTGGGCAGCACCCCCAGGGTGGCGTAGCCGGTGGAGCCGGTGTCCTCCCAGATGCAGTTCACGCCCCAGTCGCGTCCCCGCTTGCGCCAGCAGCGCAGCAGGGCCATGGAGGCGGCGGAGCGGAGCTTCGGCACGCGTACCTTGGCGAGCACGTAGACGTACTGGTTGTCGGCGCCAAGGCCCGCAATCTCCTGCACCGAGAAGCCTGACCGCTTCGAGAGCTTCAGGTCGGACAGGGCGCCGGTGCCGGGGTCGTAGCCGTACACCTCGGGGCCGATGTTGAAGAAGAGGTCGGAGCCGCCTGGGGCCACGTACTTGAAGTTGTGGTCGGACGGCTTGTCCTTCCACTGCCACAGGACCTCGGTCACTTCCTGCTGCGAGTCCACGTTGTAGCCCGCCTCGCGCTTGAAGACCATCAGGTAGTCGAGCACGGCGGCCACGTTGACGAAGCCGTAGGTGGTGTCGCCGGGAGGGCCGCTGGAGTTCCCGTCAAGGCTGGTGTCGATGGGGCCGACCCACGAGTCAGTCGTCCCGTCCACCGTGTAGAACACCTTCCGGTTGTCCACGACGGCATAGAGCGTGCCGCGCACCGTGAGGAAGAACTTCGGCTTGCCGAGAGCGTCGGAGAAGGCGGTGTGGTTGCGTGCTGTGGGCGTCCACGTAGCGACGGCCGTGATCGTCCCCTGGTAGAGGAAGTCGGTGTTGCCGGCCAGGCTCGGGACGGCGATGTACCCGGCCCCGTCCACGATCTGGAAGTCCGTGATGGTGGCGCTGGCCGTGTAGACGAGTGACCAGTCATTGGTCGCGTTCGAGGCGTCGCGGCGGTAGAGGCGGGTGGCCTGCCAGCAGAAGTCGTAGGCTGTCCCGCCCGCTGGCCGATAGGCGCGGAAGCCGCCGATGGTTCCCGAGCCGGACGACAGGGCCTCGGCGGTGACAGGCGGCGGGCAGAAGACCTTCCCGGCCACATGGGTGACCGCCGTGCCCCACCAGAATGCCGTCTCGTCCTGGCCGTCGTACTCCAGTTGGCCCGCCCCGCCCGAGAAGTCGTACATGGCGAAGGGCGTGTCCCACTGCGGGGCGAAGTCGTTGTGGCTGGCGGCGTCCGACGTGGAGATGCGGTTGGCGTCAGGCCCTGGCACCTCCTCGACGGACAGCTGCTTGGTGGAGCCAGGGGGCGTCACAAGCATGAAGCCGTAGGTGCTCCCACCGGAGACCGCCAGGGTTACGTCATAGGGAAAGGCGCCATCACTCGGCATCCTGTTTCACCGAATCCGGGTGATTCGTGCAATACGAAACAGCGGGAGAATTGAAACGCCCACAGCCAGGGCATTTCCAGCCCTTCCTGACCTTGGCTGGCTTGGGCCGAACGCAGGCGTGCGAGCCGTACCACTGAACCTGGCAAAGGCCGCAGTAGCCCGTGTAGAGCGCGCTGCCGCTCGTTGTGGTGGCTGTGTGCGTCTGGCCCGGACAGGCGTGCGCCCCAGAGATCCACTGAAGGCAGCCGGGGCAATGCCAGCTGGCGGAGAAGGACGAGTTAATGGTCATATCGAAGTGCTCCACGACCCGATGCCGCCCCGGCGGTTCCCGCTCGCGCGGGCCTCGGCCGACCAGAGGCGCATCGGCTGGCGGCCTCGGGCGTACTGGTCCTTGGTGTTCTCGGCGAGGCCCCAGTAGTGCTTGGCCAGGTTCTCGTAGCGGTCGATGTCGCTGGACGAAGCGTCGTTGGGCAGGCCCCGGTACAGGTGGAAGGCGGCGTAGTAGACAACGATGTCGATGTCGGGGTCGATGAGTTCGACGTAATCGGTGTCGCTGTACAGCTGGCTGAGCGTGCCCGTGCCCATGATTCGCAGGCGGCGGTCAGGGCTGTAGTTCCGCTCAATCTCGATCTTCTGGCGGAGGCCGTCGCGGATGATGCGGAAGGGCACGTCTACCCAGGGGTGGCCACGGGTGGCCGCGTCCTCGCTGGAGTTGTTCGCCCAGCTTTCGATCTCGACGGAGGTGACGGCGCGGATGTCGTGCGGCACGTCGAACTGGTAGATGTTCGTGTCCGTCCGCAGGCCGGTGTTCACGATGCTCCGGTTGAACGTCGGGTAGAGGGCGGTGATGGCCCAGTTGATGGCGTCCCGGTACTCCTCGGGAGTCCAGCGGCGGCTCACCTCGATGTTGTCGCCGTTCGTGACGGAGGTGATGGCGGGGCTGAGGGTAAAGGTGCCGGTGCCGGTGGAGACGGCCCAGTCGGTGACGACCGTCCAGTTGGCGTCGGTGGTGTTGTTGAAGAAGTGGCCGTTGAAGTAGTCGTCCCGCCAGCGGGTGAAGCGCGGGCTGGTCACCGTGGCCGTGGTGGTGCTCCCGCCGGTGGCCGTGCCGACAACCATGTCGCGGGTCTCGGCGCCCAGCTTCTGGCGGAGGGTGGCCAGGGTGGTTCCGCCGCCGCCGTGGAAGGGGCGGGCATCGCTGAGCGAGGAGTAGTCGCTGCCGTCGTAGGCGCGGACGCGGAACCACTGGGCGGGGCCCCCCGCCGAGTAGGTGAAGGTGAAGGTGTAGGTCTCGGCAGCGAGGGCGGCGGCGATGGTGGACGGCGAGACCGTCGCCGAAGAGTCGGCGAATGTCCCATCCGAGGTATTGGAGTACCAGAGGGTGAGGGCCGTGTATCCGGCATCGCTGAGTTCATTAAGCTGAAGCTCGTCGATGTCGAAGGTTACCGTGACTGCCATTGAGGTTAGTCTACGGCTCCGCCTGGAAGGCTTGTCCCTCCTCTCACATGCCCGCCCCCGGTGGCCGGGCCACCCTCGGTGTGGCCGCCACGTATCTCTGTGGCCCGCACGGAGTAGCCGCCGGGGGAAGTGTCGGCCCTGGCCGAATACCCCCCTGAAATCGAAGCAGGAGAAGCCACAGCGCCACCAGAGAAGCGGAACCGCTTCGGCGAGGTCCAGTGGCCGACGCCTGCCAGGGCGAGGAACGGGAGGGCGACAGCGGCGGTGGCTGCGGCGGGCGAGTTGCCCACGCCGGAAGCGGTAAGGGCCGGGAGTGTGAGGACTGCCGTGGCTGTGGCCGTGAAGACCGACGTACCGTCGCCATCGGCGGTGAGCGCCGGCAGCGAGGCGGCGGCAGTGGCCTCATGGGACTGGACGCCGGTGGCGGCGGCCGTCAGGGCCGGGAGGGAGGCGGCGGCAGTTGCCCCGATGGCCAGTGCGCCAGCGCCCGAGGTGGTCAGTGATGGAAGGGTGGCCGCCCCGGTTGAGGTGAAGACGTGCTCTCCGGATGCCGAGGCGGCGAGGGCGGGGAGGGTGGCTGCCCCAGTGGCCTCGACGGACTGGGCGCCTTCGGCGTCTGCCGTAAGGGAGGGCAGGGCGGCAGCGCCAGCCCCCGAGGGAACCATGACGCCGGATGCGGCGGCAGTGAGTGACGCCAGGGCTGCGGCGCCGGAGCCGGAGTGGGTTTGTACACCGGAGCCGGAGGCTGTAAGCGACGGGAGTTCGGCAGCGGCGGAGGCAGTGGGCTCGCCAGATTGCAGGCCGGAGCCAGAGACAGTGAGCGAGGGGAGTGACGGTGAGACCGCATACTCGTAGGAGAGCTTCGGGTTGTTCTCCGAGGTTCCGTTGTCGGCGGAGTGGAACTGGATGAACTGGCCAACCGCTGCTCCCGTACGCAGCGTGTCGGTTGCGAGAAGGATTGAGAGAGTCCCGCCCGCCGCGCTCGCAATCGCGTCGCGGAGGGCTGTCCCATTCTCGGTAAAGGCGTTCTGGGCGGAGGTCGTTATGTCGGTCGATGCCAGGGTGGCTAGGAGCGGGTAATCCCCGAGGTCAGCACCGGGCACCCAGTCGGCAGCCGTGAGCGTCGCCCCCCAGTCATAAAGCCTCGCCTCGACGGTAAACGTGCCGCTGAAGGAGCTTGCATAGAGCGAGAGCGACGCACTGGAAATGGTGTCGGCCGTGAGGCCCGAGAGGTCGAATGAGACGAACCCCTCGCCCAAAAAATATGAGCCCACGAACTCGATCTGCCCAATTCCTGCTAAGTTGCTTCCCCCAAGATCCCCGGTAGACAGCGCAAAGTTGCTCGTGTCAGCGGCAACGGCGCTCCCGCCCGCCCTCGCCGTCTCGTAATCCGCGTCCCTCGTGCCAACGCCACCGTCGTTAGTTCCCGAGTCCACCGTGCCCGAGACAGAGCTGGCCGAGGTCCCGGTAATCGTCTGGGTGCCCACCCCGCTCGTCGTGAGGCCGGGGAGAGAGGCGGCGCTGGAGCCGGTGACGGTGTGCGTGCCCTGCCCTGCGCCGGTCAGCGACGGGAGCGTGGCGGCCGCCGTGGCGCTGGGCTGCATGGCCCCCGTGGCGCTGGCCGTGAGTGAGCCGAGGGCGGCTGCGCCTGAGCCCGTGGTCGTCTGCGTGCCCGTGGCCGAGGCCGTGAGGGAGGGCAGCGACGGAGCCCCAGTGGCTACGTGGGACTGAGAGCCGGAGCCGGAGGCGGTGAGGGAGGGGAGGGCGGCAGCGCCCGTCCCGGTCGCGCCACTTTGCTGATTGCCTGAGCCAGAGGCAGTGATGCCCGGCAGCGTGGCGGCCACCTGGCCGATAACACCACCCAGAACAGCAACTGTTCCAGCCATGCGGGAGGTGCCGCTGGAAAGAGCAAAGGCGCCAGGGTTCTCTGACGAGGTGTTTAGCTCACGGCGGACAGTATTGATTGCTACGCCAGCGGTGGTCGTTGTCGAGTCGCTGGTCACAGAGTTCGTATAGTTTGTGGGTGTCCCGCTCCAGACGGCACCTGCGTCGCACGCATGAACCGCAAACCACAGGGCATCCTCCGTGCCCCAGTTTGAGGGGTTCAAGGAGGGCGGGTCAGCGCTCCCTGACCAGTTGGCCACCGCTATTGACTGGGTAAGATCGGTGTTGTAGGCCCAGCCCGTGATGCGGTATACCTGCGCTACGGCCCGCTCAGCAACGCCCGTCTCAAAGTCAACCGTCGTGCCCCCCTCGGTGCCATCTGAGATCTTGGCACGCACCCATGCGCCGACGCCTGCCCCGGTAGCCCCCGCGAACGGGGTCCAGCCACTCGGCGCTGTATGCGTAGGTCCTCCGTCTGATGCGAAAATACACAGCAATAGGTCGCCGCTGTTGACAGACGGCGGCATGGCGACGGGATGGGAGGTTGTGTTGCTGGTGAACTCGGTCTCAGTTACCGAGAGGACAGAGGGGAAGGACATCTATGCCCCCGGACAGTACACCCAGTACGCCTCAGTCGGGGCGAGCACGCTGAGCGAGTTGACGTAGGCGGGTACGCCCCGCGCCCAAAGCTGCCAGTCCTGCTCGGCGGCGTTCCACCAGTAAACCGTACCGCACTCGCCAACGGCCTCCGCCACGGGGCCGGACAGCCCAGTCAGCAGCGCCCAGCCGACGTGCGACTGCGGCTGCGGCGTGGCTGTGGCCGTCGCTGTAGGTGTCACGGTCGGGGTCGCGGTCGCCACCTTGGTGGGCGTCTTCGTCGGGCTGGGCGTGCGGGTAACTGTCTTCGTGGCAGTCGGCGTAGGCGTGGCGTCGTAGATTGCGCGAAGGCCAGCCCGGTCGTCCTCGGTCACGGACATGGCGGCAGCGGCCATGCTGTACCACATGACGGCATCCGTGGTGTCCGAGTGGTTAAGGCCGAGTGCGTGGCCCAGTTCGTGGGTAGCCACCTGCCGCACCTCCGCAGGCGACATCCCCCAATAGCTGGAGATGTACGTCCTGGTGCCGGCCGCGAGGCCGCGATACCTATCCGACTGGTCCCAGCTGACGGTGACCCTGGCGACTTTGTTCTTCCCGACGTAGACGTAGTGGAAGTTGTCGGAGATACCGTTCCATGCGTTGGCCGCCGCGATGATGTCCGTCTCGGCGTCGTACGGCTCGCCGGCTGTGTAGTAGGACACCGTGACGCCCTCGTTGGCGTCGGGGATGCCGCCACCCCGGATGAGCCGATATGCGTCCGCTCCCTGGATGGCCAGGAGGGCTAACAGAATGCCAAGGAGCGGCGCAGCGAGTCGGCGGCTAACTAACCCTATCAACTTGCGGGCATTGTAACAGTGAACGACGTAATGGCAATGGTGGAACCAATCGTGAACGAGACGGTGTTGAAGTTGATGTCGGCGCCGCTCGTCCCCACCTCGACATCCATGATGTCGTTCCCGGCCGAGTCCTCGATGCGCGCCCAGGCGGCAGTTCCGGAGGCGTCAGCAGAGGAGTCGGAGGTGATGCTGGAGGCGGTGGCCGTGCCACTCGATGCGCCGCCGAAGGCCGGGTCGCTGAAGGTCAGCGTGGCCAGGAGGGTCTGGTCCGTGATGGCAGTGCCGGGGCCAGCAGGACGACCAGAGCCTGCATCGTAGATCTTGATGGTGCCTGCGCCCGAGCCCCCGTCGATGAGGTCAACGACCGCATCGCAGGCGGCGTTTCGGGCAGCGGTCGAAATGCGAACGTCGTTGGCCATGGCCTAGCTGTCTCCGGCGATGATCGCCTCGGCCGCGTCCACGGCCGGCTTGCCCCCGAGATGGAAAGTCCCGGAGATGTTCTGGGGCGGGTAGTTCACGAGGAGCCACATGTCGGCGACGATGCGGTCTTCCTCGCGGCCCACCTTTCGGTACTGGTCGATGAGGGACACCACGTCCTCCAGCGACATCGGCTCAAGTAGCGGGGCGAGGGCTTCGCGGTGCTCGTCGATGTACTCGCGGGCCATCTCTGTGGCCCGCTCCCGGTCGCCCTCTCGCCATTCGCGGTCGAATGCGAGCGGGCTAACCATCTACTTCTTCCCCTTCTTCTTCTTGGCAGCCGCCTTCGCAGCAGCAGCCTTCCCCTTCGGGGTGTACGGGAACTTCTTCCCGTTGACGTTGGGCATGGATCTCCTCTGCGTACTGGCGGAGCACACGGTTCTCAGACCGGAGCCGTTCCGCCTCGTTGGTTAGGCTGATGAGCGCGTTGACCAGCGCCGGGATGGAGACGGGCATCTCCTCCACTAGGCGGTCACCGGCTCAAGCTCTTCTTCCGCCTCCGCCCCTTCTTCCGCCTCCGCCCTGGACTTCCGGCGGTCGGAGCGCATCTTCGGGACGGCACTCTCGTTCTTCATCGGGCGGCCACGCACGACCTTCTCTTCCGGTGCGGCAGCCAGTTGGATGGCCTCGGCGCCGATGCCGAGGATGACGGTGTAGCCGTAGGTTTCAGCGAACTCGCGGGCCTTCTCCCGGTCGTCCGTCCAGCCTTCGCCTTCCACGAATGCGACCCCGAGGCGCTTGCCCGACCATGCCTTGTTGGCGGTCTGGACGATGTACCACTCGGGACCCTCTTCATGTCGGTACGGAGCAATGGGCATGGGTTAGTCAGACTCCCAAAGAGGGGCAGGCCGAAGCCCGCCCCTCCGTGAACTTAGGCGGTCACAACCGTAGCCGTGTGGGCTTCGAGTGCGAGGTTGTTGCGGACGTACCAGAGGGCGCCGTCCGTGAAGACTTCACACGACCAGCCGATCATCTCGGAGGCCGTGGTGTAGGCGATGGAGTCGGCAGCCGCGTCGCCTCCGACGACGAGGGTGTCGGCCGGGGTGGAGGTGATCTTCATGCCGGCCGCGCCCACGTTCGTGAACGTGAACCAGGTGCCGCTGGCCGTAGCCGTGGCGTCCGGCAGCGTGAAGTTCACGGCCCCCGAGCCGTCGTTCGCGATGAAGTACGTGCCGCAATCCGTCTCAAGGACGGAGTAGTCGGCAGTCTTCTCGACGACCCGCTTCCGGCCATTGAAGCCGACTTCGGTGCCGTTGAACTCGACGTTGAGCGAGCGGTTCGTACCGTCGGGGACGATCTTCCATTCGTTCCCCTGGGAGTCCCCGAGGACGAGGGCCGAGTCCTGGCCGGCGATGCGGTGGGAGATGGCTTCAGCACTCATTAGTTGCTACCTCCCGTGGCGAACATGCCCTGGTAATCCTCGACGAACACCTTGGACGTGGAAGTCCCGGTGCCCGTGTTGGACGCGACAAGGCGCGCGTAGCGGTAATCCGATCCGGCACGGATGGTGCCCCGGAGCTTGTAGGTCGTGCTGGCGGCGGCCATGGCGTTGGAGCCGATGTAGCCACCGTTCACCCACGTACTGCCGTTCTTGCTGATCTCGTACTCCCAGGACGTGACCTGGGCAGTGCCCGAGGCCGTGGCCTGGAGGATTTCCACGCCGAGGCCCTTGATGGAGGTGCCGGTCGGCTCGCTGATGGCGTTCGGCGCCGAACCGTCGAACAGGTCGAAGGTCGGGCCGGTGTTGGAGGTCGTACCCGTCGCGTGAGTCGTCGGGTTGGTCCAGATGGTGAGTCGCGAATCCTTCATGTCGTGCTACCCCCTAGGCGACCCGCACGCCGAGGAGGCGGCTGGCGAACTTGGGATGGACATGGCGGAAACCGACCGGCCAGTCGATGACCACGCGCCAGGAGAGGCCGTCGTCGAGCATGAACGGCTTGCTGATTTCCATCGGGTATTCCTGGATACCGTGGAAATACTTCTCCGTGTCGAGCTTGACGAAGTACACGTCCCGGCACGCCTGGCTGTTGACCGTGGTCGTGCCAACCACCGGGGTCGTCTGGTCGGCCTTCGGGCCAACGTCGATGAACTCGATGTTGTCCCACATGAAGGAGCGGCCGGACGGCAGGGTGTTGGAGGTGGCGCGCTCGTTGATCCCCGTCGAAGGCTTCAGCGGGTCAACGTAGATGTTGAGCACGCGGAGGGCGTTCTTGAGGGCCTGGATGAAGTCCGCGTTGGTCAGGGCGATGACCTTGCCGCCGCCGTGGCCGTCGAGTGCGTACTTCGCCGTGTCGATCTTGTAGAGGAGCGCCTGGGCTGTAGATGCTGCAGCAGTGCCGGGGCGGACATCCAGTTCGGCGCCGTTGCTGACGCCGTAGACCGTCTGGCTTGAGGCCAGGTTGCCGATCCGGACCTTCAGCCCTTCGGGCTCGTCCTCGTCGGTGGCGTGGTCACCGTTGATGACCTTGTCGTTGAACTCGTACGCCATCGCCTTAACGTGGGCGTCGGTGTAGTAGGCGAGAGGGTTGACGAACGGGCTCTTGTCCCGCATGTCAATCTTGTCGATGGTGATCTCGGCGCCAACGTGGTAAACCGCGTCGCTGACCACTTCGTAACCAACGTTCCCGCCGGTGAACCGCTCGCCGCGCTTGCGCCAACCCACAGAGGGGAGGGCATTGGTGCGGCGGGTGTTCACCTGCGTGGTGCCAATGGTTTCGAGAGGGATCAGGCGGGCAAGGTCGGACTCCATGACGAACGTCTCGACGATGCCCTGCTCAAACTCGGTTTCCTTGAGGCGGCCGATATCAGCCATAGTGATGGGCATGGCTGCTTATCTCCGTGCAGGGGTGGCGGCTCGCATGTCGGCGAGCAACTTGTCGGCCCCACGGCGAAGCAGGGAGTGGCCGTACGTGTCGTCCGGCGCGGTTCCCTGGGTTCCGGTGCGAGTGGGGGTTGTGGGTGCCTTCGGGCGCACCTCATCAACCGCCGCTTCCTCGTCAGCCTTGATGGCGGCACGGATAGAGGCGTTCAGCTTCCTGAAACGGACAGCGAACTTCTCATCGTCCTTGCCGTAGTCGAGACGCTTGTCGTTCGGGTCAAGGCCGAACTCCTTTGCGGTCTCCCGCATCGAAGTCACTGCCTCTTCCACTTCTCGACGAAGCACCGCCTCGAAGTCGTCATCGGGCTCTGGGGTTACGGGGGCGGGCGCCGGCGAAGGGTTGGACTGGCGCTGTGCTAGCTGCTTCTCCATGCGCTCAAGGCGCTTGGACTGAAGCTCCGCGACTACCGCATTGCGCTCGTCCTCGGGGAGGTTGTTGAAGAACTTCTCCGAGAGGTACTGGACGGCCTCTGCAAGCCCAGAGGTCTGATCCTTTGTGGCTTGAAGTTCCGTTTCCAGCAGGGCGCGGCGTTGTTCGGCTTCCTGAAGTTGACGGTCACGCTTGCTGAGCGTCTTCTGCATCCCTTTGTAGAAGGGCGAGTCGGTGCGCTCCTCAGCGAGGGCGTTGATGACCTCTTCTTCGATCTCCGCGCGAACGCGAGCCTTGAAGTCGTCGTCCGGGTCTGGCGTTCCCGCGTCGGCTTCGGGCTGTTCCACTGGCTCGGGCTCGGCTGAGGTTCCGTTCACCTCTGCCTGGAGCGCCGCCCAGGGGTCCAGTTCCTGCACCTGACCGGGTTCGGTGTCTGTGGGCATTAGGACTCCTGCGGTTAGTTACGCTAACCACAGGGTAAATGCCGCTAATTGACCCTTCCGGCTGAGCTAGCCTTTCTTGTACGGCTGTCCGCAGGAGCACGGCTTATTGCCGTCAACTGAGCCGTTGCAACACCTGTCGCAACCCGCTCCGCGACACGCGGGGCACATCTCTGTTTCGAAGATGTCGCAGGAGATTGTGTGGAAGTCGTAAGACTCCTCTCGTGGGTCCACCATGCCGTAGTAGTGGTCAAGTCGAATGGACTTCACTGACACCATCGACACCTCCCGGTGTAGGTAAGCCCGCCGCAGGGGTAGTCCTTCTGGCCACGGCAGGCGGGGCAGCCCTCGCACACGCATCGGTCGGTCTCGGCTGCGAGGGGCGTGGTCACGTACGACCTCTTGGGATCGCGGAGGGTGAAGGTGGCCGGTCGCCAGGGCTGGTGCTGCTTACGTGGTTGGTACATAGGTTTGGGTTGGCTGCGGGCCGGATTCGCACCGGCTTTGGGTGAGCGCCCCGAGTTAATGCGCTAAGTAAGTTGGCTCCCCACTCCTAGCGCCCCGGCGTGTCCCTACCACGCCGCCGCAGCCTTGGTTGGTTGGGCCGGGGGCTTGCCGACTCCCGGCCCGAAACTGGAGTGGCCGGGCGCGACTCCCAACTCTCCCATCCATCAGACTCGGGAGGGGGTCGCCCATGGATCCGCGTCCGCGTTCTACCGCGTAGCCGCGCCCAACACTCTCAGTGGGTAGTATAACTAACCTAGTCGGGCTGTGCAAATGCCCGCCGGAATTCGTACGAGACATCCTTCGGGCGGTTGCGCTGGCGGGCGAGGGCGACCAGTTCCGGGTTGGCCCCCTGGTACGCGGCGACGAACTGTAGCTGCTCCCTTGTGTTGGGGCGGCGGCTGGAGGGCAGGGCGGCCATGGTCGGCCCAAGGGAGTCGAGCGAGGAGTCGCCGTAGCTGCTGGCCACGTAGCCATACGGGTTGACGGGCGCCCGGTTGTAGTAGTCCACGAGGCCGTAGTCGAGCGTCGGGTCTTCGCCCCGCATCTGCCGCTCGCGGAACTCGACGACCTGCTCGTAGAGCTTGTAGTCGGGCGACTGGCGGAGGATGTAGTACACCTGGTCCTCGCGCAGGCCGGGGTTGTCGCGGACGATCTGGGCGACAGCCTCCCGCATCCCGTTGTAGTCGCCGAACAGCATGAACAGCGGAGAGCCCGCTTCGACGAACATGTCAAAGGTGGTCTCACGCAGTTCCCAGAAGGGCTTGGCCCGCCCCTTAACGTCCTCCAGCCTCCCGAGTTCTGGCAGGCGGACTGCGTTCCCCTCCGAGTCCGTCATGCCTTTGTTGGCGTAGGTCTTGACGCGCCGGCGGACGTAGGCGGCGTGCGGACTGGTGGCGAGGAACTGGGCCTGGGCCGCCTCAATCTTCTCGAAGTCGGGCGTGCCGTCCGGCTTGGTGTACTTGTCGTACATCTCGTAATACTTCGAGACGGCGATGTCCTCGGGCCGGTCGCCGTTCGACAGGTACTCCAGCACTGTCATGTCGTGGCGAATCTCGCCGGTCTTCTTGTCCTTCACCGCCCGGTCAACGACGACGGCGCCAAGGTCCTTCTCCAGCGAATCCCGCTCGTTCCGGTAGCGCTCGTTCTCCTTGGCCACAGCCGTGCGAAAGGCGACGCCGGTCATCTCCTGCCGCGCCTTGGCGTCGTCCAGCCGCTTCATGTTCTTGACGTGGGTGTCGGTGATGGCGGCCGAGCGGTCAAGGTAGTCGCTCACGGCATCGCCCTGGTTCTCCTCCTCAAGGAGTGCCTTCAGGTCGCGCAGCCGCTGGTCGGCGCCGTAGCGCCGGTTGTACTCGTCGCGCCCCTCGGCGTTGAGGTCGGACGTACGCATGGCGCGCGCGTCGCCAATGCGTTCGGAAACCTCGGGGAACATCTCGCGGAGGTTGGCGTCAGCCTCGCGCACCAGTTCCTGGCTGATGGTCTCGGGTGACCAGTTCATGCCGAGGAGGGCGGCGCGGTAGGCCAGCGTGCGCTCCGCCTCGCTGTTGATGTTCGGGTCTTGCTCGAACGGCCACGACATCCACTCGGGCAGTAGGCCAGCCTCGCCCACCTGCTGGACGGAGACCGGGAGGGCCATGCGGGCAACGTCCTGCGCCGCCCCCTGGAAGTCCCCACCGGCGATGTCGCGCCCGAAGTCCTGGAGTTCCGAGTCCTCGCGGCCCAGGTTCCCGACCTTCCCGGCCACGTCCGGCAGGCGGTAGCTGAAGTAGTCGGCGAAGCCCTCGATGAGGGCCGTCCACGCCTCCTTGCTGTCCGGGTTGTTGTACCAGGCGAACTCGTCGCCCTCCGCGCCTTCCACCTGCGGCTTGCTCAGTGCGGCACGCACGAGGGAGATGATGGGGTTGGAGACGCTGAACTTCCCGGCCTGCCCGAGGTTGGCGCGGGCGAAGCCCTCGGGGCTGAAGACCGAGTCGGGGTCAGTCGGGTCGAAGCTGTCCATCTCCCCCGTCATGGAATACTTCAGGGCGGCCATGGCGCCGGCGGCGAGCAGTGCCGTCTTCATCAGGTAGGCGCGGGCGATCTGCCCATCGGCGCCGGGGGTGAGGGCGAGGCGGCCGAGGATGAACGTGTTGCGGACGAGGGCCGGGGAGCGGAAGAGCAATGTTCGCTCGAGGACGCTCTGGCCGGGGGTGATGCCGTACTGCTGCTTGTTGAACGCGCCGGACGAGCGGTTGACCTGCTTGGCGATACGGGCGTCGATGTCGGCCCGCTTCTTCCGGGTCACCGCGTCCAGCATGGAGTAGGGCAGGCGGGCGGACATGACGCCGACACCCGAGAGGCCAGCGGCGAAGATGCGCTCCCAGTCCTCGTTCTCCTCGTCGAGTGCGAAGTCGCCGGCCGCAGCGGCAAGGCCAAGGCCCAGCACCGAGTCGAGATACATGGCGGTCTGGGACATGTGCTCCGCCATGCTGATGCGGTAGATGGGGAGGAAGTTCCCGAAGCCAGCCGTCTCCATCTGCTTGATGCCGGGCAGGTCGGCAGTCTTCGTGACCTTGTGCTGCTCGTCATGCTCGCGACCGGGGACGACGCCCAGCGAAGTCCACTTGCGTACGAGGTCTCGGTTGCGGTCAAACCACCAGGCGGCGTACTTGTCGCCGAGCACTGGTGTGGATGCGGCGATGAGGTGGGGTGCCATGAGGACGGTGGCCACGGGGTCGTTCGCCGCCAGCATGAAGCCCTGCATCGTCCATGCGGAGCCGTCCATCGAGAACATAGCTGTGCGGACGTTGGCGGTCACCTTGTCCAGCAGGGCGAGCGGGCCGACGAACCCATCCTGGTCACGAGCCAGTTTCGACAGTTGCTCCAGCATGTCGGGCGGGAACAGGTAGCCCTCGACTGTAGGGATCTTGCCCCACTCGGGCGTGACGCCGGCGGCCTCGCGCGCGGCCTTCGCCTCCTCGACGGCCTGCACAGCACGGGTAACCCGTGCCTGCTGGCGGGAGATGGCCGGGGCGGCATAGCCCTCTTCGGTCATCCGGTTCAACTGGTTGTTGAGGGCGCGCAGGCGCGCCTCCGCCGCAGGGAGCGGGTCCTTGAAGCCCGCCTCGCGCAGCCGGAGGAAGGGGATAGTCTGTGCGCGCAACTGGGCCTTGTAGTCCAGGTCGCGCATGATGAGGTCGGTGACCTTCCCGTCCAGCTTCAGGCCGGGGTGGTTGGTCAGGGCTTCGCGCAGGTCGCGGCCAAGCTGGCGCTCCTTCTCGATGGGAAGCTCCCGCAGCCACCACGGGGCGGTGCTCTTCGTGGGGAAGTGATCCTTGCCCAGCACCTGCTCCACGCTCTCGCGGGTGAAGAACTGGAAGAGGCGGTTGCCCTCCATCTCCACGACCTTGGCATCGCCAACGTCGATCCGTGCGGCATTCGTCCCGTCGAAGTGATCCTTGAGAAGCTTCTGTAGCGACTCGACGGCTTTGGCCTGGGCTGGCGAGAGGGCGTAGCTCTCGGGGTGCTGGATGATGTCGAACAGCTTCATCTCGCCCTTACGGAGCGCGGGCGGGAGCGTGGACGGGTCGAAGTCCGGGGCGTACTTAATCTTCTCGAAGGCCCCCGTGTACTTCACGATGCTCTTGTCGGTGTGGAAGAGGGCGGCCGAACCCAGCGTACCGGCGATGAGCGCCGCCCGTCGCGCGTCGTCGTTGTCCGTCTGTGACGCCACCGTGGCGCCGACGCCGAAGGGCGTCAGGTCCATGGCCGTGCGCGTGGCCACCCGCGCCGGGCTCTCGCCGATGAGCGGAGAGAGTGCGCCGCGCACCTTGGCCTCCACGCCGGGCCGCTCGGTGAACCAGCCGCGCATGTAGTTGGCGTAGCCGGTCGCCCCCTCCACGACTTCCCTGGAGTACTTGGTTGCCGGGTCAACCAGTTCGATGATGGACGTGGGGATCTTCATGATCCCGGCCAGTTCCTTGCGGATACCGGCGGCCTCGGCGTCTCCGGCGATGCGGTCGGCCAGTGCCTTCCAGCCGCGTGTCGCGACGGCGCTGTCAACCTGCCGCGACGCGTTCTCCATGAACGGCTGGACGGGGGCCACCTCGGGAACGTCGGCTCCCTTGCGGAGCATCGTGCGAGCCAGCATTAAACCCATTGCCCCGCCGACGCCCATGCCAATGGCTGCGTTGCGGAGACGTTCTTCGTCGCTCTCGGCCGGCGCGAAGTAGCCAACGGTTGCCCCGGCGGCCCCGCCAGTGAGGCCAACGGCCAGGTCGGCGCGGACGGAGCCAGCTTCATCCATCGCGCCCCGGCGCCGGAGTTCTGAGGCAAGGTCGGACTCCCGCTCCATGAGTGGGGCGCGGCCACTGGGCGTGGCGTCAGCCAGTTGGTCGCGGACGGCAAAGAGTTCGCGGGCGATGGCCTCGTCCGTCATGTCGCTGAGTTCCATACGCCGGAACGCGGCCTCCTGCCGGGCCACCTGGTTCACGTCGTTCAGGATGCCCTCGGGGCGCGTCGGTAGCGGTGTCTCTATCTCGGGGCGGTTGAGGCCAAGGATCTCGGCGGCCACCGGGTCGATCTCGTCCGGCACTGGCGGGCGCATGACGGGCATTTCGGGGCGAGGAGTGGGGACATCCGGCGTCACGGCCTCTTCGGCGACGGGCAGGCGCAGTGCGCGCCAGAGGGCCGGGAGGCGGTCGGCCTTGATGGCGGTGAGGCCGGCCGCCGTAACTGCTGCCGCGCCCGCGTCCTTGTCATCCATGCCGATGGCCTTGAGTCCGCCGTAGACGGCGAGTGCGCGGGTGGCCTCGGGCGGGATGTAGCCGATGCCGGACCAGGCGGCGTTCAGGGTCGGGCCGCCGTAGACGGGAGCGAGGGAGGCAATCAGGTCAACCCCAGCGGTGGTCGCGAGGATCTTCTTCTTCTCGTCATTGGGAAGCTCGCGCAGTTCGAGGGCGACGTAGGTGGCCGGGAGGTCGAGTGTGGAGTTAAGGGCTGCGCCCCTCGCTGCGCGCGACAGGAGCGACGCGCCACCCACGGTGTTCGGGGCGACGATGGCGGCGGTGCCTGCGGTGGACTCCACGGCGCGGGCGGCCTTCTCCCGGCCCGACACCCGGTCGTCCATGTAGTAGTTGGCTGCCTCGGCGTCGATGCGCTCCGCGATGTCGTTGGCGTTCTCGCTGCCGGCGAGCTTGAGGAAGCCTGTGGCAGCGGCGCCGCTGGTGGACTCCAGTGGGTCAACGGAACCAGTCGCCAGCATCCCGGCCACATCGCCCACCACCGGGAGATTGCGGGCCAGGTCACCAGTGAACTCGGCGCTCGGGCCAACGTAGTTGCGGGAGAACTGGAACTTGAACTCGTTCTCTTTCTGGTACGCCTCCTTCACGCGCGGGTCGTACTGGGGGAGGCTGAGCACTTCCACCGGGACGCCCCGCCGCCTGGCGATCTCGGCCTTCAGTTCCGGCGTGAGGTTGGCGAAGACGCCGGGGTTGTTCAGGCCGGGGATGACCGTGATGTTCGGCATCTTCGCGATGGCCGCGATGGGGTCTTTGTCGAGTTCCTTGCGGAAGTCGCCGTACGAGTTGTAGACCCCGCGCCCGAAGCCGGCGCCCTCGTAGGCGTCCTTGATGCCCTTCTCCCCCGCGCGGGCGAGGAAGCCGCGCATGGCCTCCGACAGGCGGAACTGCTCATCCACCCAGTTGGCCCCGCCCCCGGTGCGGAGCGCCCCGGCCTCGCGGCCCGTCTCGGTGCGCTTCGCTGCCTGCTCGCGGAAGTCGGCCTCGCGCGCCCTGGCGGCGGCCA
>ERZ724505.112-NODE-112-length-49562-cov-8.185267_pt1 | contig 49562 bp, 62 predicted proteins | sample MGYA00376038_ERZ724505 | MGnify/ENA primary metagenome ERZ724505 (study PRJEB28724, sample SAMN07190884) | wastewater metagenome | isolation source: effluent of sewage treatment plant in Hong Hong | place: Hong Kong | collected 2016-03-17 ... | reverse complement strand
GCTAAATCCTTACCTGGGTGCAAGGCCGTATCCTGCGCAAGCAGGAAGTGCCGCTCGACCCTGAGAGTAATCGAAGGGCTAGATAAATTGTTACTGCGTCACGCCGTAGTGAACGGAGGCGGACCCGCTTTCGCTAAAGCTATAGCGTGGTGATACAGAACTCGGCTTACAGACGCGCGCGCTAGATATGTGGACACCCCCGTTTAAAGCGGGGGTGTTTGCTTGTATACTGCTGTGTATGCAACAGAAATTACTGACCTGGGCGCAGGGTATCTACGTCGCTGGGCTGGCGTTAGGCCTTATCTTTATTATTCCGAGTGCATGGTTCCCTTTACAACTAGGTAAGCTCGCTGCAGTTGCGCTGTGTATGAGCGTTGCCGCGGTACTGTTCGTTCTCTCAGGCGGCGCACATGTGTTATTGCGTAAGCGATCGCTCGTGCTGCTTGCTATTGGCGCTCTTCTGCCTGGCACCTATCTCCTTTCGTATGCGTTCTCTCTCGATCGTGCTATCGGCATGACGGGGTTTTCGATCGAGGCGGATACAGTCCTCTTTGTCCTCATAGGCTACCTGGTCTATGCGCTTGGTATCGGACTTTTCCGTACCGCGTGGTCTATGCGCTCGCTCATAGGCGGGCTGGTTGTCGCTGTAGGGGTGGTTGGGTTCTTCCAGTACATAGCAATACTGTTTGGAACCGCACTTTTGCCGGCAACTTTCAGTGATCGCTCGGTAAATCTTGTTGGTAAATGGAATGATCTTGGCCTTACTATCGGTTTTGTAGTGATGCTCGCCCTTCTCTTGCTTGAACTAGGTGAACTTTCCCGCCGTTCAAAAATATTTACAGCCATTGCAGGCGCGGTTGGATTGCTACTCCTCGCTATCATCCACTTCCCACTGGTATGGACCTTCTTGCTCGTTTTTTGTGTGCTGCTTGGTTTGTGGTCATTCGTGGTAAAGCGCGGGAGCGAGCGCCGCACTATATGGTCGCTCGTACCGTGGTTGCCTGTCAGCGGCGCCCTCTTGTTTGGTGTCCTCCTTTTGTGGGGTTCAGTAGTTAATTCTGGACTTACCGACAAGATATTCCCAGTCTCATCACTTGAAGTACGTCCATCCTTTAGCTCAACGGTGGGCATAATCAAGGATTCTCACGGCTCTTCTGTGCAGCGTTTCTTTGTGGGCACTGGGCCAGACACGTTTGGGAATCAGTGGCTTCTTCATAAGCCACTATCAGTCAATCAGTCGCCATTCTGGAATCTCGACTTCAACGTAGGCTTTAGTGTGTTTATGACAGCACTGGGCACAGTAGGTCTTTTAGGTGCGCTCGCGTGGATGGTGCCAGCAATACTTGTACTCATTGCGCTTGCGCTCGGTATCCGTTCAGCACAAAGCAAGCGTGAGCAACTTTCTGTGCTAACCCTTGGTCTTAGTGCGCTTTACTTCTGGAGTGCGATTATCTTCTACGTACCAAGTAGCGTACTTATTCTCATCGCCTTCGCACTTGCTGGAGCCCTCTTTGGCATGGTGTTTGACCGAGGTGGCGAAGATGAGCCAGCACACTCAAGGCGTGTACATCGCATAGCGTTAGTGGTAGGAGGGATACTCGCTGTTGTATTTGTAGCGAGCGCCTATACCACCACTCGACGTGCTATTGCACAAAGCTTCACCAATCAGGGTCTTGTGGCGCTGCAGCAAAATAGAATTGATGACGCTATTGCGCTCGCTCAGCGTGCACAGCGTGTAGAAATAATGGGAGATGATTTGCGCTTGATGGTAGATGCGGGGGGTACTAAGTTGGCCCTATTGGCACAGAATGCACAAAACCCAACACAGCAGCAGATTCAGGATTTTGCTACGCAGGCTCAGTTAACCATTCCGCAAGGACAGGCAGCCATCTCTCGCAATCCAAACGATTATCGCCCGTACATATCGCTCGGCAAGGTGTATGACCTTCTCGCCGCACTTGGCGTGCAGGGCGCATATCAAAATGCACAAGGTGCCTACGCTGAGGCGGCTAAGCGCAATCCTATGAACCCACAGATACCGCTTCTCATGGCGCGTCTTGATGTCACCCAAAACAACCTGCAAGGTGTGCAGCAGAATCTATCGCAGTCACTAACCTTAAAGCCCGATTACACAGACGCTATTCTTATGGTAGTGCAGCTTGATGTCGCGGGTAATGACATTCCAAGCGCTATTCGTGCCGCGCAAGCAGCGGTACAGAGTGCGCCGGGTGTTCCATCTATCTGGTTCCAACTTGGTCTCCTGTACTATGCCTCTAACGATACGAAGACAGCTGTTGAGCCGCTTGAGCAAGCAGTGAAACTACAAAATGACTATGCGAACGCGAAATACTTCCTCGGTCTTTCGTACGCTGCACAGGGTCGCACGCAAGATGCTATAACCCAATTCACTGATCTGCAAAAGTCGAATCCTGACAATCAAGAGATCCAACTTATCTTGCGCAACTTACTTTCCGGTAAGCCACCATTTGAGGGTGCCCAGCCACCAGCTACAACTAAGCCTCAAAACAGGACAGAAGCACCTATTTCGCAGTAAGATAGGGAAATGGTACGTTCGTTCCTGACAGTGCTAGGGAGAGAAGTGCGGGGCATGCATGAAGCCGCCTATGTATTGGCGGCTTTTGCACTGTGCTCACAGTTGCTGGCACTCGTGCGTGACCACCTACTCGCTTCGGCTTTTGGGGCATCACATACGCTCGATTTGTACTATGCGGCGTTCCGTATCCCAGACTTCCTTTTTGCGACGGTAGCATCGCTCCTGTCGCTCTATGCACTGTTGCCAGTGCTCTCAAAACTAGAACAAGAAAGCGAAGCGAAGATGGTGGGTTTCTTGCGGCAGACCCTGTTCCTCTTTTTTGTGGGTATGGGTGCAATCTCCTTGGTGGTGTTCATCTTTGCGCCACAGCTCATACCCCTTGTAGTGCCGGGCATAGCAAGTCCTGATCTTATCCTCTTGGTGCGAATATTACTCTTGCAGCCGGTATTCTTGGGAGCGTCTAATATTCTCGCCGCGCTGACACAATTGCGCCATCGGTTCTTGCTCTACTCTATATCGCCACTGCTCTATAACATTGGCATTATCTTCGGTATCGTAGCGCTGTATCCACATCTAGGGTTAGCGGGGCTTGGGTGGGGAGTGGTGATCGGAGCGGCACTACACATGCTGCTGCAGCTACCATTTTTTGTCATTGAAAAAAGTGAGGAGCGGCCGATACGTTCTGTGATAGGCGATTTCTTCTCAGTGCTCATGCTCTCGGTACCACGCACATTGGCGCTGGGTGCTACCCAAGTGACCTCATTGGTCTTGGTTGGTATGGCCTCGCTGCTCACGACTGGCTCTATAGCCGTATTTACATTCGCCTCTAACTTACAAGCGGTGCCACTCTCTATCATCGGGGTGTCGTATTCAGTCGCTGCGTTTCCTACGCTCGCTCGATTGCACGCACAAGGCGAGTTTCAAAAATTTAGTCGCTACATAGACACCGCGCTGCGGCATATTTTCTTTTGGTCTATTCCCGCGATGGTATTTATCATCGTGCTTCGTGCACAAATTGTGCGTGTAATTTTAGGTGCAGGACTGTTCGATTGGGCAGCAACACGCCTCACTGCTGCGGCGCTCGCTCTCTTTATAATCTCTCTAGCAGCGCAGGCAGTGACGCTTCTTATTGCGCGTGCATACTATGCAGCGGGGAACACCAAAAAGCCACTCTATTGGGGGATCATCGATGTGGTGGTCTCTGTACTCTCCTCGCTACTGCTTTTGCATATTTTCTACCGAAGTATTTTTATTGAACATTTTATAGAATCACTACTACGCGTTAGCGATATAGCAGGAACGGCGGTGCTCATGCTCGCGCTTGGCTATGCGTTGGGTTCGATAGCGGAGTTTGCGATTGGGTATTGGTTCTTCGTTCGCGACTTTAAACTTCCGCGTATGCAACTGCTGCAGCTTATCTTTCAAAGCTTTTCAGCGTCGGTCATTGGCGGCGCGGTGACCTATGCCATTTTGGCTCTTACGGGTACCGCAGGAGAGGTAAATACTGCGCTTGGGCTCTTACTGCAAGGCACTATCGCAGGGGTGGCAGGGCTTATCATCACCGCATGTACACTCGCATTGTTGAAGAATAAAGAGCTATACGAAGCGCTCGCTACCATTAATCATCGATTTAAACGCTCTTCAGTCACCGCACTTGAAGCAACCGACGTGTCGTCATAACTGATTCTGCGTGGTAGACTCACCACCGTGCAACATATACGTAATTTCAGCATCATAGCCCACATAGATCACGGTAAGTCGACCCTGGCTGACCGCTTTTTGGAGCTCACGGGCACCATTGAAAAGCGCAAAATGCGCGACCAAGTGCTCGACTCGATGGAGCTTGAGCGTGAGCGCGGCATCACCATCAAAATGCAGCCGGTGCGCATGCACTATAGTCGCGGGGGGCAGGAGTATGTACTCCATCTCATAGACACGCCTGGACACATCGACTTTTCCTACGAGGTCTCGCGCGCGCTCACGGCTGTAGAGGGTGCAATCCTCCTCGTTGATGCGACACAGGGCGTCCAGGCACAAACCCTCACCACGCTGCGCAGTGCGCGCGAGTTAGGGCTCGTTATCGTCCCGGCGGTGTCAAAAATTGATTCGCCACTGGCAAATGTTGATGACACCACACTCCAGCTCGCCACTCTCTTAGATATTTCACCCGACGATGTGCTGCGCTGCTCGGGCCGCACAGGCGAAGGGGTCGAGGAGTTACTTAACGCGGTCATCGACCGAGTGCCACCTCCCAAAATAGCTGCAGCGCTAACTGAGGCTGAAAAAAATTTTCCAGAAGAAAATGGTCTGGAAGCGCACAGCGCGGCTAGCGCTGGCGCGGCCCGAGGACCTTTTCGGAGGGAAAATTTTGACAAGCCTCGTGCGCTCATTTTTGACTTTCAATATTCTGACCACCAGGGCGTCATCGTCTACATCCGTATGTTTGACGGGACGATTAAAAAAGGCGACGTGCTAGAGTTTGCGATGACTGAGCGCAAGTTTACTGCGCTTGAGGTTGGCTCGTTTTCGCCAACCCCAACCCCGCTGAAAGACGGCCTCACCACCGGCTCTATTGGCTATGTGGTGACCGGTATTAAAGAGCCGGGGCTCGCTCGCGTAGGCGATACGGTGCGCGCGAATCTCTCAAAAGTACCACCGCTTGCTGGTTATGCAGAGCCTAAGCCGGTTGTGTGGGCGAGTATGTACCCGGAGAGCCAGGATGACTTTGTCCTCTTGCGCCAATCACTCTCGCGCCTGCGCCTTTCGGATTCGTCGCTTTCATTTGAGGAGGAAGCGTCGGGCAGCTTAGGACGCGGGTTTCGATGTGGCTTCTTAGGCATGCTCCACCTTGAAATCGTGACTGAGCGCCTACGGCGCGAATTTAACCTTACCTTGGTAGTCACGACACCAACCATTACCTATGAGGTAGAGCTACGAAATGGTGGCCGCAAGACGGTCTATACGCCAGCGCAGTTCCCCGACTTTGGGGACATTGTGCAGGTATGGGAACCGTTTGTGTCGGCGCAGATAGTCTTGCCGAGTGACTACATCGGCGCCCTTATGCCACTGTTGTATGAGCATGAGGCGGTAGCAGACTCGACTGAAAATTTTTCAGAAGATCGTGTGTTGGTAAAGGTGACGATGCCCCTGCGTGAATTGATGCGTAACTTTTTCGATAAGCTTAAAAGCGCCTCACAGGGGTATGGCTCGGTTTCCTATGAGTTGCGTGAGCTGCGCATGGCTGATGTGGCCCGGCTTGACCTCTTGGTGGCCGAGGAGTTGGTACCAGCATTTTCGCGCATTATAGCGAAGCATCGCGCTCAAGAAGAAGCTGAGCATGCAGTCGAAAAGCTGTATGGGATTTTACCGCGGCAATTGTTTGCCACTAAAATTCAAGCCCAAGCCCTTGGCCGAATTCTTTCGTCACGCACCCTGCCGGCGCTAAAAAAAGATGTTACCGGGTATCTGTATGGAGGCGACAGAACACGCAAAATGAAGCTCTGGGAGAAGCAAAAGCGCGGTAAGGCGCGTATGAAAGCCGAGGGTCGCGTCAATATCCCTGAGGAAGTTTTCCTCAAGATGGTAAAGTCAGAATGATTGTATCCCCAGTTTTTTCGAGGGATTGAGTTTTAAATAAGGATCGAGAAGTAGGAGACAACCATGCTGAGGATGACAGCGATGGCTAAAAACCAACTAAAAATGCGTGTGTAACGCTTGTGATGCTTGCCGTACATGCGCACATACTAGCATAGACGGCCCCTTCAGGGCAAAATAGGAGGATGCAGGACTATCGGCCAGGATATACGAAGCGAGACATTCTCGTGCGGCTCTCACTGCGGGGTCTTGGTGCGTTCGCCCTGCTGTGTTTGGCTATACTACTCATGCGCGCCGCGTGGGGTATGTATGTAAAAGTCACCATCGCATCGCAGGGTCAAGAAGAGGCAGAAACTGAACTGGCTCGCCTTGAAGCACAGCATGGGGGTGTCGCGGCGACTCTTGACGCTTTATCCTCTGCGCGTGGCCAGGAAGCGCAAATCCGCGAGCGCTACGCGCTCGCTAAACCAGGCGAGGGTGAGATTGATATTATGACCAAACCGACCGTGGCGACGACCACCCCCGAGGCCCCAAAGCCCTGGTGGCGCCGCATGTTCGATGTGTTTAATGTGTGGTAGATTAACGAAATCCGACTTCGCTAAGGCTTCGTCGGGCACGGGCGGGATTAGTTCAGTGGCAGAACGACTGCTTCCCAAGCAGTAAGCGCGAGTTCGATTCTCGCATCCCGCACCAACAATAGGTAACAGTATTACAAAAATTTTTCGCCGTAGGAGCGCATGGCACGTACCACAGCGCGCAGCGCCTTGCCTTTGGGGGTGAGGGTATAGAGTCCCTCTTTGTGGCTTACAATATCTTTTTTAAGCAAGCTTTGAAGCTTCAGGGTAAGTGTGCGGGTGCTGACGCCTGTGAGTGATGCTGAGAGCTCGCCAAAGCGGCGTGGTTTTTCCAACAAGTCGCGCACTATAAGGAGCGCATGGGTGTCGCCCACGAGATCTGCTGTTTTTGCCATTGGGCACTCGGCACAGATAACTTTTCTTTGTGCGGTTGTTCGCAACATGGAGATAGCGCTATAGTAGCATAGTTATCCACACTTTACAAAGTAAAGTCACTAGGTTACATTATGCATATTACTCGATTTTTAGTTGTGCTATACTACTCGCATTAACGAAAATACATATGGAACAACACGTCACAATCTACTCGACTCCCACTTGTCACTTTTGCCAGTTAGCAAAAGAGTTTTTAACTGAAAAGAATATTCCCTACACCAACTATGATGTCTCGATGGATGCGGCGAAACGCCAAGAGATGATCCAAATGACCGGGCAGTTAGGCGTACCGGTGATTGTTATAAACGACTCAATTATGGTTGGTTTCGACCGCGAAAAATTGGCCGATAAACTTGGGGTAGAAGCCTAGCATCAGGACTGAAACTATTGCATACTACTGAAAGCCGCCTATGGGCGGCTTTTTTGCCCCATTGGTAAAAAGTATAGCCCTCGTAGTTCAACGGATAGAACAGCCCCGTCCTAAGGGGTCAATGTGGGTTCAATTCCTGCCGAGGGCACTTGTAAAGCAAGTGACCGAGCTTGTTGCCTCTCGTAGCTTTAGCGAAGTGGGGACGGGGCACACTAGAGAGGCCCAAAAAAGAGGCGATAGAGTATCAAAATATTGCCCAAAGTAGTCTGATAGGGATTTAAAAGGCCATTGCTCGCACCGCGAAAGAGGTGATCAAGCGCAAAAAGGGTTGGGAGATTCTGTAGCAGTGCGTTACTGGTGCTGGGGCGACTCTCCGGAATGATGGTAATGGCAAATTGTGTTGGTGGTTGCGTGGCATGTGCTGTCGGTGCCATCATAAGCTCAGTACTCACAAGGGTCAGAAGAACCAGCACAAACACGCGGGATCCCGCGTGTTTGTGCTGTAATTCGCTTGAGTGGTTTTCACTCATATGCGCGAAGTGTTAGTGGTTGAAGAATTGGCTTAGGACCGCTAGGTCGCCAAGTGTCACACCACCCATGTTGCTGAGAAGTCCGCTGCCATAGCCGCCACTAAAGAGCTGGCCAAGCGCAAAGGATTGTTCAATGGGGCTTGATCCAGAGTTGCCGAATAGACCGCCGCCATTGCCAAAGAGTCCGCCGCGATTACCCAGGAGGCTATTGCCGTAGTAGCCACCGCCCCCAAGGCTTAAGAAGTTAACGCTTGGAGGATAGGGGGATATAACGGCGTTACTTGTGTTGGCGGGTGCGCTGTTCGTAGAGCCGCTATCCGCAGTGACTGTCTGGGCAAATGCAGGGGTCGCGATAGCAGCACTCATAAGTGCGATAGCTGTCGAGCCGACAACTGTACCGATCAATCGTGTAGTCGTTTTGGTCATAAATTCCATGATCTGTTAACAGGTGTTCTGTATTGCTGTCTGGTAATGAGTGTCTGCCGGTTGGTACATCGACCTGTCCTATACGCTCCGACATCAAGTATGAGTATGTGCCAGGTGTGCTTAAGGAGAGATGAACTCTCCATCTACACCACCGTGGTACACTGATGGGGTATGGAAGATGAGATCCGAGCGCTACGCGCAGAGGTAAAGCAACTGCTTGCTTTGACTGAAGATACTAATCATATGGTGCGTAAAATGCGCCGTGCCGCACTGTGGGGCCGCGTGTTTCAATTTGTATGGTGGGGAGCAATAATCCTCGTGTCGGGTGCTGCGTATCTCTACTATCTCCAGCCGTACATCAACAAGGTTATTCAACTGTATGAGCAGGTTAGTGGGGTACCTACTACCACGACCTATCAGTCGCCAGACATTAACAAAGCAGTTGAACGGTTTGTAAAAAGCCTCGCTCCTACCCAAAAATAGGGAGCTTTGGTATAGTGAAACTCTCGCTTGGGTAGCTCAGTTGGTAGAGCATCTCCCTGAAGAGGAGGGGGTCGCCGGTTCGAGCCCGGCCCCAAGCACACAGTTAAGTGCGAATACTTAGTTTGATTTAACCTTGAGCTTCGCTTGGCGTCCTTTGTCGAGCTTCGGAAGACGCAAGGTGAGCAGGCCGTGTTTTTCTGCTGCTTCGGCCTCTTCGATATCAATTTCTTGAGGAAGGACAATGGTGCGGGTAAATGAACCCCAGTAGAGCTCGGAGAAGAAGAAGTCGCCCGCGGTACCCTCAGTGTGGCGCTCGCGCTTGCCGCGCAGCGTTACCATGTCGCGGGTGATGGAGACATCCAAATCTTCCGGCTTCACGCCTGCTATCATGGCTTTAATAATGATGTGTGTTGGCGTCTGATATACATCCACAGCCAGCTCGCCCTCGGGTGTCTCTTCAGGTGTTTCTTCTTCAATAACAGGATGTAAATGCTTTTCTTTTTGAGGTGCTTCCCGCCCAGTGCGTGGTGCTGCAGCGCGACCATAGCCAGAACCACCGCTTTCAAGATCATCGAAAGAGTAGCCATTTTGACTTTGCGAACCAGTGAGCCAGTCGAACAGTGATCGTTTTTCTTTTGCCATATATAGCTCGCTAGTACGTTAACAATAATCTTTCGGTTCTTTCACCCGCTCAGTTAAAAGCAGTGCTGCAATAACCCCAATCCATACACACATGAATGTCCAGACAATCTCTGACGTTCCTTGAATTATAAAAAAGTTAAAAATCGTGTGCAATATGATGGCGAGGATAACACCCAACAGAACGTACAGGAAGCGAGTCGCGCGCGGCTTGTAATAGGTGAGTGCGAGCGCTAAGCCGATGGTGACTGAGGTGACGATGTGCAGCAGTGAGGCGCCCATAAATCGCAGATCTCCCATGACGATACTACGCAGGTACTCATGCTCAACGAGTGGTCGCCATAAGAAAAGAACATTCTCCGCTGCTGAAAAGCCCAGTGCCGCGGTAGCTAGATACATCACCGCGTCAATTGGCTCGTCAAATGCTGAGGAGCGAAGAGCGCCAAAGTATGCAGCGCCAAATTTAACACTCTCTTCGATAAACGCCCACGCAAGCAAAAGTCCAACACTCATGGGGAGCAGGGTAGAGGCGAGTTGCTCAAAATAGAGCGCCGGCACCACCGCCACCATACCGAAGAGAAATGAAAGAAGAATGTAGCGCTTGGGCTCTGGTTCGCACCGATCCTCCATCAACCAAAAAAATAGCCATACGAGCGCGGGCAATACGCCACCCAGAAAGGCCAACAGTTGAACAGGCATGTGCCCAGTATACCCTGGAGTTTTAGCGCACCGGCCAATTTTCCACCATCAGCAGCGGCTCGTGTCCTTCCGTGGCTTTAGCGAAGGAGGACCAAATCTCTTCAGTCACAAACGGCATGAAGGGGTGGAGTGCACGCAAGAGAATGGTGAGGGTCTCATACAGAGCCTGAGCGCGCGAAGCTGCGCGTGCGGCATCGTCGCCACGCAAAAGCGGCTTACTCTCTTCAAGCGTTACATCTGCAAACTGATGCCAAATGTATTGGTAGAGGGTATCCATGGCTAAGTCGAGGCGAAACTCCTCGATATTTTTAGTAGCACTTGCGACAGCCACTTTAGCTTCTTCGATAATCGCTGCATCGTCAGCGTGCAGCTTTGCGTCAGCTTGCGCTTTAGCGTGGTAACTTTCAAGTACAAAGCGCGTGATGTTCCACACCTTGTTCGCGAAGTTTTTGTAGCCACGGATGCGGTCTTCAGAGAGTTTGAGGTCGTTACCGGGGGCGACGCCCATAATGAGTGAGAGGCGCACCGCGTCAGTACCATACTTATCGATCATGGTGAGTGGGTCAATGATATTACCCAACGACTTACTCATCTTGCGTCCTTGCCCATCGCGCACGAGGCCGTGGAGGTAGACATTTTTAAACGGTACCTCACCTATCAAGAAACTCGACATGAGGATCATGCGCGCCACCCAGAAAAAGAGGATGTCATAGCCGGTCTCAAGTAGTGAGGTAGGGTGGTAGGTTTTGAGATCTTGGGTTTCGTTGGGCCAGCCAAGCGTCGAGAAGGTCCACAGGCCCGAGGAAAACCACGTATCGAGCGTGTCCGGGTCTTGTATCCAACCGGTGCCCTCAGGCTGGGTAGTGCCACAATAGATTTCATCGCCCTTGTACCACACAGGGATACGATGGCCGAACCAAATTTGGCGCGAGATGCACCAATCGTGCAAATTGTTGATCCAGTGATAATAAATTTTTTCGAAGTGTTCAGGAATTATTTTTACCTCGCCACTTTCGACCGTGTCACGCATCGCTTTTTTGAGCGTGGTTTTTTTGCTATTCTTTTCAAACTCTTTATCAACGGCTATAAACCACTGACGCTTGATTTGCGGCTCAATAGTGCCGCCGCCGCGGCTGTTGGTCGCGATATTGTGTACATACCCTTCGTCAACTTTTACTAAGAGGCCTTTTTCTTTTAGTTTCTCGACGATGAGTGGGCGAGCTTTTTTAATGTGCTGACCTTCAAACTCGCCCGCTATAGGCAAAAGGATGCCGCGCTCATCAATCACGGACTCGATATCTAACCCATGACGTTTTGCAATTTCGAAGTCAATTTCACTGTGGGCGGGGGTGATGGTCATGACCCCCGTGCCAAAGTTCATGTCTATAGCCTCATCTTTAATGACGGTTGCAGTGATGGGACCATTGATCCACTCAAGTTCAATTTTTTGGCCATGCTCGTACTCTTTGTAGCGCTCATCCTCTGGATGCATCACCACATACTTATCGCCAAATTTTGTTTCGGGGCGCACAGTGCCTATTTCAAACGGGCCGTATTTAAAGGTATAGAAGGGGTCTTTCTGCTCCTTGTACTCAACTTCATCATCAGATACCGTCGTCTGCATCTTTGGGTCCCAGTTAACTATGCGGTCGCCACGATAAATAAGCCCGGAGTCGTACATGCGTACGAACGCTTCCATCACAGCGCCATACCGCTGTTCATCCATCGTGTAGGCATAACGGCTCCAGTCGAGTGATGCGCCCATGCGACGCACTTGGTTGAGAATAGTTGCCTTACTTTCATCAGTAAATTTTTCGATCCGTTCAAGTAGTGCTTCGCGACCGATGTCATGGCGCGTGAGCTTTTCTTCTTTATATAAAATATCTTCGACTTTCGCTTGGGTCGCTATTGCCGCAGAGTCAGTGCCAGGTACCCACAGGGTTTTTTTACCGAGCATGCGGTTATAGCGCACGAGCGTATCTTCGACCGCAAGCATCGCCGCGTGACCCATGTGGAGTGTGCCGGTTACGTTTGGGGGCGGCAGAACTATAGAAAAAGGCTCTGTGCGTTCGACAGCTTGCCCGTCGGGGCCTTGGCGAAGTGGGGGGAGATTGTCGGGGTTAAAATAACCCGAATCTTCCCATTTTTTGTAGATATTCGCCTCGACGGCCTGGGGGTCGTAGGGCTTTAAAAACTTCTCGGGCATGTGGAAAATATACGCCAAAAATGGCTTTAAAGCGAGAGATTACCTACCGCGCGTAGCTCATCACTCTGGTCGCTCGGAATGCCGTTTGTAAGCAGGTGGGTGAGCGCAGCCTCAGCTATCATGGTCGCGTTGTCGCCGGTGATTGCGAGGTCGGGTAGGCGCAGTTCTATATCATACCCATCGGCTAGTAGCTCTTCTTGTACTAAATTTTGGAGTCGCTCACGCAAGTAGCGATTAGCAGCGACACCGCCACCGATGACGAAGGTTTTCGCCTCAGTTTCAGTGAGTGCTTTGCGTGTTTTAGCGACAAACACGTCGCCCACGGCGTCTTCGAACTCGCGCGCGAACGCAGCTTTCTCATCTTCGCTCAACGTCTTACCTCGAAGCGCATACAGCGCAGCGGTTTTCAATCCTGAAAATGACATGTCGCAGTTTTTACTGGTGAGCATGGGGCGAGGAAGCTGAAAAGAAGGATTGCTCGAAAAGTCCTTATCCCCACTTTTTAATAGTCGCTTCGCTCCTTTAAAAAGCGGCGCGCCCCCACCTGGACTTTTCTCATAATCCTTCTTTTCTGCTTCAGGAAACGAACTTTTCTTTCGAGCTTCATCAGCCAATTTTGAAATCTGCGGGCCGCCCGGATAGGGCAGGTTAAGTAAGCGCGCGACCTTGTCGAACGCTTCGCCCACCGCGTCATCCAGTGTCGCACCTACCACTTGGTAGTTGAACCAGTCCTTCATCAAAACAAATTCGGTGTGTCCGCCCGAAATCAAAAGCCCGAGCACAGGAAACTGCACCTCCTCCAACCGATATTCCATTCTCATATTCTCAAGAATATGAGAATGTTTTTGATCGCCTTCGCTGGTGCTTCGGCGTGCCAAGGATGAAATGAGGTGGCCTTCCATGTGGTTAGCACCCATCAGTGGCAAACCAGTTTCTTTTGCTAATTGCTTTGCAAACGTAATACCAGTCCAAAGCGCCGGCTCGAGCCCCGGGCCGTTGGTAACAGCGATTGCATCTACTTTTAAACTATTGAGTCGTTCGATAACGAGTGAAGAAAATTCGGATGAAAAAGAGTTAGTGTTTGACCCGAGCCTGCCTGCCGGCAGGCAGGGACCTTTTTCAGAAGAGTTTTCCTCGCTCGCTAGTGCAGCTTGTACTGCTTGCTCTAAAATGACTGGCAGGTTTTTTTCGTGTTCGCGCTTGGCGAGGGTAGGAAAGACGCCACCGTATGGTGCATGCAGCTCAGCCTGCGAAAGGAGGACGCTCCCAAGCACACGAAATATGAAACCGCTCGGAGTTTTTTCTCCCTCTACGATTGCAATCCCCGTCTCATCACAGGACGTTTCTATGGCTAAGACACGCATACTGTTTTAGTGCGCGATACAGGACTCGAACCTGTGACCCTCCCCACGTCAAGGGGATGCTCTACCAACTGAGCTAACCGCGCGTAACAAAAAGACGATACCAAAAATATCGTCTTTTGTCATTAGTACACAAGGGGGGTTTTAGCGGTGCTCGTGTTTTGAGAAGAGCTCGTTTAGCTTCAACTTGGCAAAGAAGAAGAGGTAGATAATTTCAAAGATGCCAAATGTGTTTACAATAAGGAGTGCTATAAACCACAAGGGCTCATTGCGTCGCGCGCTGTGCCACAGCGCGAGGCCTTTCCAAAAGAGGCTCCACGCAATAACGAGTATGAAGAGGGGACCCAAAATTGCTAACGCTGGTAACAGGAACCAAAGCGCATCAAAACCGCCCGAATTATAGTGCGCGTACATTGGCGCCATGTGCCCATAGCCCATGTCCGTATAATATATTTGATCATGCATCATGCCTCTATGATAGCATTTGCAACATTAAGCCCAGGAGTTATGCACTTACTTTACAGTAACAACAACTGAACCAACAACATATTTCTTTTTTCCGTCACGCTCTTCATACTTTGCAGTGTAGGTACCAGGTTGGGAATATGTATGAGAGACCTTAGTAGGAAATTCTACACACGCATCCGTGCCCGGCTTGTATTTAGTACATTTTACGTTCATTTCTGCACCATCCCCAAAATCAACCCAAAAGTCGGCCAGCTCCCAATAGTTAAGTGAAAACTCTACTAGAAGAGGTGCATGACCAGCACTTACGTTAGCAGTAAATGGTGGCGGCTCTTGCGTATTGCTGGTGGAGGGTTGGGCTTCGAACGTATTTGTAATATTGGTTTGCATATCAGTGAGTCGCATTTCGGTAGGGGTTACCTTCTCAATCGTGTAGATACTGATCTTGTTTTGGAGTGAAAGTTTAAGATACATACTATCAGAGACTAGTTTAACGGGAACCTCTTCAGAAGGTTTGTCTCCACTAAAAACAGTCCAAGTCCCACTATCTACAAATCCTTTTATCTCTCCGCCACCTCTAATAATGACTGAACCATCGGCCATAAGTTCAAGCGTATACGCACCGCCGCGGTCTATCTCATTGGAGGTGGACCATCGTCCAACTAGGTACGCAGGGGTTGAGCCCTCAGTGTAGATAGTGGTGTTTTGTGTTTTAACGACAGGAATAACGTTAGGGTGGTTTAAGTACCACCATCCCCCTACACCCAGCACGACGACTACGACACTAATCCAAATGATGCGATTCATATGCTCACAATATTTGTGAACCTGCCATAGGCATAGGGAGCGGCTCGATCATGCCAAAGATATTGCCTTCGGTGTCATGATAGTAGGCGAGTTTGCCGACATTGGGCACATCCATTTTAGCGAGCGCGAGCGTGCCGCCCGCAGCTTCAACTTTTTGAATAGCTTCGTCGATGTTGGTGACGCCAAGGATGCAGACATAGCCATTTACTGGCGCGTCTGCGGCAGGGCGTGGGCCTTTGCGCAACAGCATGCCACCATTGATGCCTACAGCCTCTGGGGTCCACTGCTTGCCCATCATTTCGTCCATGGTTGGGCCGTTGATAAGCATGACATAGTCGCCATACTGGGCGCCCATATCTTGGGTCTTCCAACCGAAGGCGTCTTGATAAAACTTCTTTGCGCGCTCCAAATCCTCTGCGTGAATTTCAAAATGTACAACTCGATTCATACGAAAATAGTGCTAGGTGAGTAATGCGCCCCTTTGCAGTATAGCACGCTTACATTAATGTCGCGTTAATTTTTGGCGGACTTTGTCTCGCCGTAGTCCCGTTTGAGGGGACGAAGGTCGCCTTTGCTAAAGCTACGGCGGACCAAAGGCGGAGAGGGAGAGAACGCTCACTGCTCGTCCCGTCTCTCACTACTTTCATTCAAACCAGATAGAAATTCTATCTGGTTTTAGTATGCGGAGAGGGAGAGATTTGAACTCTCGAACCAGTTTCCCGGTTGCCGCATTTCGAGTGCGGTGCCTTCGACCACTCAGCCACCTCTCCGTTAGTGTCGAACGTCGATAAAATAGCACTTTTTTGGGTTTTAGGCTATAGTGCTAGCCATAGGCCTCATCGTCTAACGGCTAGGACAGCGCCCTTTCACGGCGTAAATCGGGGTTCGATTCCCCGTGAGGTCACCATTTGACAAATAGTATTTTATACTACTAAATAGTCTTGGAAGTTTAAGTGCGTATTTGCTGTGGCAGAAAGAAGCTCAATTTTGGGCTCCTTCCTGCCATGGCAAACCGAAGTTGTTTCGGAACCCGCTGGCGCATTGGAGGAACCCCCATGCCTAAGCATGGAACACCCTCAAAATTTGACGATGAGTTTGGCAGCTATGTTCAGTTTCAGGCCGCTGTCCTGCGACAACTTCCACGTCCACATGAAATGGACAAGGAGTTGCGGGAGCGCTGGATGAACCGCCAGGCTCGGCTGAGGCACGTCTTGATGACGGCACTCGTTGATGAGGTTGGTGAAGAAACCGACCTCAATACACCCATCGAGCAAGTCTTTACAGTCGAAGTGTGCTGCGAGAAGCTCGGTTTCGACCGGCGTCACCTCGGACGCTTCCTCAATGCCTGCCCCTCGCTTAAGGCGCCGGTGCGTGAAGTGGTGAAGAAAACCCGTCGAGATTGGCTTAGTGAAAACAACGTCGGCAAGGCGGTTGTTGATCTGGTTGAGAGGGTACTCTCCATACACGGACTGTGGCTCGGCATGCCGATTCCATCCAAGCAGGCTAGTGCCTTGCACGGCTAACCCGAACAGCCTTTAACGGGGCCCCCGCGCAGAAATGTTGCGGGGGCTGTTATTTTTCCCCGTTTCTAATATCCTAGAGCAGTACCTTAGCGGGGGCGCCGTCAGAATAGTGTTTAGACTCAATAAAGTCCTTCCCAAGGGCCTCCCATTCAGATTCTATTTACATTTTATAGAAACGTTGTAATATGGCTTCCAGTCGAAACAACCGAAAGGTAAGTCAGTGAAACGTACGCTCATATATGTTCCGAACAAGCACATGCAGCATGAATTGAGTCCTGAGACGAGACGATTTGTCAGCAACTCGCTCCCAGATGAAAATGCTGCGTATGATTTTTGGCAGCATACACTAAACGCTGTCGGGGAAACCATAATCAGGTATCAACCTGACTTCTTTGGTCTCTTCTCAGAGGATTGGTCCACTGAGAGGCAACTGAAAATCTGTCGAGAGACTGTCCAAGAAAGGACTAGCCAATTCCTCGGCGCCTTGAGCTTCAACGCATTCATGGTCTCTATGGGGGCCGAACCGCACATCACCGAGGATGCGCTTCTCATTCGCCGAGCAGAGCTCGCACAGCAGAGAGTTATGCGTATCGCACGCAGAAATCCAAACAGGATTCCTGTCGCAGATGTTGCAGCAATGCACGAGGCTGTGGTCGTAAACAGGGACCGTGCGATTGGAACGAGACTTGCAAAAACTGTCCCCGATAACGGTTTGGCCATTCTGGCTATGGGAGCGGGACACGACGTGCCCAAATACCTTGATGAGACGTGGGAGATCGTGGTCGTCACCACTCCGAATGTTCTTGCTGTTGCTGAGAGTGGGCCAGATCTTGGTAAGCCCGAGGTATGGCCAAAGATATACCGTGCTCAGAGTCGCCCTTAAAGGGCGGCTTTTCTTTTACCGTTTCTAATATCCTAGAGCAGTACCTTAGCGGGGGCGCCGTCAGAATAGTGTTTAGACTCAATAAAGTCCTTCCCAAGTGCTTCCCACTCGGTGAGTTCCTGTAGTAGTTGATTCCAATGCCGTCCCACATTGGTCATTAGTAAAAAGTGTTTGGTATACAATCTGTTTGACGAAGGATACAGGTGATTTGAGATTTGGAGGCGTGCTACTATTGCACTATGAAGAATAAATCTATTTTTGTTGGTGTGGGTGTTTTGGTTTTAATTGCGGCAGTAGTCGGGTATGTGGGTTTCTTTGTGCAGGGCACAAAGCCTATGATAAATATGCAAGACCTACCGCTGTTTTCTACAGCAGCACAAACAGCACAAAACGAAATGCCTTCAAATAGGGCGGGGTGGGTAACGGTAAAAAATCAAGAAGTTGGCATACAAATTGAACAGCCTGATGACTGGAGTGCCTCTCAAACTAAAGTTCAAACCGTGGAAGGTAGAACCATCACACTATGGTCTGCAAAAGGACCAGGAATGGACCCAGCGATTATATATTTCTTCTCAACGGATATGTCGCTTTCGCAAGCAAAAAAACTCAAGTTTGGTAATGCAAAACCAGATCTCATAGAATTCCAGGATGTTGCGTTTGGGGGTATAAAAGGTGTAGTTCAACGATGGGATTACTCTGCAGATGGACCTACTGTATACATTGGCCGACTTACACTTATTGAAAAAGCCGGCGTAGTATACGGTTCGTACGAACCGAATGTTTCTAAAGAAGACGGGAAAGTCTTAAGTGATATCGTGTGGAGTATGACTCCTATTCGTTAGACAGATGCCGTCCCACATTGGTCATGAATTCTAGTGTTATGATTTGGGTATGAGTAGGAGCTTACGTTTCCTTATTGCAGTTTTGAATACGGTTCTGTGTCTTGTGCTCGGGACTCTTATTCTACTCCTTGCGATGTGGGGCTATTCGGAAGGTTTTGGTAGGGTGACACTGCAAGATATAGTCCAGATTGGTTTATTTACTTTACTTATTTGTACAAGTTTAATTTCTGCTTGGATTGTCGCGTTGAGACCTTTATCTTCAAAACTATTTAGATATGCTTCATTAGGTTCGATTGTTGTACTTCTATACTTTCTCCTCGCAATTAAATGGTAATGCCGTACCACATTGGTCACAAAAACACACAAACATCTCGCCCGTGCGGGATTTTGTGCTTTTTGTGAGCGCACAGCCATATTTGAGCTGTGGACCACTTACATCATGACAAGACCGCCCCAATAATGGGCGGTCAAGTTTAGAAACACTCACGCTGGAGCCGGGATAAGAATCCAGTCACTGTCTTTCTCGATCTTGGGAAGCGACGCTCTGACTCGATGACCATCTTGTGTAATTCGCCATTCGGTGCGGCGGTGTCCGCCACGAGCTACAAGCGCTTCGGGCGGCTCGTCTCGCCACCTCCACTCTACCAAACCTTCAGAGTGTAGGACTTCGAGGGCCAAATAAACGTTCGCAATTGAATAAGCGCCAATTGCGTCAGCGGCCTGCTTGTCGAAAAGAGAAATAATCCAAATTAAAAGTGGTCTTCTGCTGCGGATGCGTCGGTATTTTTCCGAAAGTTCTTGCTGCAGCTCGAGCGCACTTTTCCATTGGGTCGTGCTGAGATGTTCCATAACCTCTGCGGTGGTGCGTGATATACGCATAGAAGCTCCTTACTCTCCAGAACTGTTGTGACTGAAATTAAATTGCACTATTTTATTGAATATGTCAATAGTATATAAAAATATACTTTTTAAACCAGAGAGCAAAACCTTGGCCCAAGACGCCGTCCCACATTGGTCACCAATATTTTGCCTCTTTCTTCACGCAAGCGGTACAATGAGGGGGTGAAAAAGAAGGAGCTTAAGACCGCTTGGGTAGTTGGTAGTGTAGCGATACTTTCTGTGCTTATTGGCGGATTTTGCTACCTGCTTGGCTATTTTGTTGCGCAAAAACACTACGAATCGTTGTTTGGGGACTTCACTCCCATTCGACAAGCGGGGAGTACCTACCCGCTCATAGCGCCACTCTTGGGGTTTCGGGCGCCCGAAGCGACCGATTTGGGTAAATATGTAGCACTCAAACAATCGCTTGAGGAAGCCGCAAAAGAAGCGACTTCCACAGGAGTAGCGTCCGAAGTATCCATTTATTTTCGTGATCTGAATGTGTCAGAGTGGGTAGGAGTGAATCAAAATGCTACCTACTACCCTGCGAGTTTATTAAAAGTGCCGGTACTCATCGCGTACTACAAAGAGGCGCAAGATTCGCCCGAAATTTTGTCACAGCAGGTGGTATATCGACCGGTGAGCGCCGCACAATTTGATGCTCCTTCCACGCTGGTGCCTGGTAAGAGTTACTCGGTCGAACAGTTACTCGAGTCGATGATTGTCGAGTCAGACAACGGTGCTACACAGACACTTCTCGCTCGTATAAATCCTGCCGTCCTCGACAAGGTGTATGTCGATTTGGGCATCACGAACCCAGGAGTGAATTCGGCTACCTATGAACTCTCGGCGCGCTCATACGGACTCTTTTTCCGTGTACTGTACAACGCGACATATCTTGAACCCGAATATTCTGAAAAAGCTTTAGCGCTGCTAAGTAAGGCTACCTTTGCACAAGGGTTGGTGGCTGGTGTGCCTGACAATGTCGTTGTCGCCCATAAGTTTGGCGAGCACGTTCTTTCCAAAGGCAATACGCCAACCGGCGTTGAGTTTCATGACTGCGGCGTCGTCTATTATCCCAAGCATCCGTATCTCTTGTGTGCTATGACCAGCGCCAAGGACATATCCTCTGCCTACAGTATTTTGAAGAAAATTTCAGCGCTCACGTATAGCGCGGTAGATGCACAGTACGCAGAGCGCTAGTGTGCCTTGAGCCAGTAGTAGATGTCTTCGAGCGCTTTGACCGCATCGCCTGCGGCAATATTATTTTGATGATAGAGCTCGTCGGTGCAGTCGCCTGCGGCCCACACCCCATCTGTGCTCGTGCGCTGATTTTTTGCATCAACCGGCACGCGCCCGAGAGAGTCTAGCGCAACAATATCCGCTGCATAGGCGGTTGAAGGGATCATGCCTATCTCGACAAACACACCCGCTGCAGGGATTTCGCTTTTTTCTCCGGTGGTACGATCCTGCACCACTACTGCACTAACAAACATCTCTCCCTTAATTTCGACTGGTTCGCTATTGCGCAGTGCGCGCATATTGGGATGCTTAAGCACCGCTTCAACGGTTAAGGCGTCCGCCTTAGTAAACGCCTCGTTGCGGTGGATGAGTGTCACACTTTTACAGTAGGCGAGGAGCTGTGCCGCGCTTTCAAAGCCGGCGTTTCCACCACCCACGACGACCACATCTTGGCCCGAGAAGAGTGGCCCATCGCAAGATGCACAGTAGGTAACGCCTTTGTTTTCAAACTCTTGTGCCCCAGGTACGTCTAACTTACGGCGCACGCCGCCAGTGGCCATGAGTATCGCGCGCGCCTCGTACGCGCCCTTGTTGGTATGTATAGTAAATCCGCCAGCGGTCTTCTCAGCTCGTTCAGCACGTTCGCCGATATGTAACTCAACCATATCACTTGCGTAGGCGCGCAGGTGTCGCTCGAGCGACTTCGCAAGATCTACTCCTGCAATTTTTTCTGTCCCTATCCAATTTTCGATACCAACGGAGTCGGTCGACTGACCACCAATAGTCTCAGCGATAAAAACTGTTTTGAGATGTTTACGTGCGGCATACACGCCCGCGGCGACTCCCGCAGGGCCGCCGCCAATAATTGCTAAATCAAACATACGAGACAGTATACTATTTAATTTTCGGGCGGCGAAGGAAGGATGGTACTGCGCCCCACTCATCCTCATCATCTTCGATTTTCTTTGGCTTTGTCTCTGGCTCTGGAGATAGTTTTGCTTCCTCAGGCTCACTCTTTTTAAGTGGTGCGGGCGGAGGAGTGGTCGCAGATACGGTAACCGGCGTTGTGGGTGAGTTAAAAATCTTACCGACTGCGCCTACTGGCGGCACATCAGTCTCTTTGGTGTCACGGTTAAATGTAAAGAGTGGTGTCGAGCGGTTCGGAGTCAGATTGTTAGCAGGGAAGCCAGTTGCGATAACGGTAACGCGGATCTCGCCTTTTTTGAGCTTGTCGTCACGAACCGCACCGAAGATGATTTTAGCGTTTGGATCAACCGACTCGGTAACAATCTTTGCTGCTTCATGCACTTCGATCATGCCGAGGTCGTCATTGCCAGCGATAGCGAAAAGCACACCCTTGGCGCCATTGACCGAGAGCTCAAGCAGCGGTGAGGAGATAGCTGCTTTCGCTGCGACTGATGCGCGATTTTCGCCCGTAGCAAGCCCGATACCCATGAGCGCAGAGCCCGAATCTTCCATGACAGCGCGTACGTCGGCAAAGTCGACGTTGATGATGCCGGGGTGGGTGATGAGGTCGGAGATACCCTCAACCGCCTGCTTGAGCACGTCGTCGCACATAGCGAACGCGTTTTTCAGCGTCGTATCTTTGGCGACTGAGGCGAGGATACGATCGTTCGGGATAACGATGAGTGCGTCTACTTCTTTACGTAAATTTTCTAAGCCCTGCTCAGCGAGGCGCATGCGCTGTTGACCTTCAAATGCAAACGGTTTGGTGACGACAGCAACTGTGAGTGCGCCCAATTCTTTAGCGGTCTTTGCGACGACGGGCGCGGCGCCGGTACCGGTGCCGCCGCCCATACCGCAGGCCACGAAGACCATGTCGGAGCCTTTGAGTGCCTGCTGGATCTCCTCTTTAGTTTCCTCTGCGGCGCGCTTGCCGAGGTCAGGGTTCATACCCGCGCCAAGTCCGCGGGTAAGATTTTTCCCAATATGTATTCTTTTTTTAGCGAGCGAGTTGTGGAGGTCCTGCGCGTCTGTGTTTACTGCTATAAAATCGACACCGCGCACCTTATTGTCCATCATGTGGTTGACCGCGTTGCAGCCAGATCCGCCGACACCGACGACGCGAATGCGTGCGAATGCTTCAATTTCAGGTTGTACTTGGGGCATGTACCACACTCTACCACCCCAAAAGCCCTTTGCAAATTTTCCTTTTTTATAAAATATGCCCTAATATGAGTCTAAGCGTGTTTGTTGACATTTATTTTAAAAAATAGTACAACTATATCGAAAAAGTACCTGGAGGTTTGAAATGTTTAATGAGGAAAGGGGCAAAACCTTGGCTGCAAACAACAGACAGCTGGGCTGTAATATTGCAAGTAGCTTAGCTGCAATATTGCCAGCATGTTTCCTGCTTGCTTGCCTCATCATCAGTGTCGCCTACGGGCTTGGCAATGCTGTAGCTAGCGCTCTTCGTGCCCTTGCCGCGTTATGACCCACTACCTGAGGATCTCGTTTCGTTTAACTACGGACGAGGTCTTCTTAATTTTATATCCCCAACGCCTTAGCAAATACCCAAAAGATAATACTAACCGCTCCCCACATTGGCACCGCAAGCCAACTAGTATACCCACCAATGTTTAAACGATCATACTTCCAAAGCCGCTCATGGAAGGTGTGGTGATAAAAATAACCGACAAGATATTCTAAGACCGTACCTAAAATACTGCTAAGTATAAAGAAATATATTATGTTTTGATCGTATAGTCGCGAAATTAGTAATACCCCACATAGTGGTCCTAAAATAAACAAAGCAAAAGTCCTCCATTCGAAACCCTGCTTTTTCTTTTTGTTAAACGAGGTGCACAAAAACAATCCTCCAAACATGAACACCAAGAGGAGTAAAAAACTTAGAAAATCTGAAGAAAATATCATGGCAAGAATTTTTTGAGCCAGCGAAGCATGTGCTTGGCTGAATCTTTTACATCACCAAGCGTACTCGCGCTTTGCTGCTCGATTCCTTCGCCTTGGGTGATTCCCCACACGGTGAGCCCGTAGGCGACCGCCCAGACACCATTATCTATCTGTGGTTGAACACCTGCTTCATTGAACGTCGCCATGCGTGAGGGAAGTTTCAACACCACTTTAGCGACCTCTGGCGCGCTATGCATGAGCGCACCACCACCGCACAAGAGCGCTCCCGCAGGTAAGAGCTCGCTTTTGCCGATGCGCTTTAGGTGTGCCTCTATCGTCTTATATATTTCACCTAAACGACGGTTGATAGTGTCGTCGATTTTTTTCTTGGGGAGTGGTGAATTAAGCACCGCGCCTTGTTTGAGTGTCTCTGCCTCTTCGGGAGCGATCTTGAGTGCGAGCGCTAGATCGTTCGTGATATCACTGCCGCCCAAAGGAAAGACCTTCAGCGATACTGGTTTGGTGTCTTCAAATATCAAAAGCGAGGTTGTCTCTGAACCGATATTAACGAGCATTGAACCGACACGTTTTTGCATCTTAGAGAGTGCAACAAAACTCGCCGCAATCGGCGAGGCAACAATATCTTCAACTTCGACGCCTGCTTCTTCAACCGCTTCCACCAAATCAGTCATATGCTTTTTCATGCAGGTGATAAAGAGCGTTTCAACCGCAATACGCATACCTTTGGTGCCAATAGGCGAAGCACCTAAAAAGCCAACACCATCAACTGAAAATCGCAGGGGGATGGTGTGCAAAATTTCTCTGTTGAGAGTTGCAGCCGGTGGGAGCGCTTTGCGACTCGCTTCAATCGCGCGCGGGATGTCACGATCGGTGATCTCTGAGTCGCCCCGTTCAACCACCGCTTCACCGCGGGCGAACGCCTCATCAAGCCCAACGCCTGAGAGCCCCACATACGCGCGCTTCACGGGGACGCGCGCTGCTCTACTTGCTTGCGCAACAGCGGCGGCTATAGAGCGCGCCGCTTCAGGAATAGAAACGATGTAGCCTTGCTTGAGGCCTCTACTTTCGGCATAGCCAGTACCAAGGATGCGTGGCGGTTGGCGCACATCATCAGCCGCTTCAGCGATAACCACTTTGACATGGTACGTTCCTACATCAATTCCTGTTACTACTCTGTTCATTGGTACGAAGACCAAACCGTCGCATGACACGACGTTCTTCGCTGTCCATTGTAGCACCATGTTGGAGTCCCTTTAAATGCAGCAAACCGTGGATAAATAGGTACACGATAAACGTCTCCTTATTCATGCCATACAATTTTGCTTCTTTACTGGCGGTTGATTTACAAATAAGAATCTCACCGGAGGTGTCTGAAAGAGGGAAGGAGAGTACGTTGCTGGCCTTACGCTTCTTTTTCGTTTGCCACGTGACCTCGGTCATTTTCTTGGGCCCGAGAAAAGCAAACGAAAGTTCGTATTTTTTGCCGAGCACATGATCTTTAAGGACATCACGCAATACAGCCCCTTCTTCTTTTTTCGACTGTTTTGCTTGCTTACGCACCGTATTCAAAGAGAAAATTAGCGGCGGCGAGGACCACGAGTCGTGCGCTCCATCATCTTACCCATCTTAATGAGCTCTTGGACGGTTTCGCGGCGCTTGATGACCTTGAGGGTCTGCTTGCGGCGCACCTCGCGTGACTTAACGCGAGCGTGGTAGCGGCGTGAGCGCATGCGGGTGATAAGGCCCGTGCCTTGCACGCGCTTGGTAAAACGGCGCATCAAATTAAGCGCATTTTCGCCGTCGGTCTTTTGGACTTCTGCATTTACTGCCATGTGGGACTATCCTAGCATGCGTTTTCTCCTAACGCAAGGCTAGATTTTGAGGGTTTTGAGGAAGCGCGGGAGGGTATTGAGGGGCACGATTTGCTGACTAGAGTTTTGCATCGAGCGCACAATGACCGTACCGTCGAGAGCCTCACGCTGGCCCATGATCAGGAGGTGCTTGACCCCTTGTTCGCGAGCGCACTGGAGCTGAGGGGCGAGGCTGTGGGAGTCGAAGGACTGTGCCACTGGCACCTGGGCTGCGCGCAGCATGTCGATCACGGTGAGGCCTTGGAGTTTCGCACGGGCGCCTAATTGGACGAAGTAGATTTTAGGCTGCTGCTTTTGCGGGATGACCGTATTTTGTTTGGTGACGCCTTTTTTACGGAAGAAAAGACTGCCAGAGACCATAGCACCATCTTTACGGTTCAGTACCTTGCGGATATGTTCGTCAAAACGGCCGCCCACGCCCGCCACTACGGTGGCATCCTCGTCGGTCAGATCAAGCGAGAAGACGACGCGCGGCTCCCGCTCATCGCCCACCAAGAGATCGTCAACCTCATAGGGGAGTCCAATACTCTCGATATACTCAAGCACTTCGCGGAAGTGTGCGCGGCTTTTTTCAGAAAGAAAATTTAATGTGCGCGGGCCGTCTAGTAGTAGACCACGACACTGCTCTTGTTCGCATTTGTAGATATCAAACGGAGTAGCCGAAGTTGTTTTTTGGCAGGTGGCGCATAATTCAGAAAGGTGGCGGCGCAGAAAGCTACCCAATTCGCGCTCAAAGCGCGCTTTAGAATCTTTATCACCGAGCGCATTCACTCGTACTGCGGATACGCGCATGCCCCACTCCTGCATGATAGAAAACATAGTTTTGAGCAACACTATCTCGCCAAGGCTTTCAGTAGCGCCCACCACGTGCATACCAAACTCGCCCACGTCACGCGCGTGTATACCCGGTGGCACGTGCGTGGGAGCGGTCGTTGCGTAGTAGGTGAGGATAGGGTCGGTGCGCTTATTGGTCGTTATATGCAGTGCGCAGGCCTCGGTGCTCGTGGTGAAGGAATGAAATCCGCCACGGCCACGGCGTGCGGGGAGTCCTTTTTCAATCTCGCGCAGCGGTACGAACCCATAAAACGAAGCTACATCAGCACAGTGGCGCAAAAAAGATACCGGGGAAAGGCGTGGTGTCATGAAATAGACGAATCGTTATATCGAAGTATGAATAATTATTGTGGCTCGCTAGCACTACCTGGAAAAAATGCGATGGTTGAAATGGGCAGCAGACGCACAAAAGTGCGGCCTACAATGTCTTTTCGCGGTAAAAAGCCCCAAGATCGGCTGTCCGAACTTTCAGGGCGGTTGTCACCCATGACGAAATAACTTTCTTCGGGGACGACATACTCGTGGTCGCCGCCATTCCCCTGATTAACTACATAGGATTCGTCTACTTGCTCGTTGGAGCCGTCTGCTTTGGTGATAGTGATACCTTGGTTGGTGATATGTACTGTTTCGCCAGGGAGCCCTATGATGCGTTTAATAAAAAACTGTGAGGGGTCTTTGGGATAGCGAAAGACAATGACATCACCTCTCTTTGGCGAGGTAAAGTGATACGTGAGTTCATCAATGATGAGATACTGACCATTTTGAAACGTTGGTACCATCGATTCGCCCGAGACGATAAATGGTTGTGCAACAAAGAGTCGCACCGGAAGTACGATACACAACGCAAGCAAACCAAATTTGAGGAGTTCGATGAAAAAATTTTCTCGATGCACCTCTGACATACCAGCATTGTAAGCGAGTGTACAAACAATGCAAGTTTTTTTCGTGTTGTAAGCGCAACAGCTTGCAACTTACAACTCGATACACGATACTTATTCACGTATGTGGACCATTGTTGGGTTAGGAAACCCCGGAGGTGAGTATGACAACACGCGACACAACATTGGGCGCGATCTTTTGCGCGCGATAAGTAAGAGCCAAGGCATCACCGAGTGGAAAGATGATAGTAAAACGCATGCACAACTTGCACGCGCAGAATTTTTTGGGAAAAAAGTCACGCTCGTACTTCCTGATACGTACATGAATAACTCGGGCAAAGCGCTCGCGACGCTCATTAAGAGTAAAAAAGATGCCGAACAGCTCGTGGTGGTGCACGATGAACTTGATATGCCGCTGGGGAGGATTAAATTTTCAGTTGGCTCGTCAGCAGGTGGGCACCGTGGTGTCGACTCTATTCAAAAAGTACTGAAGACCAAAGATTTTGTACGCATCCGTATTGGTATTTCGCCCGCGACCGCAGGAGGGAAGCTCAAAAAACCCGAGAGTGACGACACGGTTGACTTTGTACTCGGAAAATTTAAGCCCGCGGAGCAAGAGAAGCTCAAGAAAGTGAAAAAGCTCCTCGCCGAAGCTTTGGAGCTTTTGATCACTGAAGGTGTTGACCACGCAACGATGGTCTTGCACACCAAACAATAAAATTTATTTCTTATCACCTGAGAAGGTGAGTGCCATGCGCATCTCTTTTGGCTCGAAGAGTGAGATAGTGAATGGATAGCGCTTACCCAACTCAAGGTTTTGGCGAAGCTTCTCCTCTGAACCAAACTCCGAGACATGCACGAGGCCCGCGATACCCTCTTCAATTGAGGCGAGTGCGCCGTGCTTATTGAACTTGATGATCACACCTTCGACTTTGTCGCCCTTGTGATACTTGCTCACAGCAGATTGCCATGGATTCTCTTTAAGTGCCTTGACTGAGAGTGAGATTTTGCCGTCCTTAATGTCGATAATCTTTACCTTTACGTTGTCACCAACCTTAAAGAAGTGGCGTGGATCATCAACAAGACCCCAATCAATTTCAGAGATGTGCACGAGACCCTCGAGACCCTCCTGGATCTTCACAAAGACGCCGAAATCAACCATACCAGTAACCTCGCCTGAGAGCGTATCACCCACCTGGTACTGCTCGATCTTCTCGCGCTTCTCCGTATCATCCTGGCCTTTTTCAGAGAAGATAAGTTTACCTTCCTTTGGTGTTGCTGAGATCATAGTGACAGCGAGCTTCTCGCCGACGAGCTTACGCAACTCATCAAGGATGCGGTCCTTGTCGCCATCGCTCACACGCGGATAGTGCTCTGGCTTCAACTGTGATGCAGGAAGGAAGCCAGCGAGACCCTGCCACTCAAGGATGAGACCGCCCTTGTTCGCTTCTTTGACCGTGAGTTCAAACGGCTTCTTCTCTTTGACCGCCTCTTCAGCCTCGGCCCAGATGATAGCCTGGCGAGCCTCTTTGAGCGAAAGCTCGATGTAGCCCTCCTTAGAGTCGGTCGAGATGACCTTTGCAGCGACCACATCGCCGATATTGACGCGCTTAATAACTTCGCGCGCGTTCATGTACTCGCGACCAAAGATAACGCCGGTACCAAACGGAGGCAGGTCGATGTAGAGGCGCGCGCGATCAAGCGCGAGCACCGTACCCTCGACGATAGAGCCCTCCTTGGGAGGTTCGACGATTTTTTCTGCTAAACCGGCCATAGCCGTTAATGCCTTTTCAGGGGCAAATGTTTCTGGTGACATACTAATTATTGATTTGTCGGGCAGGCCTCCCTTTTAGGATTACTCCTGCGCTCCTAATTGCTGATAATGCAATTGGCAATACTCTACACTATTTATATACAAATGAAAAGGGCTCTGCATTTCTGCAGAGCCCGGGTTAGGAAGAACTTGAGCGGATTAGATCCGCCCGCGGCGCCCGATCAGGTGATGGGCCGGCCGGCGATGTTGGAGGGAATTTCACAATAATGGGACTGAGCCCAAAAGCTGTTCGGCGGGTCGTGCACGTTGTGCCTCCTGTGAATGTTCGATGCCCGCTCTGAGCACCACTCGCCCCTTGCTATCGGTTCGAGCATTAATAGTATACATGAACCCAACAGACTGTCAAGGGTCGCAGGGGAGGGGCTTGGGAAGGGTTAAAAAGCATAAACCGGCGGTCCTTTTAGGATCCGCCGGCTGTTTTTGATGGTTCGGCTCTTTAGCCTGTGCCACCCATTCCTTGTTCTGACATTTTTCGTCACCCAATGTACTGCCGCCCAGGTGTAGACGGCTGTGTAAATTATGCATTAAAAAACCTGTAAGTCAAATGAAGATGAGCAAAAGAATTACCCGCTAATGCGGGTTTTGTAAGGACGAGTGCAGAGCGGCTCGTCCTTTCTGGGTTTCGAAGGTGCCCCTCCTTTCCCTAGGAGGTTATGAACAAAATAAGCATCTCTGCGTCCTACCGAGGCAGGAACAAGCTTACAGGCTTGATAGTATCTCTTATACCTGATTATGCAATAGCAAGCATTTAAAAACCCCGAAGTAGTCTTCGAGGGTGATTGGGATTTGGGGCCGGCTTGCGCCGACCCCGCCGTGATCACTGTGCCGGGTATTCAGTGCAGCGCCGCATGACCTGCCGAGGTCGTGGTGCTGAGAATGTTCGACGGGCCGATATGTTCGGTGATGGCATCAATCGGTTTCATGACGGTGAACTCCCTTGATGTGATCAGCACGACGAACGGAGGATGAACATCGCACCAACCTCCTCAAATGTACCGCTCATATTTATTAGTGCAAGGGGTGAGGTGGGGAAAGCAATGGCCCGGCAACAAGTGCCGGGCTCTGCAACGAAGCCCAAAGGATGCTTCATTGGTGTCGGGAGAATATCTCCCAGGTGGTTGCAGCCGTTATGGCTACTTGCGTATGAAAGGTTCGGGGGTTGAGCCCTCTTCCTCAGATCGATCTCCGGCGCGCGTGCGGTAGCGCTGGCGGATCAAACCTGTCATTGAATCTCTCCTCGTGGTGAGTGGCGGTCCTCATATGCAGAAACTTCCACTGCGTATTTCGGAGTATGGGGGCACTCCATACCCAGCTTTGTCTCTCCACAAAGAACCGCCATCCCGACAATACCCTCAATACTATATATAGGTCAAGAACGAGTCCTGCATAGTGAAAATGAGGGCTCAATATGCTAGAATAGGGCTATATGGTTATCAATTACCTCGGAGGTCAGTGCTTTAAGATTACCCAGGGCGACCTCACCATAGCGCTCAATCCACCATCCAAAGACTCCAAGCTCAAAGGTGCGCGTTTTGGTTCCGACATCGTGCTCGTCTCCCAAAATCATGAAGATTTCAACGGCGCTGACCAAATGAGTTATGGCGAACGCGAACCGTTCGTCATTATGGGCCCAGGTGAGTACGAGGTGCGCGGTGTAGCGGTGCGTGGGTTTGGCTCGCAGTCCAATCATGGGGGCGAGCACCTCAACACTATATATAGTATCTTGCTCGAAGGGACGAACCTTTGCTTTTTAGGTGCTCTGGGTTCGTCGACTTTGCCCCCTGCAGCCAAGCAGGAGCTTGACGATATCGATATTCTCTTTGTGCCTGTTGGAGGAGATGGTGTGTTAGATAAGGCTGAGGCGTACAAGTTGGCGGTAGCGCTTGAGCCAAAAGCTATCATCCCTATGCACTACACCCCCGAGTCGCTCAAGGCGTTTTTGAAAGAGGCAGGAGTTGAAGGGGTGAAGCCAGTCGACAAGCTTACGACTAAAAAGAAGGAGCTCGCTGACAAAGAGGGTGAGATAATCGTCCTCGCACATTAATATGATCAAACGCTACTTCAACCATATGTCACAGAGGTCGACGCATGAGCGCAGGCAGCATGCTATGCGTGTCGCGACGTTTGTGACTGCGGTAATTTTTGTCGCGTGGTTGGGGACACTAGGGCTTCGACTCAGCTCGGGCCAGATGGTGAATACTGGGAGTGAGCAGACCCAATTGGCGAATGTGATTTCAACGACAGAGGTTCAAGGTAATACGCTCGAGGTCGCGACTACTACTAACAGTACGATGATAGGAAACTACTAAGGTATGGCACGAAAGAAAGACAAAGACATCCCAGAGAGCAATATCCCGGCGCCAGCGCAGGGGATAGTCGGCCGCAGCATCTCCACCGAGATGCGCGAGAGCTACCTCGACTACGCAATGTCGGTCATTACCTCGCGCGCGCTGCCTGATGTGCGCGATGGGCTTAAGCCCGTGCACCGCCGCATTCTCTACACCATGCACCGCATGGGGCTCACTCCTGGAGCGCGCTTCCGCAAGTCGGCCGCAGTGGTAGGTGATGTACTCGGTAAGTACCACCCGCACGGCGACTCCTCAGTCTATGACGCGATGGTCAAAATGGCGCAAGACTTCGCGATGCGCTATCCGCTCGTCTTGGGCCAGGGTAACTTTGGCTCCATCGACGGCGACTCGGCTGCAGCCATGCGCTATACCGAAGCGAAGATGTCGCGTATCTCTGAAGAGCTTCTGCGCGACCTCGACAAAGACACGGTCAATTGGCGCCCGAACTATGACGGCTCCTTGCGCGAGCCTGAGGTGCTCCCGGCGGTCCTCCCCAATATTTTGCTTAATGGTACGCTCGGTATCGCCGTGGGTATGGCGACGAATATCCCGCCACACAACCTCACCGAGGTTTCAAACGCGATGACCCATTTGATAGAAAATCCTGACGCGACCACCGAAGATTTGATGGAGCACATCACCGGCCCCGACTTCCCGATGGGCGCTATTGCGTTTAATCGCAAAGATTTGTTGCACGCCTACTCGACCGGTAAGGGCGGCGTCGTCACGCGCGGCCATGCTGAAATTGTCGAAGGTAAAAAAGGTGACTTCCAGATCGTCGTTACCTCTATCCCATACCGCGTCAACAAGGCCGACCTTATCGTGCGCATTGCAGACTTGGTGCGCGACAAGAAGATCGAAGGCATCCGCGGGCTGCGCGATGAATCGACCCGTGATATTCGCGTGGTGATTGAGCTGAAAGCCGGCGCACATCCGCAAAAAGTTTTGAATTATCTCTACAAGCACACCGCGCTTGAAGATACCTTCCACTTCAACATGGTGGTTCTTGTTGATGGTGTGCCGCAGACACTGTCGCTCAAAGGCATCCTCCAAGAGTTTATCAAGCACCGCCGCGAGGTGGTGCGCCGCCGCACGCAGTTTGACCTCACGAAGGCGCAAGAGCGCGAGCACATCTTGCTCGGCCTTAAAAAAGCGCTCGACTTTATCGACGAGGTCATCAAGATCATCCGCGCCTCAAAGGATGTGAACGACGCGCGCCTTAACCTCATTAAGCGATTCAAATTCTCTGAACTCCAGGCTAATGCCATTCTTGAAATGCGCTTGCAAAAGCTCGCGAACCTCGAGCGCCAAAAGATCCTCGATGAACTCAAAGAGATCCAAGAGCTCATCGCCGAGCTTGAAGATCTTTTGAAGTCAGACAAAAAGATGCTCAAGCTTATCAAAGAGGAGACGCTTGAAGCAGTAAAGAAGCATGGTGACGACCGCGAGACGAAGATAGTGAAGGGCGCTGCGGGTGTCATTAATGTCGAAGATCTTATCCCAGACGAAGAGCAGGTGTTGGTGCTCACGGCCGGTGGCTACGTCAAGCGCACCAACCCCGAGGAGTACAAGCGCCAAAAGCGTGGTGGTATCGGTGTCATCGACCTCAACACCAAAGAGGAAGACTTCGTCACCAACTTGCTCACCACCTCGACCCACAGCGACCTCCTCTTCTTTACCGACCTTGGTAAGGCGTACCAAATCAAGATGTATGATATCGCCGAAGGGAAGCGTTCGACCAAAGGTAAGGCGATAGTAAACTTCCTTTCAATTTCTGATAACGAAAAAGTTTCGTCAGTGCTCCCAATGCGCAAGCTTGAAAAGGAGGGCCAAAAGTCGCTCTATATGATCACGAAGATGGGTGTCGCTAAAAAAGTTGATGCGACCGCCTTTCATGACGTGCGCCGCTCGGGGCTCATTGCTATGCGCCTTGATAAGGGCGACGAGCTCATCTCTGCGCTCCTGGTGGAGAAGGGTGACGAAATCTTGCTTACCTCACAAAAGGGCCAGGCGATTCGCTTTAAAGAGAGTGACATCCGCGCGATGGGTCGCGCCGCGGGCGGCGTGCGTGGTATGAAGCTCGCCGCAGGCGACTTTATCGTCGGCGCAGATGTCGTCAAGAAGGGCGAGAAAGATGTTGAAGTGCTCGTTGTGACGCGAAACGGCTTTGGTAAGACGACCCCTATCGATGAATACAAGGTCCAAAACCGTGGTGGCTCAGGTATCATGACAGTCAAATCGACGCCAAAGACTGGCCCGCTTATCGCTGCACGCGTCGTCTCCAAAGATGCAGAAGAAGCGCCCGAAATCGTCGTCATCTCCAAGAAGGGTCAAGTCATCCGCACCGACCTCTCTGAGATCCCGTCCCTCTCGCGCTCGACACAAGGTGTGCGCGTCATGAAACTACGCGACGGCGACGCCATCGCAAGCTTTGTGTGTTTGTAATATGCGAGCCTTCAACTGGCAACAAGTACAACATTTAACTTCAAAATCTTTTGTATGTGGTTATTGCGGTAATCCTTTAGCGTCTGAAAAAGGGTATTTCGCTCAAGGAGCCACTGATCATAGGATGCATTTGTACATTTACATATGCCATCATTGTGAATATCCAACATTTTTTAATGAATCAGGAGAGCAAACACCTGGAACTAGACCGGGGGAAGATGTTATTGGAATCGATGATGCTAGTGTCGAAAGTATCTATAAAGAGATTCGAGATTCTTACTCGCAAAATGCTTTTACAACTTGTATTCTTGGCTGCCGTAAATTGTTAATGCATATTGCAGTTTCCAAAGGAGCCGCCCCTGGGAAAAATTTCATTGATTATGTGGAATTTTTGTCATCGAAAGGATATGTACCGCCTGATGCAAAGGAATGGGTTGACCATATTCGCACTAAAGGAAACGAAGCGAATCATGAAATCGTAATAATGAGTGAGGAAGACGCAAAGGATTTAATTGGATTTGTTGTTATGTTACTCAAACTAGTATATGAGTTTCCAAATAAGATGAGAGTAAGAGGCTCATAGCATAACCCTCGGGACTCTACAATTTTCAGTTGCGAAAAATGAGCCGGAGTTGGTGGCGCCGGTGGAAAATGCCTAATATGATATACTAGACATATGTTTGGACGATTCTTCAAGCAACATAAGGCTAAAAATACCCAAAACGAGGTCATCCGCGTAGCTGAAAAGCAGCTCGATGAGAACCGCGATATTATTGAATCATTGCGAGACTATGACATCGGAAAAAAGGATATTTCAACCGCCAACGTCGAGCGACGTATGCAAGATATACAACCTGCTCTATAGCAGAGGCCTTGTCTCGTTTCCTATACCTGTTGAAGCTGAACATAAAATTGAATCCATCATTGCAACGGTGGAGCAGGCTTATTTTGATGTTCAGCGGTACGCGACCATTGAAGAAAAGGCTGTTGCATATCTTTATTTTCTTATCAAAGACCATCCGTTTGTTGATGGAAACAAGCGTACGGCGGTTACTTTTTTCCTTGTATACTGTTCGTTCAATAATCTGAATCCAAGCTCGCAGGATTTTACACTTGACCAGCTGGCTGTATACATAGAGCGTCGTAAGGACGAAGATGTTCTCTTGATAATCCAACTAATCGCTATGCTGCTGTTTGGGAAAAATTTTTATAACAAAATTAAAAAAGCCCCCGGCGCAGACTAGCCCGCGCAAGGGTCCTTTTCGTGGTGATGCGTATACTATACAGCATATATATATGAATATTACAAGTATTTGTGGATAAGTAGCTATTTATGATTTGAAATTTTCCATTTCTTCTCGCCCGAGCCGAGCAAAAGTTGGTGTACTATGGAAGTATGAAGTTAAGTCTGAAACCTTTTGTTATCACTTTTCTAGTTATTTTTCTTTTAGAGTTAGCCCCAATGATTGCAAATGTTGTAATCAAACATGAGAGCATATTTGATAAGTTTTTTTCACCTATTCTGGGCACCGTACTCTTAGCTTTAATGATTGGGCTTTGCGTAAACGGAATTTTATTAGTGCGCAACAGAGTTACGAAGGGTGCTTGGGTGGAAGAGGCTAAAACTTTAACGGTGGCTGAAAGAAGGCAAGAATTTACTGGCACGCTCTTACGGTGGGCAACAATTTTACTCGCCGCTTCAGTATATTGGGCTTTTGCAATATATATTATAGGTTCATTTATGGCTATTTTTCCTCCTGGTATTACTAGAAGCGCAGTGCCGCTTTGGGTTGTTGCTATACTTTTTTTTGTTGCTGTGACACCTGCCCTACAGTGGATACTATTACGTTTTGCTAAAAGTGCTCGAACTGCCCAAGACAACACCCAAGCGAATATCTATGCACTCGCCTCATGCGGTATTTTCTTGCTGGGATTTGCAACTTTTTACATAATCATGGTGCGCAATGGTATAGCGGGGTTGTAAAATTTTCTTTTCATCCGAACTTGAGCAAAAGTTGGTGGGGAAGCAAATTGACGCTTCCTGCCTACTGCAGGTGTATTAATACGCTTAGATGTATGCAAAAAACAAACGCCGCCCAAAATGGGACGGCGTTGAGGTGGTGGGTTCAATTAGGCGGCCGCTTGGTCATCAATCTTGAATGTGCACCAAAACTTTGCGTCTACGAGTCGATAATTGAACGTAGCGAACTGTACGATTTCAGGGCCATTTTCGATTCTTGCCAGATGCACAGTAGCTCCCTGTAGTTTCTGCGTGATTTTGGTGTGGGCAAAGCACAGGGTGTCGCTGATGCCGTTTCTCCAGTTTATTCCTGACGACACCATATTCCACTCAAGTATATTGGCGATCGATATCCTTTCTTCTTCGCGCTGGATTTCTTTTGCAGGAGTCATCACGTATATCTGGCCATTGACGCGATGAAATAAAAGGCGTAAGCGTTGACTGGCTGAACATATATCATTGCGCGATTCCGCAACGATTGTGAGTACTACTGCGGTTGCGCTGTTTGCGTCTCCAAGTCTTGTATACGCAAGGTCAGCTATCACGACATCAGCGTTCATGCTGAATGGACTTCTTGGTGACTGCACGAGGCTCTCCCTTCTTTGTGCCAGATTCGAAAATACAACAAAGTATGTTTATAAGCAACTCAGTGGCAAGAATTTTCGTACTAGATATACTGGGTGTGTCCTTAACTGAAAAGGAGGTTCTTTATTGAGCTCTGAGACCATCTGAAAAATGGCAGTTTCCACGACCGTGTCTTCTTTACCATCAAGGTAAAGGGACCTCTGACGAGATAAAAGCGAGGTCACAACTGCATCCTCAGCTTCTCGTTAGGAAAAGTGACCGTCACTTTTTCGCGGTGTTGTTAGCGCTGGGTTTAGGCATATGTGCCGAATCTGGAGAACGCTAGCTTCGAATATGCCCGGCTAGTGTGCTCGTCACCCACTGGCCGTAAATGACGGGGCAGTCTTTTTATCCAGGTCGTTTGACTGCCGGACAAGCTGCAATGTCCTAGGGAAACGAGGAGCCAGTTGCTCCTCCTGCAGCACCGCCAGCGGTATCGTCTCCAACGTACCGCTGGCATTTTGCTTTAAGTACTCCCCATGCTTTGAAATTTCGTGTCACCCAAACCAAAGCTAAGGTTGGTGGGAAGTGCTAAAAAATGACTTGATATAGCAAGTCACTCAACAATGTGATATCAGTGGATTGATATATCAATCCATATACTTACTTTATAAAAACAAACGCCGCCCAAAATGGGGCGGCGGGAGTTGATGGCGGTGCAGATTGGCTGCTTAGCAGAATCTACTGCACACAGCCTCTATGAGATCTCTGATCCAAGCGTAAGTGGGCAGTGATAACAGGCCTAAAATGAAAAGTCTGTAGACCTTACGCGCCCGGTTGCTCATGACCTCACTCCTCTAGCTGATTTGTTACCTGCTTAGTGCTTGAAAAAGCAGGAAATGAAAACCAAGATACCCAGAGCAGGCAAACCCTTCGTGTACACAAAGTTTAGGAACATAGTTGTCGACTCCTTTTTTACGCGTTTGCCGAAGCGGCGCGAGAAACAAGACCGTGCAATTTGGCGAGAGCTTGAACACCATTTGGATCTTCGGTGGTAAGGGTCAGTGTGGGCACGCCGTCGATTCGGTTGATCTCAACTGCCCCAGTAGCGAATTCAGAAAACCTTTTCGCATGCCGAGAGGCATCTTCTTCGGGGACGACAAACTCAAACGTTTTTGCGGCCACAGTATTTCTCCTTCTTTGTGCCAGATTCGAAAATACAACAGGTTTCGCTAATAAGCAACTTGGTGGCAAAAATTTTTGCTTTATCAAAACAAACGCCGCCCAGGGTAGGGCGGCGGCGGGAGTTGATGGCGCTGATCGGCAGCTTTAGCCTAACGTTTTCTCGAATATATCGATAATTGCTCCAATGGCTGGTAGCGAGATCAGAGCCGCTATCAGTATGGTGGCAATAAGATATGCACCTCTGCTCATGGCGAGCATCCTTCCCTGTGAGTTACCCAGCTTTTTGTACCACATGTGTAGAAGCTAGCAACCAGGAGTTGCAAATAATTAAACGAGGCTGTACTTTTGTCTTGGACGAAAAAAGGACTAGGGAGGTACAACTCACACAGGGGGTTAAAGATGAAGTTACTACTCGTCGTTATTGTCGTGCTGCTGTGCTCGGTGAGCACATCGCACGCGGGAGATGATCAAGGAGAGAATTGCATCGGTGACTATGGCTGCATGCATGAACTGCTGCATGAAAGTTACCAAGCATTTTTTGGCACAGAGTGTTGCCATCAGGGAGAGTGTCGACCAACTAAGGTTCAATGGGCACGGGATCGCTCCGGAATGATGGCGTGGGTAGACCGTATGTGGGTGCATATACCGCCCGATGCCTATCGCTCGGGTGACAGGTTGCCGCCTTTGCTGAACAAGTATGCTGCGCACGTCTGTGCCAGTAAGGAAAAATTTTCTCCTTATGGGAGTGGGGCTCCGCCAGCGCCCACCATCTATTGCGCAGCTTTGAAAGCGCAAACTTAAGGCATGTCGCGCGGAGAATTCTCCGCGCGGCACTTTCGTATCAAAAACAGAAGATGCTTGACAAAAGAATATAATTTGATATAATATATACAGTAGAAACTTCACATGAAGGTGATGAATATGGCAAAGTTTACTCTTATGCCCTCGATACCGAGCGGATTCATTATCATTCTTGAGGGAGTCCCGAGAGGGCGCGAGGACGTTGCTCCTCGGGTGTATGCCAACACATTCAATATGCCGCACCCGCGACCCATAGTCGATATAAGCGGCGAGTTTATTTCTGTGTCGATCCCAGTCACAATGACCAGTATCGATATGAGCAAACTGGCGGACTTTGTCCGCGACGTGGAAGCGGAGTTTGCGAAAAAATAGTTCCCCAGCCCCGCACAAGAAGAGCCCCCGCTCCTCTTGGTGCGGGGCTTTTCTTTTATATATACTCACTACATGACCAAGATCATCGACAAGCTGGCATGGCTCCATATTAAGGATAGGAAGGTGTTGTTTGCCCGCTCAGCCCGTGAGCCCGAAATGTTTTATACCGTGGGCGGTAAGCGCGAAGAAGGTGAGAGCGATGTTGCGGCCTTGGTGCGCGAGGTTGCCGAAGAGGCAAATGTGTCACTCATCCTCGACACGATCACACATCTCCACTCGTTTGAAGGTCCGGCGCACGGGCATGACGAAGACACGGTGCTCAAGATGACCTGCTACACTGCCGACTACGAGGGTGAGCTCATGCCTTCAAGCGAAATCGCTGAGCTCATGTGGCTTTCGAGTGCTGATACCGTGCACACGACCGAAATGGGGAACAGCATTTTGACCTGGTTGCGTGAGCAAGACCTCATCGATTAATTTTCGATATATACTACTAGGGATGGAGAGTTCGTTTTTACATCCAACGCAGGCGCTCGAGGCAGCGCATTTGACGCCCGGTATGATGGTCGCCGACTTAGGTGCTGGCTCGGGCTTTTTTACGCGCGCGGCGGCGCGCATCGTGGCACCGGGCGAGGTATGGGCAGTCGACCTTAGCGGCGAGCTTCTCGCACGCATCAAAAATCTTTCGCTCGCCGAAGGGTTGAGTAATGTCGAGGTGATGCGCGGTGACATTGAAGATATCCACGGCAGTAATTTGCCCGCTAACTATTTTGATTATGTGCTCGTCACGAACGTGCTTTTTGCCTGCGAAGACCGCTACGCCGTGGCGCGCGAGGTTGAACGCATCATGAAACCAACCGGCCGCGCGCTCGTGGTCGACTGGAAGGGTTCGTTTGATGGGATGGGGCCACACGCCGACCATATCTTCGCCGCAGGCGCTGCGCGCGATGTGTTTGAACAGGCGGGGCTGGTGTATCTTGAAGATATTCCAGCAGGAGCATACCACTGGGGATTCATCGTTCGCAAAAACATCAACTAAGCCGCACAATAGAGGTATGAAGTTAACTTTTTTTCAATTAGCGCTTTTTGGACTATTTTTGTTGTTAGCGATAATTGGAGTCATGGTTTTTGCAGCACGCGGCGGGCTTGGAGGTAGTGGTAGTGTTGGGAAAGTTATTGTGTGGGGCACTCTCAACCAAAATATGGTTGATAGTATGCTCAGTGATTTGCGACAACAAGATAAATCTCTCCAGAATGTTGTATATAAACAACAAAAAGAAGATGGACACACAGTAGAGCTCATTAATGCTATGGCGAGCGGCGCTGGACCCGACTTAGTACTACTTTCGCAAGAAGACATATTCTCGTTTCGGGACAAAGTTGCTACGATTCCATACACGGCAGTATCTCAACAAACATTTATTAATTCTTTTGTGAGTGAAGGTCAATTATTCTTGACGACTAACGGGTCGCTGGCTCTTCCTTTTTTGGTTGATCCAATGGTTATGTATTGGAATCAGGATATGTTTAATAGTGCGGGGGTAGCACAGCCCCCTCGCTATTGGAACGAACTACTTGATATTGCTCCACGGATTACTACTTTAGATGCCAATAATAATGTGAAAAAAAGCGCTGTGGCGTTAGGGGAATGGAGTAATATTGCGCATGCCAAGCAATTGCTATCAGCATTGTTTCTCCAGGCTGGAGACCCGATTGTAAGTAGAGATTCGGATGGGACCGTAATTGTGGTCTTTGGAGTCACGCCACAAAGTGCATCTGAAAACCCTGCCGCTTCAGCTCTTCAATTTTATACAGAATTTGTTAACCCCACTAAAACTATTTATTCTTGGAATAGAGCTCTGCCGAATTCACTTAAAGCATTCGAGTCGGGTGATGTTGCGATATATTTTGGCTTCGCAAGTGATTATTCTGTTATTAAAGCCAGTAACCCTAATTTGCGCTTTGCTGTAGCACAGCTGCCGCAACTAAAAGGCAACTCAATACAAAGTACATACGGTACACTTTGGGGGTTTGCAATCCCTCGCACTGCCACCAACCTTTCGGGGGCTTTGGCGGTTGCCCAGAAGTTAACTAATCAAGATGCGGCCGCAATAATAGCTCCAAAATCAATGCTCCCATCAGCACGAAGAGATGTCTCAATCGGTACCGAAGCGAACGCAGTAGCAGCAACCTTTCAACAATCTAGTTTGATGGCAAGTGGCTGGACGGAACCTGAGCCTTCAAAAACTGATGATATATTTGCTACTATGATCCAGTCTGTTGTTAGCGGTAAAGCTACGCCTGGAGAGGCTGTGTCACAAGCGGCGCAAGCATTGTCTGCATTAATACCAACGATACAATGATAAAGCGCATAGCAAAACAAAGCTTCTTGGTTACGGTTGCTGCATTAAGTGTTTTTGTTTCTACTGTTCATGCGCAAACACAAGTAATCGTTACTAATCCTCTCGGGGATACGACGACTTTTTGTGGACTAATAAAAAATCTACTAAATGTTGTCCTAGCTATAGGGACTCCTTTCGCCGTTTTTGCATTCATGTATGCGGGCTTCTTGTTTATTTGGTCTCGAGGTAATCCAGCTGCTCTAGCAAAAGCTAAAAGTTTTTTAAGATATGTATTGATCGGCACTGCTATTTTTTATGGATCTTGGGTTTTGTCACAAGTTATTGCAAGCACTATAAACCAAATAGCACAAGGAAGTGGAGCTGCTTTTAGTGTGATGTCTTGTAACTAACTATGTACTTTTTTGCCACAATCGTAAAAACTCTTGTCGGGTTCATAAATTCAATAATTGGAGTGCTCGCAGTTGGATCTATGTTTGTATTTTTCTACGGCATAGTTCGGTATATCTCTGTAAGTGGCAATGAAAAAAAATTGCCAGAGGCGAAGTCTTTTTTAGTGTGGGGGTTGATAGCCTTGTTCGTGCTTTTTTCAATTTGGGGCATTATTGGTATTGCATGTAAAACTTTTATAGGAGTTACTTGTAACGGCTAATTGACTATTATCCACATAGGCAAATTCACACGCAACAAAAACTTAGGTACAATGGGAGCAAATCAAAAACCATTATGAAAAAACTTTTTACTGCTTCGGCATTATTATTTTTACTGCCAGCTATAGCGTTTGCTGAGCCGGGGAGCGCAAGTACCTATGGCCCCGGGTGGAGCACTTCAGGCGGTGGCGGTACTGTCACGTTGGGCCCTCTCGTACAATTTGTCGCTGCTATTAGTAAGCTTGAGGTTGCTGTCATACCGGTTTTGATCGCAGCTGCTCTCATCGCCTTCTTCTATGGTCTTATCCGTTACATTCTCATTGCTCACAAGGGGGCTGCAGCAGCAGCAAATAGTAGAAGCGTCATGATATATGGCCTGATTGCATTATTCGTAATGATATCTGTCTGGGGTATTATCCGAATCGCACAACAAGCAGTTGGTATTACGGGCAATGAGGCGCCTAGCACCCCTATTATTCCTGCTTTAAGATAGCGTTATTAGATGAATTAATTAGTATGAAAAAATTTATTGCAGCTTCAAGTTTTTTGTTCTTAGTACCAGCAATTGCATTTGCTCAAGTAACGCTCAGCCCTCTCGTACAATTTGTCGCTGCTATTAGTAAGCTTGAGGTTGCTGTCATACCGGTTTTGATCGCAGCTGCTCTCATCGCCTTCTTCTATGGTCTTATCCGTTACATTCTCATTGCTCACAAGGGGGCTGCAGCAGCAGCAAATAGTAGAAGCGTCATGATATATGGCCTGATTGCATTATTCGTAATGATATCTGTCTGGGGTATTATCCGAATCGCACAACAAGCGCTCGGTATCACAGGTAACGAAGCACCAAACAGCGTTATCATCCCAGTGCTTATCAACCAATAGTCACGGCAATAATTTTTTTGAGCCGACCTTATTGTGAACAGCAACGCAATTCCACCAGGAGCACAACTTTTTCTGAATGCTATAAATCAGTACTTTTTTAACCCACTCTTCCTCCTCCTCTTTGCGGTTGGGTTACTGGTTTTTGTATGGGGCGTGTTTGAGTTTCTTTGGAAATTTAGCAATTCTCAGAGAAAAGAAGACGGCAAGCGTCACATGTTGTATGGAGTTGGTGGAATGTTTGTTATGTCAGCAGCATATGCATTGGTGCACATAATAGCAGGTTTATTTGGTATCCAACTATAAAAACAAAAACGCCCAATCCGGTTTCCCGAATGGGCGCTAATTTTTAGCGTGTACATTTACGCCTCTGGTCGGCCACCATCTTTGGGTGGCTGGCAGGGCATATGTACACATCTACTTGGACAGTATGGTCGGCAATTCCTCGCAGGTACCTGGGTAGCGTCTGCGAGCTTACCGTTGAGCTGGCTCCATCGCAAATTTGCGCAACAGGCTCTTGACGCTCATCAAGAGTCTCTACGCAGGTTCCGTTGGTGGGCCAGATGACAATGTTGCTTTGACCAATAGTGAAGCGGGGAAGAGGTTGTATTCCTCCCTGCGCCACCGTCACAGTTACCGCATTTGGCGCATTTACCACCTGCGGCTGAGTTGTGGCCTGCGCTGTGGGTGCAGGAACTTGTGTGGTCATAGCCGCTGGCGTCGGTGTTTCCGTGCTGTCGTCAAACAGTTTGCCGCCATAACTCCAAAGAAGCCAAAAGACAAAGAAAATACCGAAGCAAATTCCCCACAAGCGGTGGTTGTTCCCACGTATACCGTGAATTGCTCGGGTACCACTTTCTTCTGCAGCAGCTTTTTGAGAATTGAAGGTTTGTTCCGCCATCGGATCCTCCATTTGATTTAGTTGGGAGGTTGGTTGCGATTAGTAAATGAGCTCATTGCTAAGCCTATTGCTGCGGCCAAGGATTGAAGTGCTTCTGGTACTCCCTTTATCTCCTTTACATCAAGAGTCATGGTTGCGTTTTCAGTTGTCGCCATAGCTCGGTCGTGGAATGCTTTAAATTGATCAACAGTTATATCACCGTTATCCATTTTTGCTCTCAATTCTGCGGGCGTTAATCCGAGTGTTGCTGCAACCACATTGTTGTTCTGTGCGCCCTCTGCCACGCCATCCCTCGCTTTTTTTACAGCAGCGGGATAGTCTACAGAAGTGATGTTGAGAAAGGCGGTTTTTACCCCAAACTGACCTTCTGGGGTAGTGTCGCTATCTGCTGCCTTAAACTCAGCATTCATTTCGCTGTTAATGGTGCTTAGATTTGGGACCGCTTCTTCGGCTTTCATGCCGCCAGCCTTGGAGGTAACGAAGCCTTTGATGAAACCAATGAATGCACTAGTCACTACTTCCGGGCCGACACCCACAAACTTGTTGAGCCTACTTAAGTCAACGGCCCAGCCAATTTCGCCCCCGAACGTCAAATTGGACGTTTGTGTCGGTACGTCGATGGTAAATTGCTGTGTGATTACCGTAAGAGGATAATTGCCTGTTTTGTTGCGTAGTTCCCAAGGATACGAAATGTGTATCCCTGGTCCGTATGCAATATTTTGACCGGTGATAGGATTTTGTGTTAGATACGCAGTCCACTCTTCGTTATAAACGATAAAGAAGTCCATGATCCGATCCACAATAATCCCACCCATTAATAGGCCGATCCAGAAACCTAACTCAACTAATTCAGGATTGAGTTTGAAAAGCAACATCTGCACCAAATTAATTGGTGCATAAAACGCAAGTACAAATGATGCTCCCGCTACAACCCATCGAAAAAACCAATTTCTGTTGCAGCTGGCATCTCTCTGGGCGTTTACAGATACGCTATAACCACTGGGTGCTACTGCCATAACACTGTCCTTTCTGTCGATGAACGTTGATGCGACTAAGTCGCGCTGAGGAGTATTATATAGTAAAAAGTATTAATAGTCAATAGCTGTGCCGCTTATATAAAAAGTGAGAGGGCAGGACGTTTCCGTCCTGCCCTGGATCAGCCTTCTCTGTCGGCGTTGTGGCCGAAAATGCATCGGAGGATTCCTCCTGGCCCACACTGTTGCGGGCTGTTTGCTGTGTGCAAACCGTTGTTGTCCTGGCATGACCAGGGCGGCGGGCAAGGCGGGAGCCCGCGCGCGTCGTAACGCTGCACTCGGGGTCCAACATGCTGGACCATGGTTAGTGGGGCGCCGACTGACCTGAACGCATCAGATCTTACTGAAACCCCAGTATTGAACTCAAAGCCTGCACAGGACGTGAGAAGTAACAAGCCAACGACTGGTGCGACGTTGCGGAACATGTTTTTACTCCAAACAATACTGAATATATGGTACCGTATGTTAAATAATATGTCAAGTATAACTATTGACAAATCGAATTATAGATATATAATATGGGAGAAAGCTCTTACACACCTTAAACACGAAGGGAAAAGGCCATGCAGCCTGTTGAATATCTATATATCCCGGTCGCCATTTTACCCTTAGTAATCCTGGCGCTGTTAGTGGCAATTGGTCTGAAAAAGGCCAAAGCGTCAACGCACACCTGGAGGAGGGGGTAACGATATGATGGGATTCTCGCACCACCCTTTCTTTTGGGGTCTTGCTCTTGCTTTTCTCGGTGGCGTAGCCGTCACCGAGCTTAACAAGGTAATGGAGAAAGACGAGCATAATGCTAATGATGATAAGGCGTGGAAATGGGTCAAAAGGTGGGCAAGTGTTATCGCTGCTGCTCTCCTTTTTTGGATCATTGCAGGTGTAATGTTTCACAAGGATAAGTTTTTAGCTAAATCGCACCTTGATGCCCCAGCCGCACTTCTTGGGTTGCTCGCGGGCTATTATTGGCGGAAGCTTGCCCATCTAGCTGAAGAGGCAACTTTCTTTTGGAAAGCGGTCTTGGCAATTGCCGTCCTGAGTGTGCTTGGGTATGTGGTATCTCTGCTACTGCCCGACTCATTTTGGACCTCTCTTCAAGCGACAGCATCGAATGCTGGCACGGGAGGTATCAACTCAGATCAGGCCGACGCCTGGACTGTAATTACCGGAGGCCTTTTTCTTCTCATTGCGGTCGCGGTTTGGCTCGTGCTCTATCTCTTGCGAGGTGGTGGCTCGGCCAAACAGGAAAGCAAACCAAAGGCCCAAAGCGGTGGTGGAGGCCACCACTAGCACATCGTCGCCCGGAGCTTAGGCTCCCGGGCGGCTTTCTTTTTACATATTGAATACGCAGTGCTTACGCCAATGATATGGTGCTTGCACTGCGTAGTCTTGACGAAGCGGTGCTGGGGAGAGGACTTGAACCTCCATGGATTGCTCCACGTGCTCCTAAGGCACGCGCGTATACCAATTCCGCCACCCCAGCGATTGTCGCATTGTACGCTAAATCCTTCATTTTGTTTACTGTGGCCAAAAGGGCACTTTCGCCGTATAGTGTCCCTAATGTCAATGAGGAGCGAAAAGATAGCCGAAGCGCTACGCGAGACTGCTGCAGAGTTTTTAGCACGCGAGGCGGGGCGCGAGTCGATGATCACGGTCACGGGGGCTGTTGTTTCTGAGGATGGACGGCGCGGCATGGTATACATCACCGTCTTACCCGAGGCGCATGAAGAGGCGGCTTTAGCCTTCGCGAACCGTAATCGTGGCGAGCTTGATCGCGCATTTCGTGAGCATGTGAAGGGCGCTCGACTGCCACACGTCGAATATCGCATTGACAAGGGAGAAAAAAATCGTCAACGGCTCGACGAACTGTCGAACTAACGATAGAGTAGTTGATGTGCTCCCACGGCCACGTGGCGAAGAAGCAACGCGGCGGTCTGCAAAACCGCTATGCGAGGGTGCGAATCCCTCCGTGGCCTCCTGATATAGAGTCTCAGGTATTTTCAGTTTTTGAGAACAGTGCTAGTGTGTTGTTTTTATAAGTCCAAGTTTCGTTTAATAACATACATTTTGAAAGAGTAGATATGAGGGAGGTGGTGCGAGATACATTGATAATGAGTTTTCCAGTTGGGGATAACGCATTACGTATTAACAGACAAAAACCGATGTCTTCCAGTCGTGGCTCCGGAGTTGCCCCAAAAAAAGCATCAAATAAAATTAAGTCAAATTGTTTTTGATAATGAGGAATAATTTCGAACACATCCCCAATTAGTATAGTAGGCTCATTGTTGTAAAGATGTAGTTTTTTGGCAATAGCGACCATCACCGGGTCCCATTCTATGCAAGTGAGGGTCGCTTTTACAAACTTTTTTTGTATGTATTGTATAGATCCTCCGCCCCCAAGACCTACTACGAGGATGTGTGTAATTGGATGATCGGAAGACAGGTGCGCGAGAGCGTCTCGCCATAAATGAGTTACATAGGGGCCTGTTTGCTCATATCCACCCGTGTATATACGGGTCTGGCCGAAAAATTCTAACACTGTAATCAACCTATTTTTTTCGGAGTGATAATACTGTTTTTTATACAAGTGCATAATAGGATATTGCTTCTATTAACACGTTAGCTAGTGCTACTATTTCGACTTCCGTTTCCGTGCCAACAGCTATTCGCACAAAAGGCGTACCGTTTTTAGAAGCATATCGCGCTGCTACATATATGCGTGAGATGTCAAAACCAAAACTAGTCCCTTGTACAAGGTTAATGTTTTGTTTACGAGCCTGTGCTGCAACGTGAGAAATGAATGCATCGTAGATTAAGGCGCGTCGGTATAGCGGTTTAAATTGCAAGGTCAAAAAGCTACCATGAAAAACCATTGTTTTAGTCCATGCATAACTTGGGTGTGAGGGAAGCGCTGGATAAATCACTTGTTCAACTGGTGATGTTGTTGTGAGTGCATTGTTTATCAGCTCGGCTAGCAGTTGGGCGTTGCGGCCCATTCGTTTGAGCCGAGCATCTAACAGTATTCGATTAGGAGATGGGAGAGTTTGGGTTGCTATATCAGAAAGAACAGTTCCTAGATTCATCCGGGCATCAAAAATTTCGCCATGAGCACCTGCAGGTGCCCATATTATGCCACTTTGCACCCTATCGAGACCAAATTGATGATACTTCAAAAGGCTTTCTACAACCAAAAGCTTCATCCCAAAAGGACTGAATGGCAGATCTAGCATTGGCTGGTACGTGGTCGATAGACAGGTGTTATCAAGAATGAGGGTCGAACTACTAGGTAAAATAGAATATAACGCGGGAACGAGATATCGAGCATTTATAACCGGCAGTTTTGGCGAGTTACTTATTGTGTCAAAGACAACAATGGCTGGTTTGTGCGTGTCCGCGAGAGCAAGAATGGTAGTGGTGTCGTTTTCATCAACATACATCACTTGCCCCGGGTATAACTGCTCTGCAGTCCATTTAGATTGAAAGTACGACGATCGCCCCATAAGAACCACGTCAGTATTTTTTACCTTAGGGCGCAGAACGCTAAGAGCTGTTGTTATAGCCGACATGCCACTGCTGGTTGGATAAGCAAATGGGCGTAACCGCCAAGGATGATCAACATATTCCTGCACGAACGCTTTCGCATATTTGCGTTCCAAAGTATGAAAATCACGCTTATAATCATTCATTGATGCTTTTACATCTTTAGCCTCAATACCATTTTGTGAAATATTGCTATAACCAAAAGATGGAGATTGCCAATTAACAGCAGTTAACGCTGATCCAAGTTGACCTTGTAGAGAGCGTATATTGTCTATGCTCTGTGCTTTGAGAAGTAATAATCGAGGGACACTCTCGCTATTCCAGGATTGCATAAGCTCTCCTGTTAAGGTGACTATAATTTGCTCGTATGATTCTAATAATACCGAAATATTTTTTAAAAGAATGTTTTTGGTGGAGATAAAAAAAGCCTTTGATGGGTCTTGTAATTGGGTTATGTGTTGAGCTAGTTTTTTTTGAGCATCTTTAGCTATAGAGATGGTGTTCTCTAAATCTACCCGTATTTCCTGTAGCGTTTGCTGCATGCACAATATGGTATCATACAGGCGTTATTTACTCATGATGGATATATCAAAAATTTTTGGGGTATATGAAAAAGAAATTACCCTTGTGTCGCTACCTGAAAAAGATAGAAATGTTCGTATACCGGTGGCAGATATTCGGGGTAGAACTAGTGGAAAAACTTTGTTAGTGACTGGTGGAATTGATGGTGACGAATATGCAGGTATTGAAGCCGCGTACAGGCTTATTAAGAAATATAGTCACACAGACCTGTATGGGCGTCTTATTATAGTGCCCATAGTTAACCCGTTTGGATATTTGGCTGAACAATCAAAAAATCCAATTGATGATAAGTTTCCCAAATATGAATTACCTGGCGATCCACAAGGATCCTCTTCGCAACGGCTCGGGTATTGGTTGGTGTCCCGATATGCTTCTGAGGCACACTTATGGTTAAATCTACATTCAGGTGCTTTAACTGAGCGAGTGAGACCTCACATATGGGTACGGCATACTGGCGTTAAAGAGGTTGACGCTCGTACTAAAAAATTTATTGAAGTTGCTCAAACTCCTGTGGTTCAACGCAAAGCCACCCGCGGTTCAGTAGCAGAATTTTTAGCAAAAAAAGATTGTAGTTATGTGCTACTAGAATCTGGGGGGCGAGGAGAGTGTGCATCCGAGGATGTGGAGAGGCATGTACGGTGGGTAGAAAACGCCATGGGGCTACTTGGTATACACGATGTCGAGCACCGCGGGCCTGCGCTTCAAAGAGAAGTAAGAGTTTATAATTCATACTCAACGGTGTGTGCACCGTGTGATGGTGTGTATACATTTAAGCTTTTAAAAAATGAAGTCACAAAAGGAGAGGATGTTGGTTCATACCGTACCTTTACAGGCAAGGAAGTGGCACTCACTGCTCCTTGTAATGGCATAGTGCTTTGGCAAAAAGAAACCATGGCTATGCGTACGGGAGATGTGCTGTGTGCTATTGCGCACTAGCGCACTCGCGCCTATGATAAGGCGCGGGTGTTGGGGTGCAAACATATATTTGCCGGGGTGATGAAATGGTAGACATAGGGGACTTAAAATCCCCAGGCCGTAAAAGCCGTGCGGGTTCGA
>ERZ724505.111-NODE-111-length-49936-cov-7.494597_pt1 | contig 49936 bp, 71 predicted proteins | sample MGYA00376038_ERZ724505 | MGnify/ENA primary metagenome ERZ724505 (study PRJEB28724, sample SAMN07190884) | wastewater metagenome | isolation source: effluent of sewage treatment plant in Hong Hong | place: Hong Kong | collected 2016-03-17 ... | reverse complement strand
TGAAGGTAGCTAGATACTTTTAGAGCGCTGATGAAGTCTTCCGTCAGTACGATGGTTTGGCCAGAAAACTCTTCCTGGAGTTTCCCATGATAGAGGACTAGATAGGGTTTTTTGCCGAATTGGAGGGATTTGGGAGTTTGGGTTAGTGACCGACCCTCCCAGAAAACTCCATTGTTTTTTAGGAGGAGAGTGGTTACTAGACGCTTGAGGCTTGGGCTCCATTGGAAGAAGGAGCGTTCCTTTGGGGTCAGGTTGTATTTTGTTAGCCATTGGTCATATAGAAATGGAAGAGTTTTCATAAGATCTTTAGGGGGATCTCTAGTAGGGGTTTCCGATGGAAATTCTCGATGTTTGGGAGGGCCATAGTCATGGCAGCCAAAACACCAGGAAGATCCATCGGAATAGAGGGCACGATTGTCTTTACTGCCGCATTTTGGGCATGAAGTATGTTGTATGAATTTAGCCATTAGGAGCAGCTTGAAGGATAATCTCTTCAATAAGGCCATACTCTGGTACTTTTTTAGAGGGGGCAAAGCTGGGGTTGGTGGAGACTAGACCAGGAGTGCGATAAGATGTAGGATCGTAAGGATAGAAATTGTTTTTAGAGTTATTGTTCTCATCTAGGATTTTTGATTGTTGTTTTAGTTTTTGGAATTCTCGTTTTAATAGGCTATCTGGGGAATATGCGGAGAACATACTGACGATTCCTAGAAAGTCATGGAGTTGGCCCAGGCTCCATTTAGAAATTTCTGGTGAGAATTGTAAGTGTGTGGAGGGGAGGTGATGTGGGGAGGCCATTAGGTCAGCAAAGAATTGATGGCCGATTTTGGTTAGGTAAGATTTCTCTTTTTGTGGGAGGTTTTTATTTGCCACTAGTTCTGGAATTGTCTTGGCTTTTTTAGCTGCAAGAAGTTTGATTGCCAGAGTCAAGAATGAGATATTGACTGGGTTGTAGAGGTAGGAAGACGAGAAATGAATGATTCTTGTTGTAGCGTCTTCTGTGTTGTATATTTTGAGGCCTTTAAAAAGAGGGATAGTGAGATTAGTTTGAAGGTTGTCGAGGAGTTGGGGGCTTGCTTTAATTGCGAAGATAGGACTGAGGAGAGGGTAGTCTTCTTCTTTGATTGAGAATCCATAGACGTTTGAGTGTGGGAGGTTATTGTAGTGCCAGTAGATGACATCAGAGAGGAAGTCTCGGCAGTTGACATAGTTATGAAGAGTCCGGTATTCGTTAGGTAGGATTTGGGTTATGTATGCAAATTTTACTTTGAGTGCTTGAACTTCTTCTGCGTAGTTATGGGACTCAAAGGAATTGTGGATTTTGTTCATAGGGTTTTTAGGGCGTTAGCGTAGTTGGTGATGGTGGTGCCGGTTAATCCGGGGGCTGTGTTTACTTCGAGAAGATAGTATTTGTCTTGATGTTCATTGTAGATGATATCTACTGCTCCAAAATCAAGGTTAAGGGCTTTGATGGCTTGTTTAGCTAGATTAAAAGCCTCTGGTTTTGGTTGGTTGATGTTTTCTCGTGCATAGATCCATCCGTTTTGAAGATTTCTAATTTTTGAATTTGAGTTGGTGCCGGTCTTTCTTTTTTTCTGTTGAATATCGATGATATGATCTTTGACAACATGGATCCGATATTCGTGGCGTTTTTTGATGTATTTGACGTAGAGAGGAGCCTGTTCTGTGCCCGTGAATTCAACGATACCGACCCCGCTGTGGCCCGTAAGGAGTGTTCTTGCAAAGACTGTTTCTGGTAGCCATGTTTTGGCTTCTTCAATGTCTGTTGTCCATGGAGGGATTGAGAGGTTGGCGTCTCTAAATCTTTGGAATGAGAGAAGTTTATTACTGGCATCTTGTGTATGTTTGTTAAGGGAGGTAAATTCTGGAGGAGTAGAGTTCCCCCAGTTGATTACCTGATGAGTGGGCTTATGTTTGTAGAGGTTGTTGGTCAGTTTGATGATCTTTGCTTGTAGGGTAGTTGCAAGGTTTTTGCATGACTGACTGTTTTGTTTGTAGGGGTAGAGGAAGGTTTTAGTGAACATGTCTTTTGTAGTCGTATTTGGCTTTGAAGCTTACTGAGTCACAAATATATTCTGGTGTGCAGGTCTCACATAAAAGATGTGTTGTGTCAGGTGCTTCGGCGTATTGGTGGTGTTTATCCAGAAAAAGTTTACGTCCACAGTATCCACAATTGTTTTTACTCTTCTCTTTGAAATCTTTGGCAGAGAGGAGAGTTCCATCTCCTAGATCAAGTACTTCATCTTCGTCAAGGAATTGATCTACGATAACAGAATTGTCGTTTGATAGTTTTTTGATGGATTTGGCTCGAATGATTAGATACCATTTGTTGCCAGCTTTTTCTACTGTGTTTCCTGTTCCTTCCCATTGTTGATCTTTAAGTTGATCTGTTAGGTCTTTTTTGGTACTGAATTTGATGTCATATCCACTAGCTGTTTTACCGTAGTAGGTGAAGAAGGGCTGCTGTTTGTTTTGGACGGATTTGATGTGATGATGAAGGGCGAAGTTTACTTTTTGGTTGATGAGGGATTTGATTGAGGTTTCGGTTGTGTCTTTATATGTAGTGGTAGGGTAGTAGTAGTTGTTGTTGTAGTTTGCGTATGGTTTTTGTTCAAGAGGATTGATGGTTACATCATCTGTTTCCATGTGAATGATGTGTTCTTTTAGTGAGGGAACTTCATGACATTTGATTACTTTTTCACTATTACGTTCGAGAATCCATTCCATCATTGGAGGTTCTGAGACAAAGAAATAGGTTGAGAGTGTTTCTAGAATGTATAGAGGGCGTTCGTTGTTTCTGCAGAAGTGTAGTGTTTTGTCTCGTTTATCATACCAGATAAGGGCGTAAGCCATGTTGACTTTTTTACTGGTTTCAAGCATTCCTAGTTCTTCAATCATTTCGACTAGGCAGGCAGAATCTACTTCATGTTTTTTCTCGTATGTTCCCAGTCCCCATTGTACTGTTCCATTATGAATCAGGGTCAGGTTTTTTGATTCAAAAGGGTGTGTGTTTTCTTTGGAGATTTTGCCTTTTGTAGCTGCTCGATTATGTCCGAAGTAAGCGATACCGTTTCTCCAGATGTCTTTTTGATGTGCTGCGTATTCTTCATCGAAAAGAAGCCAGAATGAATTACCTTCTTTTTTGGTGGTTTTGACTGAGAAGTCTTTATGGATGCTGAAAAGACCAGTGCCGTCTGTTCCACGCAAGGATCCTGCGATGATAAGTTGAGGGAGGATTTTGTCTGTTTCAGTAATAGAGAGAGAAGATGTTTTGCTAACGGCGCCCCAGATTCCACACATTATTAGTTTTCCAGAAAGAATTGAGTGTTAAAGAGAGAATCTTTGATTTCTCTTGAGATATGTTCAAGGTTGTTTGTTACGACAGGATCAAAGATTTGTGTGCATAGTTTTTGTACATCGTGGTAGGTGTTGAAGGATTTGATTAGTTTTTGGAAATCTTGGAATTTGGTGGAACTGCAGAAGTGCCACATTTGTTGAAAGGTCTTAATCCATTGTTGAAGGGAGTCAATATTGGCGGAACCGTGGTGCATTCGGATTTCAACTGTACCAAGATCATTCAGACGATTAAGGCTGAGTGCCCAGTATTTGGAATCGTTCCAGGAATATTGATGGAGTTGGGATTGTTGTAGATTGAGTTGATTAAGAGGCGTGCAGTAGCTGTTGCCTTTTCGGTGATCTTCACAAAGAGTTTGTAATAGAGGTTCTGTCAAGATGAAGAGAGCAATGAAGGTTTTAAGATTACCGACCGTCCAGTCCCTGACATCCATGTGGATATGAAAACTACAGCGATGAGAGAACTTGAATCCTGTGAGTAGATTTTCGTTGATCCAGCCAATTTCTAATAGGCTAGCAAAAAGATAGCGATCAGTCAATCCTCCTTTAGTAACTAGTTCTGCCCCCATGTCTTTTAGAGATCCATCTTCAGTAACAAATGAATAGACAAAAGGAGAATTTGAGATGACTTCTGAAACGTTGGGATACCCCCATCCTTCAATTTCTAGCTCCCATCCGATAGGGGGGGTGGGGAGTAGGTTGTATTCATATTGGGTTTTTGGAGAGTGTTTGTAGATGGATTGTGCAGAGGCTTTGAATATTTTAGAGGCCTGGAATGCATGATTTTCTTTAAGAGGGGTGTTATTCATTTGATGAAGGTGATGTTGAAGTTTGTCAGGGCATTTTGGAGTGTGGGTAGAGCAAAATCATTGAGGATGAATGTGGTTCCTTTACGGAGTCCAATCGGTTTGTTTAGGTAGTAGATAGTATCTTTGGATACCCAGATTTTGGAGGTGATGGGGCCAAAGGTGGAGAGGGCATTTTCGATGTTTTCGTTGTCTGGTTCAATCTTGGTCATGAGATCTGTATGAGCCCATGATTGAGTGCTTTTGAGGGCGTCGTTTAGTGTATAGAAGTAATGACTATGAGGGGAGATGCCGATTTTGAATGTTTTCTTTGGGCTGCGAATTATTAGAATTTGTTCGTTAGGTGTATTGGGGTTTTTGTAGAACCCGTTTTCAATTGAAATATATTCAGGTTCTGAGGTAGTTTTGTCTGGAGAGATATGGTAGAGAATGGTGTTGTTTTGATGGATAATTGAATAACAGTATCCATTTTTAAGTTGGCCGTTTTCTTTGTAGAAAGTAAGGGTTTCTGCGAACTTTCGTTTGGCTGAGTCTAGATCGAATTCTTTCATAATTCTACTTCAAAAGGATTTGTTTTCTCTTTTGAAAGAGGAGCTTCGTTGAGTAATTTAAAGAGAAAGTCTTGATTAATTGACCATTTTTCTTTTGCACGAAGGGTGATTAGTGGAAGAATTTTGATAAGTTCATGAAGGGAGTTGGGGAGGTGAAGATAGCGAGGGATGTTTAAACAGTAATGATATAGATCAGTTAGTTTACGTGAGTTAATTGCTGCGAGGATTCGTGCGCTTGTGGGCCAGTCAGTTGGTTGTAGAGTATGGCTTTCTGCAAGAGTAGCGGCTAGTTCTGCTGTTTCATAAACTATTTGCATTAGACGAGGATGTTTGAGCCAGTAGTTGGAGAGGGTGCGGTATTCGATTCCATATTCTTTGAATCGAATTGAACCTGCTTGGCCATACATTTTCTTTCGTTTGGTGTCATCATCTAGAAGGGAGAAGATGGCTCCGAGGGTAGCATCAAGATATTTGGCGAGGTTAACTTTATCAATGTTGGTGCCGTTAAACCCAATATGGATATGTCCTCCAGCAGCTCGCCATGTGTTGGGAGTTGGTTTTGGATTGTATTCAAGAGTATTGACGTTGAAGTCTGGTTCACAACCAAAGACCCATGCACGAGGGTCTGTTAGTTCTGATTTGGGCATTTTTACACTAGCTTGAATTTTGATTTCTAGCTCCAGTTGCTTTGCTTTTTCTGCGATGATGTCCAGAGCTTGTGAGTTGTATTTGATGAATTCGATTGCTGAGGAGCAGGGAGGGATGTTGTATTCTACTGTGACGTTATCTTCTTGAAGGAAAATACCGTCTTTGATGGGAAGGGGCTCATGTTTGGTGCCTCCGATTTTACCAATGCTGGAGATAGGATTACCGACTTTGTCTTGAAGAAAGACTTCAGGATCGGCTCCGATGGTGATCATAGATATTCCTCGACAAGATGTTTGGTGAGTTTAGAGAGATCTGATTTATGTGAGGTGTATTCGGGATGACCTTGAATGCAGAGAGCTTTGTTTTTTGGGATGAATACTACTTCGGGTTCTGGATCATGGGTATTGTGGGGACCGTGTTCATTGTGTTTGATTGGACTGCGGATATCTAGGGAAGTGCCTAGAATTTTCATTTCTGTGGTTGGGCGAAGCATTTGATGATGTACGCTGGTGGTGTTAAGAACTGTACCATCGTTCATGATCATTTTATGCGAGGTGTTGTGGTTCTCTACATGTTGCCAGAGTTTTCCTCCTGATAAAGCACAGAATAGTTGGGCTCCTCGGCAAATTCCTAGCATGGAAATGTTGTTGAATTGGCAGATTTCAAAAGCTGTTTTTTCTAGAAGATCTCGTTGTGTTGGAGTATTTGCTGAAGTATAGGCAGGGGTTTCATTGTAAAAGGAAGGAGGAATATCGGCTCCTCCCCAGAAAACGGTGAATTTTGCTGCTTTGAGTTTATTGAAGTTGTATTTGTTAATGTTGATTACAGGTAGGTTGAAGAGTTGTTCAAGGTATTGATCTTCCCATTTGGAGCCTAGAAGGCTAGCAATATAGTTCGAAAGTTTTGTCATAGATGGCGTCGGACCAATATGAGTATTTGTCGGGGAGGTCGGAAGGAAGTTGGGTTGAAGCATGGATTTGATGGGCTGTAGTAATATGTTTAGGAACATTGTTAAGAGAGCGATTAAAGAAAGGGGTGTGTGGGTGATATTTTACGGCTTTTTGTAGGGCAAGTGTTTTGGGGTGAAAAAGATGAAGAAGGTTAATTTGTTTGAGAAGAATTTCTTTGATATGGTTTTGGAAGGAATAGTCTTCGTGTTGTAATGAGTCATTTACAAAGCTTCTGATATAGCTGGTTTCTGTGATTAGGTTTCCGTAGTTAGGGAAGGTTCCTTGGAAGCGTACAAAGATAGAAGAGGTTGAGACATGGTTGCAAAGGTTTTTAATAAGAGCTGGTGGATTGCTGTTTATTGTAAGGACTTGTGTGTTGATTATTCCGATTTGTTTAAAGAGATTGTTCCAGAAAGATCGAGTGTATGTTTTTGGAAACCAGTATCCGTATGTGATGGTTTGTGGAAAAGGAAGGGGTCTAAGAAATGAGAAGCAGAATTGGCAGGTCCATTGGCCATTCTTAATTACTAACATGATTCATTTCTTTGAGTAGGGTTTCGTAAAGATCTTTAGGCATTGGACGGCCTTTGATCAGTTTAAGGATGTGATTTTCTCTACGAAAGCGTGACCAGTTGTCCCATCCCATTCCGAAGAATACATCATAGTGTTGTTGACCTAGGGAGTAGATGGTGAAGTCAGGAGTAGTAAACATTTGGTACATCCTTTAGGGCGAGTTGGCAGATAGGGCAGGGTTTTGCATTGACAAAGTTACCGACTTTGTTTGTTCGTAGAACAATCATGGTGTCGATTTTTTTCTTTGTTTTAGTGATACAGTCTATTTCAGCATGAAGAAAGATTCGATCAGGCTGGTTGACTTGTGTTGCGTGTTTCTTTTGTACTGGATGGCTTTTGGTGTAGTGATTCACTCCAAAGGAGACAATGGAGCCCTTGGAAAGACCAATGGCGAGGATTTTGTGTTTGCCGGGTTTGAGTTTCTTTGATCCTATTTGCCATAGGCGTTGAAAGGATTTCATTCTGGTTCATAAATTTCGATGATTTTGGAGGGATTGATCCAGCGTGGATCTTTTATACATTCTTCTATACGTTCTTTGGAAGAATGTGAATTAAATGAACGTAAATGGGGTGGACCGAAGAATATGCCGTAGTAGCAGTGTGGTTTAATTCTGTATTCAAAGTCATCAGTAAATTCTGGTTCTTTACAATCTATCCATGCGTCAGTTCTTTTGGATTTAATTTGAATTTCTGCTCCGTTGGCGTAGGCTTTGATAATAGGAAGAAGTTTTGTTGCTCGTTTAGGAGTCATTGGAAGGTCTCTTTGATGAGTTTATGTACTTTTTTGGAGTTTGGGATGAGGGTGTAGTTGATGTGTTCTTCGATTGTGTCAAGGACCTCCCCTACATCTGGATATTGATTGAATGTTGGGAGAGATAGGGTCTTGTTTTGTAGGAAGCGTTCTGTTGCTTTATCACGTCCGGTGCGTTTGCAGTAGTTGTCTTTGTTTGAGCAAAGAGCAAAGGCTACTTTGTATTCGTTTGGGTTGGTTGGTTGATAGGCGATTGTGATTCCCCCATGTGCGTTGTATTTGTTTTTAGGAGAAATTGGACGAAGATGGATGAATTTCATTTTAGATGATCTCTGTGTGACGGATTGACCATTCGTCTTTGGAGTTGGCTTCTTTGATTGCTACGTCTTCGGTTTCATAGATTCCGACTACTTCGTGAGGTTTGTTGGGGGATTTTTTGATTACTGCAAAGCGGTGAGCATGGTTTTTGTAGGTAATTCGTTGAGCAAAGTATTCGAGATTGTTGCGTGTGGTCATGTTAAACCTCGATGGTGATGGTGTCTGGGATGTAGGTGGATGTTTCTATTTGACGGATATTGTCTTTTGTAAATTGTACTGCTTGTCTGTAGGAGATGTTGTTAAAGTGTTCTTGTGCTCCGGTGTCCCATGTGATGATGAGTGTGCCGTTGGGCCAGTTCATTTTTGTTTCTCGTTGAATGCTTGTGCATGATAGAGTGCTTGTCCGTGGTTGTAGAATTGTTCAATTGATTTGAGGGGACGGATATTGTTGTAGAGATATCCGTAGACTCTTACTTCGTTGTTGCAGACGCAGGCGACGTTCTTTTTGTCTTCGTTACCGACTTTTTGGGTGTGTTGGGTGTGTTGTTGTCTGTGTTTTTTGTTATGTTTGGGGGTTGTTTTGGCAGGGCCGGGGTTGTTTGCAAGGCGAGCGGCAGAGAATCTTTGGGCTTGTTGGTGACGTTGTGCGTTTTTGCTGTTGCGGCTCATGTTAAAACTCCATTTTAACGCCGAGAAGGAAATTACGGGAGGTGTTGATGGTTTGGATAACGACGAATGTTTTTAGGATGGTTGTCCTATGTTTGGGAATGTAGTGGGCAAGAAGGCCTGTAGCTAGGCCGGTTAAAAGAAAGTGTTGGTTGACTTGTTTTAGAGAAGGATGATCAGGAAGGAATGGATTTAATTCGGAGTATTTATGAGGGTGTTTTGCGATGTAGCGGGTTTGACTCCAATCAATGATGTGAAGAGTGGTAGCGATACTGGCAAGTTGTTTTTGTTCTTTGGACCATGATTCTGCTTTGCATGGAATGGTGAAGAAGAGAGCAAGAAAGATGGTTAAGATTGAGAAGACCGTGAGAACAATGGAATAGAATTTGTCGAGTGGGTTCATGTCTCAAACCCAAATTTGAGGATGTCGTCATCGCGCAGCATTGTTGTTCTCCTTCGTTTCGATCGGTACCACGACCGTCTTGTGTGTCTTGGCGCAGTCGCTACAGATCACGGCCCAGTCGCCGAGATAGTCAAGACGCAGCAGCCAGTCGTCGTTCTCCGGTTTTCCTTGTTCTTCCCCCGCCCACCGAAACGGCGTCTTGTTCTTTGCCCACTCGTTGTCGCGCCCCTGTTCGTAGTTGAGATTCGCGTCGTAGAATACCTTGTCGTCGCACACGTCGCAGAGTCGATAATCAGCGAGCGCCATTTGCTTTCTCCTGCTCTCCTAGCCGCACCTTGAGTGCAGCGATAGTGTAGTGTAGTGGTTGGTAGTCGAGAGCTACCTGAGTGAGATCGCTGGCCCACTCCAGCGACGCTAGCGCCTGCCGCAACAACGCAGAGTCGTCGTGCTGCGGCATCGGATGCGCATCCGCCTGCGCGCGGGGGTCGGCGGTGCAGAATTTATCGATAGGATTCATTTTGATCCTCGAAGAAAGAAAAGGATGAGGAGGATTAGAAGAAAATAACCGAAGATGAGAGCAGTTATCATGATTTATAGAATTTCATGAAATCGATGATACTAGATAGGAAGAGTCTGACCAAGACACAAGGGCAAATCAACCCCAAATCGTGTTGTAGATCTGGTTTTGGATGCGTTCGGGGATAGGGATGTCCCCGAGAATTGCTGCTTTCACTTCAAACAGCAAGGTCCGCAACCTGGTCCTGTGCACGCCCTCGATGCAGTAGCCCACGTTGGGCTTCCACTGCGCCAAGTGACGCTTTATGTCCTCATGGGCCGCGATCAACGAATCTTCCTCGATCTGTTGCGGCGACCTGCATTCAATAGCTTGTTGCATTGAATCCTCTTGTTGGACCTTGCACTATGCCCAGGCCGTTACCGACCCGAAGGAGCAGACATAACCCGGTCTGCTAGCGGGAGGCTTCCACACCTTGCTGAACGCCCATCTGTCAGCAAAGGGCAGACGTAACCGGGTCTGCCAGCCGGATCCTCTTAGGCGGCCTTCTTCTTCGTCCACCGCTCGGCGTAGGCCTTGGCTGCGTTGGGCGACATGTAGCCGGGCTTCTGCTCTTTGGGCAGCGTAGACGGAGCGGGTTCGCCGTAGGTTGCCCGATAGAACTCAGCAAGCTTGCCGTGCTGTGCCTTCAGTTCCCTGAGCGAATCCTCGTTCTGCGAAAAGATGCTCACCTTCTTGGCGAAGTTGTCATCATCCGTGAGGTCAGCGTCCACCATCTTCTGGATCGCCGCCTCGTCCGATTTCATGCGTTCGGACAGCCATTCCGCCATGTTATTCAACTTCCAAATGATGCCATCCGTGACCGATTTGGCGATGAACACGTTGCTGAACGCAGCCTCGAACTTGACGACGTGCTCGACATTCTGACTCATGACATAAGCTCCTTGATGGGGCACCGCGGCGCGATGCTGAGGCCAATCGCCGCGAGAGACCGGGACGGCGCAAGGGTTTCAGCGTCTGTCGCGCCAGCGGTGCCAGGCAGCCGGCCCGCGGCCAGGCGGAGCGAAGCGACAGCCCAGAGGCCGCGCGTAGACAGAGCAGGTATCGCAGACGCCCCTTGCGACGGCCAGGGCTCCGCGGAAGATGGCCTCACATCGCTCCGGGGTGCGTCATCCAGGGGCTGGCGTCAGAGTCTGAACGAGAGCACGAGGCAAGTCGAGGCTAGTGAAGCAGGGTGTGAGTCGCCGAGAAGGTCACTCTATGGTGATGTGTGAAGTTGAATGACATGCGGGATGGGTGACCGACCCTGAAACGGGCAGGGGGCGTCAGAAGTGGCCCTCACGGTGATGCGCGTAGACAGGAAGGCAGCATCAGCAGAACAAGAGCGTGAAAGGGACAGAGGGCCAGCCGTCAAGCCTGCGTTATCGGGCAGGCGAGCGGCTCCGTCCGCTGGCCGAGGAGGCTGCTGTCGCCCAACGCAGCCGGCGTGCCAGGGCTGGAGAAGGGTGCCAAGAGGGACGGCAGCAGGCCCGTTACCCTTGTCGGCGTCCGGCGAGGCGAAATGGTTGACCATCGCCATTTGCTGCGCGGCCCGTTACCGTCCTGCGCGTAGACAAAAATGGTATAAGAGAAGCAAAGAAGATAGCGTGTGAGTGGCGTCGTAAGTATCTGAAGTTTAATCGTAGCCAAAAATAGGGGTTTTCCCGTAGTAAGTTAGTGGTCACTAACATGACCGGGGGAGGGGGAAAATCGATGGTTCGCCGACAATGACAACCCATCCTTCTCCCGCCGCTACTATATTTCTAAAAAGAGGCTTGTTCTAAAGGATCTAGCACATACAACTCCCCGTTGAGGGCTTTCCCAGCCCCTACAAGCCTTTTGTTTAGGGAGACTGGTATCCCCCTAGCTTGAAAGAAGAAAACGGCTTAGAAAGGCTTCTAGGGCCTTTCCTGAGGATCTTTTGATATTCCTCGTGATTTTCACTGGGATCTGTCATGAAAACATAGGGGTAAGGCAAAAACAGGCCAGGAACCCCGGTGGTCGATTCTCTTTTTAGCAAGAGAGATTCTTTTTTGTACAGGACTAATGCGCGGAGCGCATCTAGCTTTTCTTGTCTTAAATCAAGAAAAATAGAAAAAGATTGTAAAGAAGTGTAAAATTATGTAAAAATACTTGACAAGTAAAACAAACAAGTGTATAATACCGTTTATAAGGGAAAACAAAGGAATAACGTCTTTTAGGTTATTAAACGGTTTTCCATATATATATTTTTCTTTCTTTTCTTTGGTTACTTTCTTTTCTTTCTTTTTATGCTTACAGACAACGAGAGACTAAAGCGTCTCCCCAGGAAAAAGAGGGAGATCTCTGCGAAGGGCAGATATTGGAGTGATTCCCAGAAGTTGGAGGCTGTAAAATGCTGGCTCCTGACCGGGAATCTTGCGGCTACCGCCGCTGCCTTGAACATTCCTCTTGTTACGGTAAAGTCCTGGAGATACTCTCAATGGTGGACTGATCTTGTACGTGATCTACGTCAAGAGTCCAACATCGCCCTGACGGCTAGGCTCAAGAAGATCGCTGCCAAATCTCTGGATCTTGTTGAAGACAGACTTGAGAACGGCGACTGGGTGCTTAACAACAAGACTGGTAAGCTGATGCTCAAGCCGATCGGAGTCAGGGACCTTAGTGTTATCACTAACACCACCCTCACTCATATCGACAAGATCGAAGGACAGCCTCAGCGAGAGGCTGACACGAAAAAGACCATGGATCAGTTGACTCTCCTGGCCCAGAAATTCGAGGAGTTCTCCAAAAAGAAAGCTCCTGTTCAAGTTACAGACGTTATTTTTATCCCAGAAAACAAGGAGAACGGAAATCCCGTACATGAAGAACGGGCGGCGTGATTATGCCGCTGAAAAGAACTGGGAGGCCACCAGAGCCACTGGACGGCCTGCTGACCGTGCCCAGCGTATGCGGGCTCGCAGGAAAGCAGAGAAAGAAGGTCTTGTCTCCAAGAATGACGGAAAACACGTCGATCACGTCAGGGGCCTGAAAGCAGGCAACGGACGTGGTAATCTGAGAGCTGTGTCAGCAAGAACCAATTTAAAAAAAGAAGCACGAAGGAAGGGCCGTGGTTAAAGCAATCATTCTTGTAGGACTAATCTGGGGAGCTACCGGCATTGAAGGAGTCCCTCTTGCCCGATTTGACACTATGCAAGGTTGTGTAGCTGTACTAGGTGAAATGTCGGTTAACCCAGAAGTAGTAGAACCTGGAACAGCTCTGGGTCTTGCCTGTGTAGAGTTTCAGGCAAAAGAATGACCATTATCTGGATCATGTTTGCTATCCAGGTACACGGGGATCATTATCATTCTTTACAGCTACAGACATTCCCAACAGAGATTGCGTGCAGGATCGCTATCCCTGATAAAGTTCCTAACTACGTTGGTGTTGGCTGCATTCCCGTTAGAATTCCAGGCGCATAAAATAGAGAAAAACATGAGCAGAGAGATTATTTATAAAATCATTGATGAACTCGAAGGTGGGTATGTCAATGATCCGAAAGATCCGGGGGGAGAAACCCGTTACGGAATCTCAAAGAGAGCTTTCCCGAACGAAGACATCAAGAATCTTTCCAAGGAACGCGCGTACGATCTTTACAAAGAACACTACTGGGACAAGGTAAAAGCAGACGATCTGCCCTATCCCCTCAATTTCCTTGTATTTGACTTCGCAGTGCATTCAGGAGTCAAGAGAGCTGTCCAGGTACTCCAGATGGTTTTAAAGGTCACACAGGACGGCCTGATCGGTCCCAGGACCATTGCTGCTGCACAGAAGACTGGAGTCCATCTGAAAGAGCTTTGTGCCCGTTATATGACAGCTCGTTCGTTCTTTCTTGCCTCACTGGATAAACCCTATTATATCGCTGGCTGGACCAACCGGATCATGCTTCTTGCTTTCATGTGTGACTTTGATAAAGCCTGATGCTCTCCGTGGATCTTATCGCAGGATTTGTCGGATCTGTCCTTGCCTCTCGTTTTGATGATTCTGTAGCTTCCCCTCCCTTCCACAGAGAGCTGTGGGAGATGGCTTGTTCAAAAAATCGCTATGTAGCAATCGCCGCGCCTCGCGGCCATAGTAAGAGTACAGCAGGAACTTTAGCATACGGACTATGCTCCCTGCTTTTTCGTGACTCCAGGTATCTTTTAATTGTGTCCGATACGGAGTCCCAGGCCTCAATGTTCCTCAACGCCATTAAAACTGAGCTACAGGACAATGAGGCCATCGGTGAGTTGTTTCAGTTGAAGAAGAATGACAAGGGCCTTGTAATCTTTGAAAAGGACTCTGAGACTGACGTTATTGTATCTCTGGCTGATGGACATAAGTTCAGGATTGTAGCCAAGGGAGCTGAACAAAAGCTCCGAGGGCTTCTCTGGAACGGAACTCGTCCTGACCTTGTGATCGTGGATGATGTAGAGAACGACGAACTTGTGATGAACAAGGATCGTCGTACCAAACTACGGAGGTGGTTCTATGCGGCCCTTATCCCCGCTATGTCTCCTAGAGGCAAGCTACGATATTGGGGTACTATTCTCCATATGGATTCTCTACTGGAATCCCTTATGCCAAGGGAGTATTCACGAGACACTATTCAAGAGGGGCTCAAAACATATTCAAGACGCCCTCTTGGGATGTGGCATACAGTCAAGTATAAAGCCCACAACTCAGACTTCTCAGAAATCCTTTGGCCAGAACGATTCAACAGAGAGTTTTTTCTAGAGAGAAAAACAGAGTTTCTACGTCAAGGTATTCCTGATGTTTATTCACAGGAATATCTTAACATTCCTCTTGATGAGTCTGTTGCGTACTTCAAGCGGAATGATCTTCTAGAGATCAGGGATGAAGACAGAAAGCTCAAGCTTACGTACTACATCACGGCCGACTTGGCTATCTCTGAAAAAGAATCTGCTGACTATTCTGTTTTCCTGATTGCCGGAGTTGATGAGAATCGAGTAGTTCACGTAAAAAACATCATCAGAGGCAGGATGGACGGCAAAGAGATTGTAGACACAATTCTCGCTCTTCACCGGACGTATCAGCCTCAAGCCTTCGGAATCGAGGAGATGCAGGTCTCGAAAGCAATCGGGCCGTTCCTTCGTGAAGAGATGATGGTACAGAATACGTTCCCTCTTCTTGTTCCTATGTCCCATATGGGGAAAGACAAGCAGTCAAGAGCACGATCAATTCAAGCAAGACTCCGTGCCAAGACTGTTAAGTTTGATAAACACGCTGACTGGTATCCAGACTTTGAAGATGAGCTTCTGAAGTTCCCAAGAGCCAAGCATGATGACCAGGTTGATGCCTTTGCATACCTAGGCCTTCTGCTAGACAAGCTTATTGAAGCCTCAACTAGAGAAGAAGACGAAGAAGAAGAGTATCAGGACGAAATGAAACACTCAGGACTGAATTTCGCAGGTCGAAACAAGACTACAGGATATTAAATGGCATATACTTCTCAGGTAGGTTCCCTTTCCGAAGACACTCGTGCTGAGTTCGAGGAGATGAATCTTGTCGAAAAGCTTCAGAAGAGTGAGGAAGGTCGCCAGAAACTTGAAAAACTGGGACAAGAGTGTAAGAGAGGCTTTGATGTAGACCTTCAAAGCCGCGCTCATTGGGAGGCTGAGATCAAGGATTGGATGGATCTAGCCTGTCAACTTCGCGAAAAGAAGTCTTTCCCTTGGGCAGATGCCTCAAACATCAAATATCCTCTGATTTCTGTGGCTGCAATTCAGTTTTCAGCCCGCGCATACCCTTCTTTTATCCCCCCTGATGGGAAATTGGTCAAGACAATGGTCATTGGGCCAGATCCTACTGGGGACAAAGGGAAAAGAGGGGAACGTATTGGTACTTTTATGTCTTGGCAGTTCCTGAAAGACATGGAAGACTGGGAAGAGGACATGGACAAGCTTCTGATGACTCTTTCTGTTGTCGGAGTGATGTTCAAGAAGACCTTTTATGATCCTCATGATGAGAAAATCAAGTCCTGCCTTGTCGATGCCCGTGATCTGGTCATCAACCACTGGTCAAAATCAGTAGATTCTGCTGAAAGGGTGTCGGAAGTCTTTTATTTCTTCCCTCGTGAAGTACGTGGAAGGATGAAAACTGGGGCTTACTCAGATATAGAACTTTCTCCTCCTACTCTTCCTGACGGAGAGCCTGGGGCTATCTCAACAGATCCTGAAGATATTCCATATCGAATTATTGAGCAGCATTGCTGGGCAGTTCTTGATTCAGACGAATGTCCCAAGCCTTATGTAGTTACCTTTGAATATAACCAGAACAAGGTTCTTCGGATCTCTCCTCGATTTGATACTTCTGGAGTCAAACTGACTCCTGACGGAAAAATCAAGCGGATTGAGCCTCATACCTATTACACGAAATTCCCCTTCATTCCTAATCCTGATGGGGGGCTTTACGATATTGGTTTCGGACATCTGCTAGGTCCGATCAATGAAGCTGTGAATACTCTAGTAAACCAGTTGGTGGATGCTGGTACGTTGAACAATATGCAAGCTGGTTTTATTGGGAAGGGCTTGCGCATCAAAGGAGGTGATTACAATCTATCTCCCGGTGAGTTCAAATGGGTAAATTCTTCGGTAGACGATCTGAAAAAACAGATCATGCTCATGCCCACAAAAGAGCCCAGCAAGGTTCTCTTTGAGCTTATGGGAGCGATGATCAGTTCCGGCAAGGAGCTGGCCTCTGTCGCGGAGATCTTTGTAGGTAAGATGCCGGGACAGAATACTCCTGCTACAACGACAATGGCCTCTATCGAGCAGGGTATGAAGGTCTTTACTGCCGTCTATAAACGAGTCTACCGTAGCTTAGAGAAGGAGTTCAAGAAAGTCTTCAAACTCAATAAGGCCTATCTTGACGAGAACACCTACATCGCTGTCATGGATGGGCCAGTTTCTCCTGCTGACTTTGATGACAAGTCCTATGACATTTGTCCGACAGCAGATCCTACCGCTACTTCCCAGACCGAGAAACTCCTCAAGGCCCAGGGCCTGATGGAGCTTCTCCCCTTGGGTACCATTGATCCAATGAAAGTCACTATGCGGGTTCTTGAAGCCCAGCAGCAGCCCAACTGGCAAGAGCTGATTCCAGGCATGGTAGAGACTGGGCAACCTCAGATTCCTCAGAAGCAGGATCCAGAGCTGATGGCTCAGCAACAGGAGTCCATGCTAAAACAGCAGGAACTCCAGCAGAAGGGCCAGATGGACGCTCAGAAGATGTCCATGGATCAGCGCAGTAAAGAGTTCGAGCTTGCAATGCAGGCACAACAGCAGCAACAAGAAAGGCAGCACGCTGCTGAAATGAATAATCTAAAAGCCGAGTCCGCTCGTAGAGAGCTTAACATCGAGACCGCACGTAGTCTGCAAAAGATGAAAGCAGAGCGAGATATGGCAAATATAAAGAAACAGAAGGAAGCTTCTAATGCGAAACGAAATCCTAAGTGAATGGGAACAACACCCAATCACTGAATGGCTCTTCAGGGAGCTAAAAGTAAGATCTGAAGCCTTGACCGAAGTGTTGAGGAATGAGGCGGGAAGGGACCCCGTGGAAGATGCCAGGAAATCTGGCCGAATCCTAGAGATTCAAGATATTCTTAATATAGATTTTGAGGAGGCTACTTAATGGCCATTAGACCTTGTGGACATCGGCTTGTAGTAAAGCAGGTGGAACTGGAAGAGCATGATGAGGTTTTCAAGAATGCCAAACAGGCTGGACTGGTGTTTCTTGAGAAGGACCTGAAAGCAGAACAATCAGCAATCGATAAAGGTGTCGTAGTCTCGATCGGAGCTACTGCCTTTAAAGATTTTGGTGGAGATCCCTGGTGTAAGGTAGGCGACACGGTTGTTTATGCCCGACATGCAGGGAAACGAATCGAAGATAGTGGTGAAGAATTTCTTTGTTTGAATGACGAAGATATTGTAGCCGTTCTGGAGTGAACATGAGCGAAAATACCAAAGAAAAAGTTGAACACACTGAAGTCGAACTGAAAGCAATGGAAATGGGGTGGAAACCCCAGGAAGAGTTCGATGCTGATAGTGGTAAGGAATGGATCCCTGCTGATGAGTTTGTTCGTCGTAAACCTCTTTTCGACAAGATTGAGGCTATGGGGAAGGAACTCAAGAATGTTAAAAGTGGCATGGAGGCCTTCAAACAACATCATGAACGTGTAAAGGAAACCGAATACAAGCGAGCAATGGAAGACCTGAAGAAACAACGTCAGGCCGCCATTGAAGAGCAGAATGCTGTCAAGGCATTTGAAGTTTCAGACAAAATGCGAGAGCTGGAACTTGAACGTGATAAACAAGCAGTCAATACTGATACAGGGACTAACAATCCTTTGTTTCAGGAATGGCTGACAGAGAACAAATGGTACTCGGCAGACGAGAAACTACGAGACTTCGCAGATGCTCTCGGCATTATGTATGCCAAGAAGTATTCTCCTGCTGAAGTTCTCACAAAGGTTACTGAAGAAGTAAGGGAGAAGTTCCCAGAGAAGTTCCGTAATCCTAATAAAGATAAGGGAAGCGCAGTGGAAACCGCACAAGGAAAGACCAGATCAACCAAGAATAGCGATAGCTATTCTCTTACTGATATGGAACGCCAGATCATGCAACGTATCGTACGATCAGGGGTAATGACTGAAGCGGAATACCTGAAAGAACTTAAACGCACAAAGGGTGAGTGATATGAAAGAAACCATCAACAAAGCGCCGCAAGAGCGAGTAAAGCGCGTACCAGTCAGTGCTCGAAACCGGCTGGAAGTAATCGGGAAAGATCCTGATTTTGTATATCGAATTGTAAATGATGTAGACGATCGCATCGAGCGTTTCAAACAGGCCGGATATGAGCCTGTGAATGTCTCGGAAGCAAGGATGGCCACACAGCGCGTAGGACAAGGGACCTCTGAAGGTACTATTGCCTCAATGCCTATGGGCCAAGGGATCAACGGTATTCTCATGAAAATTCCAAAAGAATATTATGAAGAAGACCAAAAGGCAAAGGCCGAAAAGATCGAAGCTAGCGAACAGTCCATCAAAAAACCTGACATTGATGGCACCTATGGTGAGATTAAGATTTCTTAACTTCTCTCGGCGCCATCTATAATTTGGAGGTCTTAAATGGCTAACACAGATCGTGTTAACGGGTTTCGCCCCGTTAAATACATGAATGGCGCCCCTTATAATGGTCAAGCTACTCTGTATTCAACTGATGCTAATGATGCTGTAGCAATCTTTGTAGGCGACCTTGTAAAGCTTGGAGGCACTGCTGACGTTAATGGCGTTCGCGGGGTTGCTCAAGCTGCTGCAAGTGATCCTTGCGTAGGTGTTGTAGTAGGTATCGTACCTAGCATGACTAATCTTGATACTCCTCAGTATCGAGCTGCATCTACTGCTCGCTATGTTCTTGTTGCTGATGACCCTATGATCATCTTTGAAGCACAGGAAGACGGCGCAACTGATCCTCTTGAAATGGTCGATGCCGGCCTTAACGTCAACTTTGTTGTCGGCGCTGGCTCAACTGTAACCGGAGCATCAGGCATGGAGATCGACAGCAATACTGAAAATACCTCAGCAACTCTGCCACTAAAACTAATTGGGCCTGTACAACGTGCTGATAACGAGCTTGTAGCGGCTGGACAAGAATGGACTCGTTGGCTGGTTAAAATTAACAACCATCAACTTGGTAGCCATACTGGCACCGCAGGAGTTTAATCATGACTATTAACACTTCAAGTTTCGCTAAAGCACTATTCCCCGGCGTCAATGCCTGGTACGGCAAAGCGTATGCTGAATATCCTGAAGAGCATAAACTGCTTTTCAGCCAAGAAACCTCAAGCCGTGCATGGGAAGAGGATGTTGGTACTTCTGGCTTCGGTCTAGCTGCAATCAAGACTGAGGGTGGTCCTATCAACTACGATAACGAGAAACAAGCTTTCACCACTCGTTATCGCCACGTAACATACGCGCTTGGCTTCATTGTCACTCGTGAAATGTTCGAGGATGACCTGTATGATGTAGTTGGTCAGCGCAAAGCTCAGGCTCTTGCCTTCTCAATTCGTCAGACCAAGGAAGTTCTTGCCGCCAACGTCTACAACCGAGCCTTTACAGCCGGTTATACAGGTGGTGACGGTGTGGTTCTTGCCAGCAATGCTCACCCCAATGTAGCGGGGGGTACATGGTCCAACATTCTTGCGACTGCATCAGACATCTCTGAAGCATCACTCGAACAGGCCTGTATCGACATTGCAGCACTGAAAAATGATCGTGGGCTACAGATCGCTCTGCGTCCTCAAAAGATCATTGTTCCAGCAGCTCTTGAGTTCGAGGTTGCACGTATCCTGAAAGCAGTAGGTCGTACTGGTACTAATACCAACGACATCAACGCGATCAAGGAAATGAACAAGTTCCCAGGTGGCATGGTAGTTAACCACTATCTCACCGATGCAGACGCATGGTTCATCGCAACCAACGCTCCTCATGGGATGAAGCACTTTGTTCGGCGTGCAGATAGCTTTGATACTGACAACGATTTCGACACCGAAAACGCCAAGTTCAAAGCAACCTTCCGTAGTTCATGGGGATGGACCGATCCTCGCGGAATCTTTGCATCACCTGGTGCCTGATCTGACTAATGGGGGGAGGAAACTCCCTCCTCTTTAAAGGAGAATAATATGGCTGTAACAATGTCATATCCAAAGCCCAGGTCACTTCTCACCAAGGTCATCGAGATCCTTCGCACGGATAATGCAACAGTGAAGGCATGGCTTCCTCGTGGAGCCATCATCATGGACGTAGACGTATTCCAGAAAGTAGATGCAACTACTGATGCAGGTGGGGTTGATGTCGGGCTTAATGCTAACGGAGACGCCATCCTTGACGGATTCGTTATGGCAACTACTGCTGTTGGTCTGGTTAAACCCGGAACAACGGTAGGAACGGCTGTGATGGGAGCCCCTCTTGCTGCTGATTCGGCAGTGACTTCAACCTACATTGTAGGGGACTCAACTGCTGGTGGAACTGGTCTGGTAGCTATTCACTACATCCTTCCTGGATCTGGTGAAGTTATCACATCGTAATAAAGAGCCCCTCTTCGGAGGGGCCTTTCTATAAGGATTATCATGGGACAACATCGTACTGCCGATGCCACTGTATCTGCTGCTCATGCAGTTGCTGTCACTCCTAATAATGCTACTGTCATTCCTGTTACGCGGGCTCTCTATGTAGGGACCACAGGAAACGTCACGGTTCGCATGGCCTCTGGAGTAACAGCTACGTTTGTTGCTGTAGCCGTAGGGATTCTTCCCGTACAAGTAGATCAAGTGCATAGCACGGGAACAGGTGCCTCTAATATTGTAGCTCTCTACTGATATGCCAAGCCAAACCTACAACTCTGGTTCCGGCACCTTTCAAATCCCCGTTAACGTAGTTAATATTGTTGTCGAATGTTGGGGAGGGGGAGGAAAGGGAGCTACCCGTACTACTACCGGCTATGGCGGGGGAGGAGGCGGAGGAGCCTATTCTAAAAAGAATACTGGCTGGGTTGCAGGAACTACTTATAACTATTCTGTAGGAGCTGGGGCTACTACAACTGCTGCTGGGGAAGATTCGTGGTTTGGATCTTCTGCTACTTGTATGGCCAAAGGTGGAGGTAGTGTTGCTAACAATACAGCAACAGGTGCTTCTGGAGGCGCTTCAGGAACGAGTGTAGGGGACGTTAAATTCAGTGGAGGTAATGGCGCCTCAGTAAGTACCGGAACAACAGGCTCTGGTGGAGGATCCTCTGCAGGAACAGCCACTAATGGAAATAATGCCACCACTGTCACTGGAGCCACTGCTCCGACAGGTGGAGGTAATGGAGGTAATGGTGGAAGCAACGCTGACGCTTCTCCGGGGGTAGCTCCTGGAGGTGGTGGTGGAGGGTGCTATAGAAGTAGTTCTACAAGAAACGGAGGAAGCGGAGCCGCTGGTCGTATTGTGATCACATGGGATATCGCCCCTTCTAAAACAAAGCGTGTTAATCTCGGATTCGGAATCGGACTATGACGGAGGCATTAAGTGGAGTTAAGCACACTTTGGGGAGGAATGGTTTCTTTCATTATTCTTCTTCTTGGATGGAACTGGCATATTATGTACAAAAGGATGGATGATATGGAATCCAGACATACTAGAGCCCTCTCAGATGCAATCCAGACATACCAGAACTCAGTAAACAACTGTGACATGTCCCATAATAAAATGCAAGACATCGTTACTGGAATTCAGATCAACTATGTGCATAAAGAAGAAATGAGAGAGATGAAAAAAGAACTATTAGGCCGACTGGACTATCTGGCAGACCTGATCATCAAAGGAAACAAAGAGTGAGTTTCAAGAGTGGGTCTTGGTGGGCGACGTGTGATGTGTGCGGATATCAGTTCCGCTCAGAGAAACTACGCCTGCGGTGGGACAATCTCATGGTCTGCGATAAAGACTGGGAAACTCGCCATCCTCAAGATTTTGTTCGTTCAGTCAAGGAAGGAACCATTCCTTGGTCAAGGCCTGAGCCTAATGATGTTTTTGTGACTGTGAATTATGTCGGAAACGGGTATGTCGAACAAGACTACTTCTCACCAAATCCAGACCCTGTTGAGGGGCTTTACTGGCTCTAAGGAATATTGATGGCAATTACATACAGAACAGTTAAAGGAACTCCTCTTACTTGGCAGGAGTTGGATGACAACTTTGCTGCTATTGGAAGTTATGTTCAGGAAGCTAAAGACTGGGCTAATAAAACAGCAGGTACTGTTGATGGCTCTGAGTTCAGTGCAAAGTATTACGCTAACCTAGCTGCTTCTACTCTTGCTGGTAAAGCAGACATCAACCACACTCATGAGCTTGATGATCTTGACGCTACCGGCATTACAGCCGGTTTTGTGCTTAGAGCTGATGGAGCTGATGGGGCTGAGTGGGCTGCAGGTACTGGAGGCTCTTCAGACTGGGGGGACATTCAGAACACTCCTACCACTCTTTCAGGGTATGGGATTACTGATGCCCAGCCTCTAGATAGTGACCTTACCGCGGTTGCGGGGCTCTCTACTAACGGACTTATTGTACGTACAGGAACAGGTACTGCTACTACACGCACAATCACAGCAGGAAGTAATAAAGTGTCTCTCTCCAACGGAGACGGAGTTGCAGGCAATCCTACTGTAGATGTAACTGAGGCAAATCTAACTCACGACAACATCGGAGGCACTCTAGGGATCTCTAAAGGAGGCACTGGACAGACCTCTGCATCAGCAGCTCTTAATGCTCTTCTGCCTTCACAGGCCAGCCAAAACGGTAAAGTACTAAAAACCGATGGCACTAATGCCACATGGCAGACCGATAGTACTGGAGGTGGTGGTGCTCTTGATGATCTCACTGATGTAGTAATCACTACACCCACTACTGGTGAAGTCCTTAAATACAACGGCACCAATTGGGTTAATGATACGGATGCCACTGGTGGTGGAGGCAGTCCCGGAGGCTCTGACACTCATGTTCAGTTTAATGACGGAGGGAGTTTCGGTGGGGACGCAGACCTTACTTGGAACAAGACTACTAATACTCTTACTGTAAATAACGGGAGTGTTACTACAGAGATAAGTTACGCCGGAGCTTTTTACGCAGACGAAGATGGAAGTGCTAGCTCTCCTAGGTTTTCTAGGACAACAGATGGAAATACTGGAATGTACTTTCCCGCCGCTGATGAGGTTGGGTTTGCTGCCGGAGGGGCTCTAAAGCTATCCATTGGGGGGGATGACTCTGTTTTACGTGCCGATGATGGCCATGGGCTTCAGTTCTACAGCGCGAATGGGGGCACCCATTTAGGAGGCATCACTAACGATTCAGATGATACTCTGGTCATTGAATCCACCGACAGCGTAGCTGGGATGGCTCTTCGTGCAGGTAATCAAACATGCTTGTCTCTTCCAGACACGGGGACATACATGGTTAAGCATGTTCCTATGTACGCGGAAAGCGGCTCCAACACTATTCCCTCCTATTCCTTTGCTGGAGACACAGATACTGGAATGTATTTGGATGGGCCGGGGATCCTTAAGTTTACAATTGGAGGGGCCTATCAGATGTCCCTCTCTTCTACGGGGGCCGTCTTTCCTAAAGCCGTCTCAGCAATGGAAGCGATTGGCACTAATCAGCATTTTCTAATGCTATCTAATGCTACTTACTATCTCAATATGAAGCCTGCTGGGACTCTGACAGCTTCAAGGGACCTCACGTTTAATGTAAATGACGCCAACCGAGCAGTCAGTCTCTCTGGCGATTTGACCGTTAGTTCGTCCGCAACCATCAGCGGAACCAACACTGGCGATCAGACCCTTAATGGGCTCCTCCCTACACAAACCGGAAATAATGGCAAGGCCCTGGTTACAGACGGAACCAATGCTTCGTGGCAGACCGTTAGTGGTGGTGGGGGATCAGGAGAATGGCAGCTTCATCTACCTCCTGAGTCTTGGCTGATTACAAGTGGAGCTTCCTACGGACAAGACACCCAGATGCGCGGTTACCTCCTCCTGCCGGCTTCCACAGCCGCAGAAGTAATCACCCCCCAGCTCCATGCCCCTGCTGTTGTCGGTACTTTGAAGTGCCGTGTCACTTTTCGTATGGCATCCGCTACGAGCGGGGACATCAACCTCAACGTAGCTGTCGAGGCTATCGCCGACGCAGACAACTTCGACACAGATGCTGGATCTACTTTCGATACTAACAACGCTAGTGGAGCTATTGCTGTCCCTGGAACTACTGCTGGTCGGCCTAAGACCTTCGATGTCACCTTGACGAACAATGATGGGCTAGCCGCTGGAGAACTATTCCGTCTACGCATCCAGCGTCCGAGCGAGAGTAACGAAATGCACATCCTTGCTATCTCAATGATTGATGAGGGGGCTTGATGGCTCTTAGATCAGATGCTTCCGGAGACGGTGTTGTATTCACTGGGGACATGCCCGCGACTCTTCGCCCATTCTCACTATGCGGATGGGTGAACATTCGGCAGGATATGGGGAGGTACCACTCGCTTGTAGTCATTGACTGCACTGATGGGACCAGTTGGATCGAAGTTGACTTCCGGGATACCGGAACTAACTTCGCTCTTGTGTACTACGGGGGATTGGGAGGGGTCAACCCTTGGTACTATGAGCGCCCTCTAACTGGAATCTCCCACAACCAGTACTTTTTCTTCGCTCTAACATTGGCTGATGGGGCGAACCAGTATCCAACCTTGTATTGGAGAGCCCAATCAGCCTCTGCCCTCACGAGCTACAACCAAGGAAACACGTCGAATACAGGAAATCCTGTTCCAAGTCAGATAGCTCTCCTACATGATCCCAGCACTGCTACCACATGGGCGAATGCTGCAATGACCGGATTCCGCTGGTGGTCGAGTGTAAAGACTGCACAAGAGCTTCTGGCGGAGAGCTACAGCCTCCTTCCGAAGTCGTGGAGTAGCAACATTATCGCGGCGCCTCTGGTAGCTGATGTGCGAGACTACTCCGCCTTCGGCAAGGGTCGGGTCGGATCGGCTACCGGACTGGCTGTGGAAGCCGGGCCACCTGTTAGATGGAGGTAACATGCTTCTTAACATGACTGGACAGTACCGATTAACCGGAGGGGATCCACCGGATCCCGATCCGGAAGAGATCCAGCAAAACGACCCGCGATGGGTGTGGGAGCTTGATCCGCAACGCCCGTGGTCTGAGCTAACGCAGTACAATGGTAACAGACAAGTTACGAATTTGTCACTGACACAGTTCACCAACAGCGGAGCGCTGCCTGCTAACGACGGCACCAATCAGATCTACGAGAGGGTGTCCGATCCAAGCGGAAGTGGTCGTACAGTGTACCGACATCACTTGCACAAGGATCTGGCTTACGGAACAGGATGGTCGAACCAGACATGGCGATCCGAGATCTCGAACACAGCTCAAACTCCCGTGTGGGGACAAGAATATTGGCTAGCTACAGCGGTGCGGCTGGGGACGGACTTCTCCGTCAACGACTTCTCCATCAACATCTTTGAGTTCCACGTACCATACCCACAGCCAAATGCTATCGGGATTTCCCCTTTCACTATGTTCGTCAGTACGAACTTCAACGCGGCCGTCCGGTACAATGCGGGGACTCCCAGCACACAGAACGACTACACAACTGCTGCGACGTGGAGTGCGGCAGCTACCCGAGAAGTGTGGCATTTCTTGATCTTGAATTTCAAGCTGGGGGCGGATAGCACGTCGAATTTCCTTCGCATGTGGCACAAAGAGGGCTCAGGGTCTTTGACTCAAGTCATGAACTACACTGGAAGAATCGGGTACGATGCGAATTCTGCCTCTGGGGATCGGCACAACTACGCCAAGTGTGGTATGTACTCTTGGACGTATCCGTGGCCGGGGACATCGACGAGCAGAACGCTGTGGAATCGTGGTTTCCGCTTGATTAAAGCAGATGCAGGTACTCCAACTATTAACCAAAATGTAATGCTAGCCTTGTTAGAATAAGCATACACAATGATATACTCATTATATACTTTACTTTCTATTTATCTACTATGGATATTCTACCTAGCAGTGATGAATCTACATCGAGTCCACAAAACAACTGGGCTGTCAAAGACGACTTTCATCTTCGGTGTCCCTGTCTTGGCCGTAGGACTCTTACTGGATGTCCTTGTGAATATCTCCGTATGTAGTTTATTGTTCCTCGACATTCCACGGGAATTGACAGTAACAGCTAGGCTACAACGATACAACAAGGCTTCTGATGGTTGGCGTAAAAAAACGGCTCTCTGGATTGCAGAGCATTTTCTAGATGTATTCGATCCTTCAGGGAAACACGTATGATCAAAGAAGCAGAGCATTTGGTACTGTTGTGGATGCGTTGGACAGGCTATAGAGGGATTGCTATGCCGTGGGCAGTCTACATTCATCCAGATCGTATGTGGGATGCGCACCTTATTAGACACGAACTAAAGCATATTGAACAGATGCAGAATGAGGGATATATCAGGTTCTTCACTAAATACCTCTGGTATTCCGCTCGATACGGGTATTTCGATAATCCCTATGAAGTAGAAGCGAGGGAAGCAGAAAATGGCTATTCTTGAAACACTAATCCTTCCAGCTCTGATCCCTGCTGCTGTTGATATCCTGCGCACTACTGTAGGTCGTGTTGTAGGAGCAAGGGCTCAGACTGTAGAAGAAGTAATTCAACTACGAAACTCAGAGGTCGAGAAACTAAAAGCTATTGCAGAGCTAGATAGGCCTATTGGTAATCCTAGCCAATGGGTGGTGGATCTTCGTGCATCCTTTAGATACATCCTTGCTGGAATCTCTATCGTAGCCTCTGTGACCACTCTTTACATACCGGGCGTACCCGAACTATTGATTGACTATAGCTGGCAAGCTACAGGAGCTATCTTCAGCTTCCTGTTCGGAGAACATCTTGTGCTTAACGTCAAGAGCGGAGGATCTCGATGATCACTCGGGACCAGCTTATCTCTTCCGCCCTAAGAAAGTGTGGTGCATTGGGAGAGACAGAAACTGCTACATCGGCCCAACTCAATGCTGGTGCTACTGCTCTTAATGCTCTTATCAAAGCATTCTCAACTGATGGAATGCAACTCTGGAAGCTTGAGACTGTTGTAGAACCGTTTACTTCCTTCCCTGATACTACCCCTGTCACTGTAGGGGCAGGGGTAGGGCCAACTATTGTCACCAGTAAATCTCCTCTTAAACTTCTAGGAGCCTATCGACAGCTTATTGCAGATGAGACCAAGACAGAGTTGGGTATCTATACACGAGCAGAATGGCTAAATATTCCTACTGCTACCACTGAGGGAGCCCCTCTGGCTGTTTATTTCCAGCCCCTAAAGACTACCGGGCTTCTATCTATCTGGCCTCTCCCTGATGCTACGTGGCAGGCAGACGGGCAACTCCTCCTAGATTTCCATGTTGCTGTCACCGAGACTACTACAGGAACTGATGTTCTAGACTTTCCTGACCACTGGGAACAGACAATGATCTATTCTCTTGCTCAGCGCCTTGCTCCTGAATATGGGGTCCCTATCGCAGAAAGACAGCTCTTGACTCAAGACTCAGAACGATTCCGAAAAGAAGCTCTGGACTTCAGTAATGAAGAGGGCTCAGTGTTTCTCCGACCTTCCCAGCGCAGATAATGGCATACTCACGTACTCCTGAAACCTCCTCCCACCAGTCTGCCAGACTCCCAGTTGCAGGGAGTATGACTCTTCCTGCCTATCTTCAGACCGGAACAGGGATGAAATACTACAACTGCATGCCAAGAACAATCAAGCAGAATGGGGGAGACCCTGTGCACATTCTGGAAAGACGTGCCTCGTATTCAATTCCATTTGGTCTCCCCGTCTCTAATTTTTTTCGTGGGGCCTATACTACCATCGGGCAGACTTTTATTCAGTCCTTTGTTGCATTAGGAACTAATATATACATTGTAGGAGATGTTTCTCCTAAAATCGCGCTTGCAACTACCTATACGGATGTGAGATTTGCGGAAGTCAGAAGTGCTGCCAACCACTATATCGTGGCCTTGGAAAGCCATTCAAGCAATGCCAGAATCCATATTTATGATCTAGTCTCAACATCTACGTCTACCATAGCTCTAAATGTTGGGGCTCAAGGCGAGCCAGTATTTTTGAATGGGAGGCTCTATGTGGCAGGGTGGAATAATCAAAGAATCTACAACAGTGCTGTAGGGGACATTACATCGTGGTCCCCCTCAAATGATTTCATTGACGCAGAGCAAATTGGAGATAGGATTGTAGGACTAGGGCTGCATAGAAACCATTTAGTAGTCTTAGGATCTCATAGTATTGAATTTTTTTCAGATGTAGGATATGAGATTGGATCCCCATTACTACGACAAGAGACCTATTCTTCTTTAATTGGCAGCTCCCTTCCTGCTACTAATTCCACAGCTAGTGTATTTTCATATGTTGGGAATGATTTATATTTTTATGGGAGCATTTCTGGAGCGGGGGCAATTTGTCGGATACGAGATTTCAAGGTCACAAAGATCTCTGATGATTATGTTGATAGGTTGCTTAATGATTTGTCCCTTAATGTAGATTCTCGTAGTATGTTTACTGTGCAGTCGTATGGAAGAAGTTTTGTTATTTTTACCCTTCCTACTGAAGTGCTGGCTTTTTGTGTCGAAGAGGGGATTTGGGCTATTTGGAGTCTCCCAGAGAATTTTATGCCTGTTATGAGCACCTCATATAAAACAGTAAATGCGGCCCCATATTATTCTGTTCTCTGGGGGTATGATTTTGTTACCGGGAATGGGAGGGTCCAACATCTTAGAAATATCAACAGTGCCGGCCTTGCTATAGAGTCCTTCTCCGCCTATATGATTTTCGATACTTTCGACGGTGGGACCGAGTTTCAAAAGCACTTCAAGTTTGTAGATGTTGTAGGAGACCTAGGAGACAATCTTGTTACTCTTTCTTTCACCAAAGAGTCTTCAAAAGAGTCTACGTCCTTTACCGCAACAAACGATAGTGCAGGCCTTCCGATCAGGTTCAGGAATCTCTGCAGAGCCAAACGAATCAACTTCAAGATTACCTTCACTGGCACAACCCAGATAGAGTTTCGTGGATTGGACGTATATTACAACTTGGGAACCAATTAATGAAGATCTCTCGCCCACATGCTATCCAGAATATCGAGCAACTTCCTGGACTAGATCTAGTTTTACAGGATTTTCATAAGAATTTACGCAGTGAAAAATGGGAGCCTCCTGAACTCTCTAACTGGGGATCTAATCCCACAGACTTTTCTGGACGCTATCAACTTTTAGGAAATGTGTGTTTTCTGCAGTTGCATGTCGATTTAACAGATATTTCTATTTCAAATTCTGCAGACGATCTCTCCCTTCCTGTTAAAGCATTTAGAGGAGGAGTGCTTACTCCAGGATATCCTTTAATTGTCCCTGGCCAGATTATTCTGCATGATTTTTTTAATGGAACTACTGTAGGAAGTTGTCGTATTCATTCAGGAAGCAACTTCAAGTTAATACCTCCACTATATACCCCCGCAAGTGGGACACGGCGATTAGCTGTATCTGGTTATTATTGGGTTGAATAAATATGGCACAAGCTGATTGGATCACATATGGAACTCCCGGAGGAGCAAAGGCCTCAGAGATTACTCGTCTTCGAGACCTCTTCGCAAACGTAGGAGAGTTCCAAAAAACGGCTAGTATGTACCAAGGAGAAGGAGGGGGTGCCCAGATCAATTGGGCAAATAATCCTCAATTACAGGCCCTCCTATCTCAAAACGGTCTTTCTAGCTCAATCGGGTCGTTCCTTGGAGGAACTCATAATCCTCACGTCCAACAGTCCTTTGATGAGTCAGGGATGTGGTATGGGATAGGAAATGATCAGGGAGGGCTGGATCGGATCACATTAGAGCAGCTAGCACAACAGTCCCAACTCTCTAATCCCACCCTCTCTCTTGCAGCCCAAGTAGACCCAGAGCGAGCAGGGAAGAAGGGGAATTACAATCTAGTATTTAATCCAGACGGAACTATCCAAGATGTTACTTGGAAAAATGCCGAGTTGTCTGACGGCTGGATGGCCGAGAACGGCTGGATGATCCCGGTAGCTGCGGCTGCTGCGGGTGCCACAGGCCTGATCGGCCCTGGTGCCGGGGTGGGTGGTGCTGGCGCCGCACCGATCGCCCAGTCTGCTCCGAGCTGGGTTGCGCCGGGCGCCGGCGCGTCGTCCGTGCCCGCCGGCCTCGGCTCCGGCACGTTTGGACTGGGCGCCTCCGAAGCGGCGGCGCTGCCGTTCGGATCGCTGACCGGCGCGCCGGCGCTCACCGGCGGCGGACTCACCCCCGCGATCACGGCTGGATCGGCTGCTCCTGCTCTGGCGGAGGCTGCTCCTATCTCCTCTTCTGCAATAACTTCCCTCGGACCTGCTGCCACTCGTGCTGATGTGGCAGCATTTACTGGAGCTAGAGGGCTAAGTTCTCTAGCAAGCGGTGCCAAGGACGTATTGGGCCATCCTTCAAACCTCGCAGCTCTCATTAATGCCTATTCACAGAATCGACAAGGAAGGGCACAGGAAGATTGGGCATCGCGTCTCTATGATGATCGTAAACAATTCCTCGATCGCCTTGCTCAGACCTACGAAGATCCTTCTGTCTATCTAGGCGGAGAAGAATACAACCGCATGGCGGATATCGAACTTGATAGACTGATGCGAAGGGATGCCGCTCAGGGGCGCCTAGCCACTGATGTAGAGCGTCAAAAGCTGATGCAGGACTATGCCCTGTCTAACCTAGAGAACTACCGTAAAGGGCTCTCTGGAGCCGCCGGGCTTACTGGTGTCTCGGGCATTCCAGAACTTGGCGTGTCTGGTCTGGCTAACCAGTACGGAACTGCTAATGCCATTCTATCTCAGATGTCCCGTGCTAATGGCGGGCAAGGATTTAACGTAGTAGATTTCTTATCAAATGTTTTTGATCTAGGAGACATCTTTGGCTAATCTAGACTATCAAGGCCTGCAAAGTCTCTTTGGACAGGCTTCTCCATATGCTGCCTCTCTGTTAGGAGAGTCTCTAGGTCGTCAGGACGCTGCAGCTCCCATTGAGCGTCGCAAGACTCTTGCCGACATTACAGGCAAGGAACTCTCCAATCAACAGGCCCAACAACAGCTTGATCTCAGTCGTCTAACCCAACAGTACGACGTAGATAAAGCACGTCTGGGTACTTGGGAACAAGAGGAGAACATCCTCGGTAAACGTCATGACAACTGGTCCAAAGGCTTTGAGAATAGAGTCAAGAACGATGTTGGTGAAGAACATTTTGTGAAAGACAAGCAGATTCAGTTACAAAAATCCAAGATCGAGAAGATGGAGAAAGTCTACCAACATCTTGGAATTGCCGCTGTCGATCTAGCGAATGAGGGGGACGTAACCAAGCGTCACACTAAACTCAATCGTTACCTCGATGCTATTGGTCTTTCTGAAGAGCAGAGAGAGAAATTCTTCGAGATCCCTGCTGAAATGCTTCCTCAAGCTCTGAAAGAGATGGCTGATCAAGTAGCTAAGGCTGCTCCTGACTTTATCCAGAAGTCTGCCCTACAGGCCCAAACACATAAAAACGCTATGGAACTTGCTAAGCTTAAGGCGTCTCTAGATCAACAGCTAGAGAAAATGAAGGCAGGGAAAGGGGACGCCAAGACCTATGAGGCTGCTGTTATCCGGTTCCGAAACCTCGCCAACTCTCTTCCTCCCGGCCCTGAGAAGGATTTTGCTATTCGAGAGTATGAGGCCTTTGCCGAGATTGACTTCACTAAAGAGAATCAAAAGAACGCCTCTCCCTATGAAGTCAGAGTAGATGATAAAGGACGTAAGACTCCTGAGTTTGTAGGTAAGCCCCCTATCAAGGTTCCTTCTATTCCTAGAGGAACACAGGCCCCACAATCTGTGGAAGATATCTTCAAGAAATATGGACTATAAAGCCAAACTAGAGCAGGCAATCAAGGCAGCGGACGCTGCTGGGGATGCTGATGCTATTCGTGTGCTTGCAGAAGAATACAGGAAGCTTCCTGCTATGCCTGCTGGAGCTGTTGAGTTCGATCCTGAAGAACAACAATACTATGATGCTCAGGGAGAGCCCGTCAAATCTACTTCCCCTGTTGTCCAGAAAGAAAGCGGTATGTTTGCTAATCTGGACAGACTTGGAGAAACTGCTGAACAAGGGATTCGAGACCTCCAGACAGCTTGGGGAGGAATCAAGTCTCTTGGGCAACTTAAGAGATATCAACATGCCGAACGTACAGGATCTCCTCTAGCTCAACGAGAGAAAGAGGATCTACGAGCAGGTGTAAGGCCTTTAGCTGAAAAACTGCTAGAAACCCAACAGGGTTACAACAACCCTGCTGTACAGGCCTACTCTGATGCGAAGACTCATGGAGAGGCTCTTAGTGCTCTTATGAAGGATCCGGTAGAGATCCTTACTCACGGTATTACAAGGCAGTTCCCCCAGACAGCGGCCACCCTTCTTACGGCTGCTGTAGCTACTCTCATGACTGGAGGCACAGGAGGTGTTCTAGCCCCTGCTGCAGTCAGTGGTGGATTTGGCTTTGGAATGGAATTTGGCTCTTCCCTGATTGACTATGCTGCAGAGAATGGCGTTGTTGTTACCGACCCCGCCTCTCTGGATAAGTTCTTCAGTGATCCTGTAATGATTGAGAAGGCGATTGAATTCGCTACTAAACGAAGTATCGGCACTGCTGCTGGTGATGTAATTATCGGAGGTACTCTTGGTAAAGTCCTTCGCGGGCCAGTCAAAGGAGTGGGCAAGGCGCGTCACGTAGCTACTCATGGAACAATTGCGGCCATTGGTGGAGCTTCTGGAGAGAAGCTCGCCCAGGTGTTGACAGGGCAGGACAAGAAAGGACAAATCTGGGCTGAGGGGACTTTTGGTGGTGGCACTACTGTTGCCACAGGCCTTGTTGTTGGTGGAGGGAAGAAAGAACCAGACGAGAAGCCCTCTGCTGAGGATGTTGTAGCCAACGCAAGACGAGAGGCCTCTAAACGTGTACCAGCAAACATCGCTGCTGATGCCGGTACGTTCGATCCTGATGCTATGACTGATGAAGAGGCCATGGACAGGGGAGAGCCTCCATATGATCCTCAGATGGAACTACAGTTCGACGCTAATCTAGCTGATGTGCAGCGTCCTGCCACGCCTGTAGAGCCTGTACAAGGCCCTTCTAGGACAGATCCTGATGGTCAGCAGACACTAGATCTTGTCCCTGCTGAATACACTAAAACCCCTGCCCAGATTGAAGATCAATCTATTCCTCAAGATAAACTCAGTATCGAGGTTCTTGGTGTTGCTGATGACGAACCAGTCTGGATGTTCCCCAAGGATGAGCAGTATGGTGATCCTGAAATGGACCTGCTTGTCAGTGATGTCGAGCGTGAAGCGGAGAAAGAGCGTTATGGCAAGCTCTATGAGGGCATGGACGATGACGAGTATCTTGCCAGTGTTACTAAAGACATGGAGCAAGTGAGAGACATCTATGATAGTCTTGGTGAGGATGAGCAAGCTCGACTAAGGGCTATTATTGAGGATAACGACAATCTTCCTAACCTGATGCTCAAGAAGGCCAAGGAGCTTGTTGATAGTCTCCAGAAAGCCTCTACAGCGGCTCAGGAGGGGATTAAACAGGCTGCACGTACCCCAGAGCAACAGAAGAGAGATGAGCGCAATGCCCGTCGTAGGGCTGCCTATGCCCGTAAGAAGGCTGAGAGAGCTGTCCAGCTAGGCAAGGCAGATGCTCTGGATAATCAGGCCACATCTGGCCCTATGCCTGATCCTGATCGAGCTGGGCCTGCTCCTATCAGCCCCTCAAAGACCATTGATACCTTTGACCCAGAATCACAAGTAGATCAGACTTCTCGCGAAAGATTTATTGATGCTCTGTCTAAAGGGAAACGTAATGCCCCTAATCGTAACGGAGAACTTTCCTCTGTTTTACGGGCAGTAAAAGAAAACTTCAACGAAAGTACAACTCCCGAGAACTTCCGTCTCCTCACTGATCGTCTTATTGAAGCTGTGTCCTTTATCGAGGATCTAGGTATTCATACTAAGGTTGATTATGTCCCCACGGAACAATACACAAGGCACTTTGATCATGACGGGAAGAAGTCTTTAGGGAACGTCTCTCCCAAGACAGCCAATGCTCGTAGACCTCATGGGGCCTTTATTGTCTCTCTACGACATGATTCAAGTAATCAGACCAGTGATGGTATGCGCTTGGTCACACTGCTTCATGAGGCCCTGCATGTAGCTACAATGGGCATAATCAATCTCGTAGAGAAGGGAGTTATCACTGATCCTAAGATAGTTAAAGCTGTAGAGGATCTTGATGCCCTCAGGCAGCAGTTTCAGGGAGCCTACTGGCTCAGTCAAATGGAGGGACTCACAGACATAACTATCATTGACTCTGCCTCTAAGGATGTAGCAGAGTTTGTAGCCTATGCCCTGACCTCTCCTCAGATGAAGATCTTTTTGATGGAGACTGCTGATAGGCGCAATCCTGTTCGTAGAATGTGGGATACGTTCACTAAAGCAATGCTGACTGCTATTGGAGTAGACACTTCTCGCGTAACCATGTATGAGAGCACTCTACAGGCTTTCAATCAACTCGTTAAAGTACAGCTCAATTCTCCGGAAGCCACTAAAGCATGGCTAGTGACTTATCTCAAAGATCCTACTGATGCCAAACAAGGGGATGTAGAGGGGCATGGACCTATCAAGGAGTTCTTGACTCCTGATAATGTTCTTGCTATGCGAGAGGCTGTAGAAGCCCGCTGGCATCGGTTTGCTCCTGATCAGTATGTTTCTCCTTATGGGGCTTTTGCCGATATTACGCGAGGTGTGGAAACTGATGCTGTCTATCATGGAATGGATGAGGGAGAACTCTTTGCTGGACAGGTTCCTCAAGAGCCTAACGGGCAAACAGATGCTCCGTATGTTCTTATCACTCGTCCTAATACCCCGGGCTTCCATGTAGTAGTCAATCTTCCTGATGCTGCTCTGTTCCTTGGGGTCAAGAATCGCTTCCCTGAATATGATGTGATGACTCCTACAGAGGCCAAACACTTCCTTGAGTCAGGGAAGACTCCTACCCAGATCATGGGAGAAGTCAGAGACAGGGACAATCGTCAGAAAGTAGAAAAGGCTATTTGGGAGGTGCTTCCTGCTCGTATAAAAGAGCGTCCCACTCTCAGTAAAGAGCAAGAGCTTCTTGCTCCGTTCCTTGATATCGACAATCTTGCTGAGGCTATGGCCAAGCAGAAGCTTTTCGGGAAAGATCTGAAGACTAACGTCTTTGACTTTATCGTCAGTGGGCCTAACGCCATGGCGATTATCAACGGTAGCCCGATTCTCCGTTTCGTGCGTAACCGGGTCCATGAAGTAGTTAAAGCCCAAGCACAGATGGCTCGTCATCATGTTCAGCCAATGGGGAACATCTGGTTCGCAATGAACGACTATGACAGGGATGTCGCTATGCGCCTTGCTATTGAGCAGGATCATATCCAGCGATATTTTACTCTTGACGAACTTCATAATGCAGGTGCCAGTTCTCAGGTTATTCAGCTTCTCTCGCTTACGCGCAACGCTACCACAGAGTCTATCACTGTATGGAACAGTCAACGAACTCTATTAGGGCTAGATCCTGTTCCTGTACGGGATGGGTATTTCCCTTCTTTGTTTACAGGAGATTATAGGGCTGTTGTCAGGGACGCTGATGGAAACATGGTAGGGGTGGCCACTGCTGCTACTAACCAAGGACTAGAGGCCAAGAAGAAGCGGATTCTAGAGAAGTATCCTGATCATGTGTTCGACAAGACTATCAGGATCGATATGGCTCGGAAGAACAGGTTTGGAGAGTCTGCTTGGGAACAGATAGATGTGATCATGAAGTTCATCAAGTCCCCCGAATCTCAAGTAGCCGCTGTGGAGTTTGCTGACTTCTTGTCTCGTCTTTCTCATGAGGATGCCCGACATATCCTTGGGTATAGCAGGCATGAAAAGACCAAGCACGGTATGTGGGGAAGTCAAGGAAGAGACCCTACCGTAGATCGCAAGGAGAATGCTCTACAGGCCTTCCAAGCCCTTATTGTCTATCTTGAGGACGGAGCCAGTCATCATGCTTTAATCGGCACTCTGGCTGATATGGCGGCTATCACTACCGACCCACAGATGAGGTTGGACTTCCCAAACACTGTTCAATATGTAGAAGAGCTGTATCAGCATCTTTCACGTAGGCGCACACCATCAGGAGGAGAGAGTAAGCAAGGAACCTTCCTTCATGGAGCAGGGAATGCTGTTGACTATATGATCGACACTGTTCTCAAGACCACTGGAGTAGGGCCTAACTCATATAGAAAGGCACAGGCCCTCCTACGAGCAGTATTCTCTTCAAGTGTGATGGGCTTTATGAACATCCCGTTCACAATGCTACAGATGGCTCAGGTACTTCAGTGTGGTCCTCAGATGGCCTCTTATCTCCGTGCTGCTACAGGACTGGGCATGACCACTGCAAGAGGGAGACTGGCTAGTACCGAAGCAATGCTTGGTGTGACCAGATATTTCCTTGATTTCATGTCACAGAAACAGACTGGACACCCTATTCAGGGTCAGGACTGGTTTGGAGGGGATCCTGAAACCAGGAGAGCCCTCACTTATGCGACAGAGAACAACCTGATCACCTTGAATGACCTTGAGCTTGCACATACGGCTATGCTCACTCCTGCAATGAGAAAGGTAGATCTGGTCATAAACCTTAACCAGAGAGCGGCAGAAGCAGCTACTCGTCCTTTTGTGTTTCTGTGGATGTACAACATCCTCAAAAACTCCAATCTTTCTGAGGAACAAAGACTGGACGTGGCTAGAAACGGGGCCAACTTCGTGATGGCTGAGTATCATGCTACTGCTCGCCCAATGCTCTATCAGGCCACAGGAACATCTGGGCCTGCTATTGGGCAGTTGAAGACATACGCTCATTCATATGCTGGTCAACAAACCTTCTGGGCTCAACAAGCATTTAAAGGGAACACGATTGCTCCATTCCTGGCACTGCTTGCAACCTATACATTGTTTGTAGGCATAGACGGGACCCCGGGATGGGATGAACTAGACTACCTGACCAGAAAGATGACAGGAGCCCTGACAGGAGAGCCTATCGGCTATAAAGAATATCTAGCTCCTCATCTACCTGATCTTCTCAAGTATGGGGTTGTGTCCGCTGTCACTGGGATCGATTTCCAGCGTCGTCTGAGAATGCCCCCTCTGCTTCAAGAGGACTTGATGGCGAACGTACCTGCACTTAACTGGGCAAAAGACATAGCAGGAAAGTGGGGAGCATGGGCAAAAGACTGGTACAAGACTGGGGAACCTGATCCTACCAAGAGCCGCGCTGCTGCTTTCCAAGCTCTCCCTTCGTCAATGAAAGGCCCGATGGAGCATTGGATCTTCCGCGACGGGGACAGAGAAATGCTCAAGGATGGGCTAGGCTATTGGGACCATAGAAACTCTTTCGACTGGAGACTTCGCTGGTTCGGGATGCAATCTCTTGAAGACACTCTCAGGAAGGAACAAGTATTCAATGCCAAGCAACTACAGAAGGAAGAGAGTGTTCGACGCAGCGAAATCTCGAAAGAGTACATAACCAGAATGGTAGTAGAAGATGGAAAGGGAATGACCATAGAGAAGTTCCATGATCTTCGAGGGCAGTATCTGATGCTTGGAGGGAAAATTGAAGAGCTGGACGCTCAGGTGAAGGCTGCCAAGGAACGACAGGCTAGGGGGGAGACTCTGGACTTTCTCAAAACCAAGCCAGAAGAGAAGACTTGGTTCTTTTACGAAAAAGGCAGGAGATAGAAAGAAGCCCGCGAAAGCGGGCTTTTTCTTTACATAGTGATAAAAATCTCTATGAAAGGAAGGATCAAAACCCAGGCAGCTCTTTCTTCTACCTCTACTTTATCTCCGGGCTGTGGGTTTTCTCCTACAATAGCTTCATATAAAGTATCTGTCTTGATTCCGATACAGAATCCGTTATAGAAATTGTACATGATATGAAATGGGCCTAATTCCCATACAGTGTTCATTTTATGTCCTTGATCGATTCAATCATCTTGGCAGGAATGTCCATTCTTGCGTTAGTCTGACCTTCTCCTACTGTAGATGCAATCCTGATTCCTTTCTCTGATTCTTTGATAAGGAATCCCACAGTTAGGACAAGAGGAGTCTCAATCTCGGACTGATCGTCCTCCCATCCATGACTGGTCTGTGCATCAGTCCAATAAACCTCTACCAATCGGTAGGGGTATTTTTTTCTCTTCATATTTCACACTGGCCCGCGCTGCACGCAAGCTCTTTGTAGGACATGCCACTATCCTCTTCTTCATAGAATGAATCCCAATTGATCTTAGGCATATCAATCTTGTTATATTCCTCCTCAGTGATTTCCTGATAAGGGGCTTGACGATAGATATGATCTGAGTGTGGTAAGAAGGATACACCACAGATTGTATCGAAATGTTTATATACCCAGGCAGCTACTTCAAGCCATTCATGATCTCTGACATAGATAGTTGTGGAAACATTATGCTCACACCAATGATCCTGAAACAGCTTGTAATGTTCCAACTGCTGGATAGCGGTCATATCATTACGCAGAACACAGTCTTTAGGTGCTTTAACAGGGAAAGAGAACACATAGTTGCTATTGTTCGTAACATCCTCCTCACATGGCAGTCCTTGTTCCTTCAAGAACCCACTGAGAGGATCTTTCTTGTCTGCTCTCACTGTTCTAATGTAGAACGGACTGTATCTAGGATGGATCCCCGAAGAAGCATCTACTAGCTGTGAAACAGTGCCACTAGGCTTGATGCACGTAATCGCCACAGAAGGCTCTATACCGAGTTTTTCTGCCCAGGCCTTGTTGGTATCCAAGGCAACCTGTTTAAGCTCCTCTAGGAGCGTTTTAAGGCCTTCTGAGGGCATGTTTAATAGCAGATTGTCCATAATCCCTGTCAGGGACACTCCTAACAGCCTTTCCTGCTCTGCATTAGTCTTCCAGATCTTTCTTAGATAACGGAAGTTAGTGAGAGTGGATTGGAAGGTGCCAATGATTGTAGCCAGTCTGACTTTTTCTTTTAGATCTTCTACAGTGTCCTCTGACCTTACTACTACCTCTGACAGATTACAGAAGCCATTAGGACGAAGTAGAATCTCCATACAAGGATTCCCTCCGAATTCATGATTAGGATCTCTACGTCCGGTGTTGATGGCCTTCTTTACAGCCGCGACACGATTAAAGATCCCTCGTTCTCCACTCTTTGACTCATAGAGAACATTCCATTCCTTCATGAAGATCCCGATATCAGGCTTCTCTGTATAAGCAACAGAATTGTTGGCTAACGCTCGCTGTCCGTTCTCTTCCCACCATTGTCCGTTCTTTGCCCCCTGCATTCTCGCATCAGTAAGATTAGAAAGTGAAAGAAGGGCACTACGGCGTACTCCACCCACCACAACGATTTCCGCAATTTTACAAACAAGATCATGACACTCAAGACTGGTTAGTTTTCGTCCTGCTGCTTTTTGGAAGAGGTTGACAGTGAATCGAAATAGTTCAACAAGAGGTCCAGGGCCGCTCGCTCTACCTCCTGTAGTTTTAAGTCTAGCTCCTGCAGGTCTGACTTTACTGACATCCCATTTAGGTATTTTACCGGAATATAGGAGCGCAATAAGCTCTCGAAACGCTGTAGCCCATCCAATCTTTGAGTCACGGACATGAATAACTGTATCGGTGTCATAAAAGTTCTCCGCAATGAAAGGGAGCTTTGCAATGAACTGACGTTCTACAGAAAAACCAACCCCTGTACCACAGCAAAGAATATAAAGGATCTCATCGAAAGTACGAGGATCGTCGATTGCGATGTATGAACAGTTGAATCCGGCGGCTTGGTCACGTTCTAATGCTCTCCCTGCTGACATAAAAGCCCTCATAGAGGGCATAACTTTCATAGAGATAATGGACTCATAGATTTCTTTATGCGGGAAGTCCGGGAATTTAGTGGCCCAGAAATCACAATATCGGGCTACTGTTTCTTCCCAAGTCTCTCGCCTCTTTTTGTCTTCTAGATACCGTGCATACCGAGATTTGAATACATAAGTCTGTAGATCATCCATTAATAGTCTCTTTATATCGATCAATAATCAGTTGCTGTAGCTCTGGGTCCATATAGGCATACTTATCTGGGATGCTTAGAAGCACTACACGTTTCTTTCGTAGATCAAATTCAGACTCTACTTCTTCTTTATGTTCTTTCTCCATGAAGACGATTTCATCTGCCCAGACAAGAAGAAGTTCAGTGAGAGGGATCAGGGCATATTCTTCATTAATACCGCAGGCACGAGTATTAAACCCAAATTCCTTATGGAGAACTTGAGCAGCGGTAGGAGAACGGAGTAGTCCTGCCGAACAAACACACAGGACTCTCTTGGCTTTCCCTTGATATGGATTACTTACGTTATGAAAAGCATTCATCATGCTGGGTCTCTCCAAGAGTAATGTCCTCGCTGAAGGTCTTCATACATTTCTTGTGTGATATGGTTTCTTTGTAAAAGGCTATCAGCCAGAATCTTTTCGTTCTGAGATTGGAGAGCGATCTGCTGTTCCCTTAGTTTCTCAAGGAAATGAATTGCTTTATTGAGATCTTCGATGCCGTTCTTATGACGCCATCGGCTGATGTATTTTACTGCACAGCCATCCAGATATCCTAGTCCCCATTCATTGATAGCGTCCCAGGGCTGGATTCCGAATTGTTTGTAATGACTGCCTCCATGTTGTTTTTCGTTTGCTGACATATGTTTCCTTGTAGGGTGGAAGATCCTGTCGTGTGTGGCTTCTCTTTAGGCTACGAGAGGTTTGCCGTTCTCTCCGGGTATACCGGCCTTAGATAACCTCTGATCTCCCCTGACAGGTGGGGTTGGCGGTCTTTCATCACATCTTCCATTGATTGGCGGGGGCTGGTGGAATTACACCACCTACCCAACGGAATGGACTCCGCTAGATCTATTTAAGCGCCCCCATAATAGTCTCTTACTTTCTGAAAGTCGATTGGTTTGTAGTCCGTATGTTCTACAGATACACAAAGGTATCTAGGATCGTCTAGTTTTTTATAATGTAGATGACCATGAACATTACCTCTAAATCTACCTAGACTATCAGGATGTATCGGTATATGTGAAAGAAGGATCCGATCCAGCACATGATAAGCACGAACATCATAGAAGTATTTACTGTACTGAGACAGCTTTAGATTATCGTGATTACCCTTTATTAGAACCTTCCTTCCGTGTAGTTTATCAAAAATATAAAGATACTGGGCTTTGAATACCATGTCACCAAGGCAGTAGACTTTATCATTAGGTGCAACAGTGTCGTTCCATAGTTGCATCATGTCCATAGTCATCTTATGAGCGTCATCCCAAGGGCGAAGTTTACTTCCGTCATGTCGGGTAAAGACAGTCATTCCTTTATGGAAAAAGTGGGGATCTGCTATTAGCCATGTTTTCATAGTAGTCTTTAATCTCTTGTGTACTCTCTTCTTCTAGAAGTTTATATAGAGCGTGATTCTTGGTTTTATGCCCAGTCTTCTCCTCTGCATTCATCTTCATAGTCTTCTGTTCCGAATACTTGGTCTTCGTATTTTTCTGCCAGTTCTTCATATCTGTCATCGATAAGGTCCACGAAGCGCTCGACCAGCTCTTCCGAGCTGATATCGAGCATTTCTAATAGCGTGATTTCGTCTTCTTTTTTAAGTTGATCCATCAGATCAGGTAGCGTCAGTGGCATAGCCTGCTACCAGATTATCCAGTTCTTCCTTAAATAGAGCTTGTTCATATTGAAAGTCCAGCTCTAGTTGCATTTCCTCATCTGAAGGGAGGGGCATACCAGCGAAAATGTCTTCTTGTTCGTCCATTGTGTTTCCTTTAGATTGACATGAATTTGTCTTTGGGTTTCGGTGCAAGGGAACTACCGTTCCTGAACCAGTGGCCACAGTCTTTACACTGTAGTCTAATATATTTTGCTGCTTGGGTGTAAGCAAACCCTCGTCTTTGATAGTGGGCGCCTCCACAGTTCGGGCAGACAAGTCCGTTTTCCGAATAAAGGGAATGATTTGCATGTCCTTTGATCCAAGGTTTCATCTTATCATATACTTTCTCAAGTAGCAAGACATCCTGGATATTATATTCCATCATCTGTTTCCATGCATCGGGGTCTTTGTTCATACATTTAACCCAGATGTCATGTGACATGTTCTTTGTCTTGTTACCGACCTTCAAAGCCTGTGCGATGTAGTCCAGCTTGTTTGAAGGGAATTTAAACACGCTTTTAGCGGTTGTATATAGATCAATTTGTTTATAGGGGGCAGGTGGTTTCAATCCTAATAGGAGGAATTCCTTGTTCAGAGTCGGAATATCGAACTTAGTTCCGTAGTAGTGTACTACAGCGTCGGCTTCATCTAGAAGGCTATGAGCGCCTAGAATCATCTTTTTATGTGCAGTAGTGTAGATAGAATCAAAGATCACATCTTCTTGGCCATACCATTTAGCAGAATAGCACATAGTATATCCAGAAGCCATAATCTGATTGATTCCGACATTCTGGTTCCACAATCCCCACACATGCGCGAGGTTGGGCGCCGATTCGATGTCTAAAAGAAGAATTCGCATTAGTTGAGTACAATGTTAGATTCTTCTTCGGGCTTGTTCATAATACTCAGAACACCCATACGGAGCAGGATAGCTAGGCCAGCCTCTACTACAAGATCCATTTCTTCTTGAGAGAGTTCTCCGTTGAATTCTACTTTACCTTCTTGGGTTTCAACTACTTTTGTGATTTTCATATAGCCTCATAAAGTCGTCTAGAGATAAAAGAGCTAACGGGGGTTTTCCGTTAGCCTTAAGCACTACTAGAGGACGTAGTTTGTTTGTTGCGTTCGCTGTGGCTTGTTCGTAGAAATTATACACAGCGATCTTGGCGTAGGATTTGTTTTCTATAGCCCAAGGAAATAGTTTCTGGGCAGCAGGGGAGAGCTGGATATCTACTCCAGACGCCCCCATGCTGGTAGATTTTACGTCATCGTTTTCCAGTTGAGGGAATGTCTCCAGAATCTTGTCCCGAGTCAGTTGTTGGAGTTTTCTGCCCTTCGCTTTTTTCGATGACACTTTCATGAATCTCTCCGATTATGTCGTGATACTCTTCCATACTTCTAAGGATACGGAGTAGTTTCATATTCATTGTGAAACGTGCAGGATCATTATACAGATCTAAAACTAGTTCGCTCCGTTCTCTCGGTGTTAGAGGAGTAAGAAGTTTTTCTGATTTCTTGTCTCCGATCCCGGCTACGCCGATGATGTTGTCTGCCCTGTCTCCCATCAACATCTGCCTCCAGAAGTTATAGTCGGCAGTGTCTTCATCTACTTCATCGAACATGTCTGTGACAAAGTTGTAGTGTTTTCCGATTAGTTGTTTGAAGTCCTTATCGTTACTTACAATGATAGTGTTGTCTTTGTGCGACATGCCGATTGCATCGTCAGCCTCGTATCCTACCACAATCTCTGCTTTCCAGTGCTGGATAAGGTATTTTCTACATTCATCAAGCCATGCAGGAGGAGGTTTAACTCTGTTGGCTTTGTATTCTGGGTAGATAAGATATCGGAAGTTGTCCCCGCCTGACAGGAAGCAGCGAAACTCTTCTGCTTCTGTCGTGGCAAGGATCTTCCACATAAGCTCATCCATTCGTTGAATAGCAAAGTCAACAGGCTCCCTCTCAGGTTTGGTTGACATAGGCTCACAGGATGCTGCACATCGATATCCGACAACATCAGAATCAATCAGTGCTACTGTCGTCATCTGTTTCGCTCAGTTCCTCAAACTTTGTGAAGTCTCCTCCACGACGGAGGTAGTCTTTTCCTCCGTCTACGAAGATGGTTTCACAAGAACAATAGACAAAATCATGTCTATGTTTTGATTCAATCACGTCGCCACAGGCAAGGCAGCGCGCTTTATTTGATTTGATCATACTTTCTGGATTTCATAGCCGTAGCGGCCAATAGTAGGACTACGCCACAGGAAATCATTAAAGTCAAACAGTTTGTCTGACAATGAAGCATTCTTACGGATCAGCTTACGCACGTATTGGCGGGCTTCTTCATAAGTAGCAAAAGCTTTACGTACTGTTTTCTTACCGTTGCGTTTTACAATAAACATAGGAACTCTCCTGATCAATATGGGATGTCGTCTGACATATCTTCAATACCAGGTTTGGCTAGAACCCAGTTAGTGAAGGTCTGTGCTACTGCAATTACATCTTCTGGAGAAGGGATGTTCTTCTCTGTTTTCAGAAGATTGATTGCTGCGGATAGTGAGGATTGTTTGATGATATAAACCTGTCGAGCGGCTCGCTCGTCTGCGGTTTCGTATTGAGGGCGGCCTGATGCCGGGGTTGTGTTCCCTCTAGTTGCTGCCATAGGGCGTTCTCCGTCTTGTCGTTCTACATCAGTCCAGATCCAAAAGCCTTTTTCGTCTTTTTCTGTGGTAACGGAATAGACTTGGCCTGTGGTCAGGTTCTTGACACGTTCAAATAGATCTTTCGATGTACTGAAAGGGAATAGCTGTTTTGCTTCTACTTTACCGTTGCCAAGATTGGAATAAGTGACAATGACTTTTTCATACGTCCCTTTTCCTGACTTTGTAGGAATATTGTCCTCTACGGACACGTTTAGGATCTTAATATCCATATTTCTCTCTAGGTAGTTCTTCCATATCTGCCATGTTAGGTCCGAATTTGACTTCACAGGGGAATGGAATAATCAAGTCATAATTGAATAGTTTTTGGAAGTTCTTGGGCAGATCGTCAAAAACATCATACATCATTTTTGCCATTTTGTCAATGTCATCTTCATGAACGTCAGCTACAATGGAATCATGGACTGTTGACACTAGGCAGCCTCTGATTGTAGAGGCTTTCATACGATTTGACAAGGAAATTCTTGCTATTTGTACAATATCAGCTCCTGTTCCCTGTACAGGGTAGTTGGTTAGTTTTTGCCATGGGATTCTTGGCTTGCCATTGGGGTCTGTCCCCATAGGAATAAGCCAAGAGCGCCCTGTAGGCCCAATAATGGGTAGGTGGGCAGTCACGAATGTAGACAGGTGTGTGTGCCACTTATCCAACCCTTTATATTTCTTGTAGAACTTCTCATTCACAGCATCCCAATAATCAGGATCTTCGCTAACGTGCATAAAGTCAGGGTCTTTGGAGAAAGCCCAGCCAGATCCACGAAAGATTGTTCTGAATAGATAGGTCTTGCTTACAAGACGAGTAGGAAGCTTGAATTCAGCTTGATTCAGAGAGTGTACGTCAGCCCCAGAGAGCAGTTCGTCAATCCCTACAGAGTCTCTGGAGAGGCTTACTGGAGTACGCCACTCTAATTGTGCAGCATCGGCGGAAATCAGCATTGTAGTTTACCTACTTTTTGAATCTTTTCGTATTCCTTGAAGTATTTTTGTAGAGAAGTCCATAGATCAGGGTATTGTATCAGCATTTCTGTAAGAACAATAGTCTCTCCTTGTTCTTCGATTACGTCCTTTAGGTAGCTCAAGGCAAAATGGAGTTCTTTATCCAAATCTCGATACGAGCAGCCTGTCCGCTCCTTCCGGGAAGTTTTGGAGGTTGGGCTTGGAGCTAGCAAGGCGGCCAGTTGCTGTGGTTGTTTGATTGAATTGTCCATAGAGGTACTCTTTTCCCCAATTGTGGGTTTCTTGCATTACAGGGAGCTTTTGTAGATAGGTTCCCACTAATTTATCGATCGCTCTGATTTCCAGAATCGTGCCTACAAGGCCGTCTTTTCCTAACTTGACTAGTACCTCCTCCTGAGTGGAATAAGTCCCTTTCTTGGCCCCTTCTGAGCCCGGGATGGGCTTATATTTTCGAGGGAAGGTGTAGTCTTTAGGAACTCTTTTAAACTTTACTTGACCTTTCTTAACACCCGATTTCCAAATTCCATCAGGGACTTTAGAAAGAAACGTAAGCGTTCCTCCATATAATAGAGCAGAAAGCTGTACCGGACTTGCCCAATTAAATTCTTCAGGAACTTTGTGTATTTTGAGAGATTCAAGGAGTTCTTCCTTTCGTTTTAGTGCTTTTTCTTCTTCTATTTTTGCTTGTTCCCTATCAAATCTTAGTCCATGATACTCCATTTGCTGTAGAATCAAAAGATCTTGATGAGACAGAGAGATCAGGGTTTTTTGATAAGGGGGAGTTAGTTCTTTTTGCTTGAGAAGAAGTTTATAGGTAAGTTCGCAGTCTCTTAGACAGTATTCTGAGAGAATATTCCATGGGATCTTGTCTGTGTCAATACCTTTTTCCCAATATTCAGTTTTTACTATGTCAAGTTTCTTTTCTCCTAAAAGATTATAGGCTACTTCATCAAGAGCAGGGAAAGAATGAGTTTGGCTGCTTAAGATATAGTCTACGAGCTGTACGTCATAGATTTTCTTTCCTTCAAACTTCAGGCCAAGCCTTTGTAGCCAGTGTAGGTCAAACTTGAAGTTGAATCCAACAAGGATCTCTGCTTTGTCGATCAGACCTTGCACGTAGTCCTTTTTCGCAGGAGAAACACCCCCAAATACATCAGGGGAGTAATACCCGATACAAACAAGCTTATTGCTCGTATCAAAAGGATCCCCATCATTAGAGATAGTAGTCTCTACATCAAGAACAAGGTATTTCATATGATTTTTATGTGCCCTGATTCAAAGAGCCATCCGATTGTTTTACGATGGGCTTCTTCCCAATAAGATCTTCGATCGTCTTTAGATAGTGAATTTCCTTGATCAATCTCATAGTGACATCTGGCACAGAGATACGCGATGCGAGCGTCGCTGCACTTGATTCCTGTACCTTTGCCATCACGGAGTTGATTTGAATGCGCAGCAACGATAGTACCATCTCTAGGTTTTCCGCATCCTGTACAATATTCGATTTCATTAGCTAGTTCCAATAGTTTCTTGTTGCGATACATGTGTTTTCCATAGAGAGTCGAATCGTTCTAGAAAGATTTCTTCTGCTTGTTTAGGGTTCCAAGGTTCGATAGCTGGATCTTCTTTATAAGGAAAGTCTTTGATGAAATCCCAGATAGGTCTCTCTAGTTCAGGGTTCATCAGTTCGATGTATTCCTTTTTCAACATTAGAAGATCTGTGTATTTTACCACATCAGAGATCTTGTAGGGAAGCATCCATTTATATGCAATGGCCTCGTAGATCCTGTGTTCAATGTCTTTATAGCCAGTGAGAAGGGCTTTTAGTGGTGAATTCAGGTCTCCGATATAGGCTTCTGTAGAATCGTGCATAAGCGCTTCAAACTTGTATTCTGCAGGAGCAAAATATGAGCATAGCACAGAATGTTGGGCTACACTATAGAATTCACGACAATGTCCCGTGAATCTACAGATCTGAGACAAGGCATGAGCAATGTCCTCAATATAGATTGTATCAGGATCGGGATCAACATAATTTAGTAGTCTACCTTGATAGGTTTCGATTGTACTCATGTATTCCTCATGAAAGCGAGAAGAGCGAAAAAGCAGAGAAAAAGAAAAGAGAAAACGATCAGGTTCATTGTAGATCCTTTATGTTTGTCCAGATAAATCCAATATTAGCCAAGGCATAAGCAAGAAATGCCAAAGCCATTCCATAATTTCCTTTATTCGTATAGTCATAACTCACGTAAGCATAAATAAAAGCTACAATAACAAGAAGAGTATTACTCATGACACATCTTGATAGCGAGCAATAGCAGGATCAATCAATACCTCTAGTTTACCATGCCTCAGAACAGGTTCCGTATCATGATCCCCCATTAGCTTGTTCTTCATCACACTGAAGTAACGTACTTTAGTATAACTCGGATCTTCTAATTTGCCAATACCTACGATCCAATCACATTCGGCCTGCTTGGATGTCTTGGAGTTGGAGATATGCCCCATGTTTAGCCATTGAGTATCTTCAGCGTCTCCAGATGCCTGACATACTCCAATAACAGGGCAGTTATAGGTTTTGGCTAGCTCCCTAGCCCATTGATAGATAGCTCCAAGACGGAGATCCTCCCTGTCGGACGTAAAACCTTGCACCTTATCAAGCTGATCAAAAACAAGAAGAGAAGGCTTGTATTTTCTACAAAGAGCTTCAATAGTACCTTTATGCATGATTGCTTTATCATAGATTTTTAGCTTTCCTCTTGTTTTGTGTTGATAAGTCTTATCCGCAGATGCAGGGTCTTTTAGGAGATCTTGAAGAGTAGCTCCTAAGCTTGCCTGATATGTACGAAGCTTGACTTTCTTTCCCTGTTCTTCGTTGTTGAACCATAGGCAAGGGCCTTGATCTTCCTTGAGCTGTTCTACCATAAAAGTCACTTCTGAAGCCAGGCATGTACTTTTTCCTGTTTCTGGACGTGCTACAAAGAGCCCAAAGTCGCCTCCTCGCAATGATCCTAGCATTCTGTTTAGAGTGTTTAGTCGCCATCTTAATCCTGGTTCCTTTACAGTGTCATTAAGAATAGTGGATAGATTATCTTCTACGAAAGCCTCATCTTCAGTTTCAACAGGATTGCCTAGAGCCTGATATAGTTCATATAGTTTATGTTCCTGGTTCTTTCCTTGAGACATTTCATATGAGGCAAGAGAGATCTGTTCAAGGAGATTTTTACGTCGAAGGTCTTCAAGATAGACAGAAACGGAATCGCGGGCATCCAAGCCCGCAAGGTTCCCAAAGAGAAGATCAGCTCTTTCTTTCTCAATGCGCGTAAGAGAAAGATAGTATAGATCATCAATAGTAGGATCATCAGTATTAGAAGTATAGTATTCATCAAGAAGAGTCAGTAAAATTAGCGCATCACCTTGCACGTTACCGACTGGTATTAAATGACGATATTTGGTGTAAGTGTCTTTATTGAGGAAGTGTTTGATTAGGAGGAGTTCATTCATGTTTAGAATTAGAAGACGTTTCCGAATTCTTGAAGGGGGAAGAATACATCATAGCCTCTGTCGTTGTCTGGGTGTTCAATTTCTTCTTTAAAACTGTCTCCGAATTTGTATCGGATGTAGTAGAATTTCTGGGAAGGAGCATCCCATAGAGCCCATTCACTATTTCTACATTCTCCCCGGTAATAGTATTGATCTTTTAGGTCAGGGATTTTGATAGATTTTTCATAGAGGCGCTGTTCTCTTTGGTTTTTAGGTGAAAATGACATAGATGAGATATGAATAGTAGAGAATCCAGGCGAGTATGGTAGGGTCCCGGTTACAATTCCGGGGGTATTGTTCCTGTTCAGATAGAGGGAGGTTCTTATATGAACTTTTTTCTATTGAACTTCGCATACCTGGTTAGTGATTATATCCCGAGATTTCAGGATGTCAAGGAGATTGTCATAGTCTTTGGGATCTTTTTGGGTGTAGATTGAAGTGACTAGATTGCCGAAGCTAGAGAGTTCTCGGGCTAGTGAGAGGCTTTCTTTATATTTGTCGGCATCTAGCCAGATATGGATGTTTTGGAAGGCTCTGGAGAGTTTATAGCTCTTGTCGTTACTGAGGCTATTTCCAAAGAGAGGCATAGCAGGAAGGTAGCGAGATACTTTT
>ERZ724505.110-NODE-110-length-49956-cov-7.257951_pt1 | contig 49956 bp, 40 predicted proteins | sample MGYA00376038_ERZ724505 | MGnify/ENA primary metagenome ERZ724505 (study PRJEB28724, sample SAMN07190884) | wastewater metagenome | isolation source: effluent of sewage treatment plant in Hong Hong | place: Hong Kong | collected 2016-03-17 ... | reverse complement strand
ACGGTCTTGATGGACATCATCGGACCTTCGAAGGTGGACATGCCGTAGAACGACAGGGCCACGATCAGGAACTTCAGGATCGCGTCATCACGCAGCTTGTACCAGGCACCCGACAGGGTCATGATGCCGTTGATCATGCCGCCCCAAGACGGTGCCAACAGAATCAGCGAGAAAACCATGCCGACGGATTGAGTCCAGTCAGGCAAAGCGGTGTAGTGCAAGTGGTGAGGACCCGCCCACATGTAGGTGAAGATCAGGGCCCAGAAGTGCACGATCGACAGGCGATACGAGTACACGGGCATGCCTGCTTGCTTGGGGATGTAGTAATACATCATGCCCAGGAAGCCAGCGGTCAGGAAGAAGCCCACAGCATTGTGGCCGTACCACCATTGCACCATGGCGTCTTGAACACCGGCATAGACCGAGTAGGACTTGGTCAGGCTGACAGGGATTTCAGCGCTGTTGACCACGTGCAGCAAAGCCACAGCGATGATGAACGCACCGTAGAACCAGTTGGCCACATAGATGTGACGGATCTTGCGGGTACCGACCGTACCGAAGAACACCACAGCGTAGGCCACCCAGACCAACGTGATCAGGATGTCGATGGGCCATTCAAGTTCAGCGTATTCCTTGCCGGTGGTGAAACCCAGAGGCAGAGAGATGGCAGCCAACAGGATGACCAGCTGCCAACCCCAGAAGGTGAAGGAAGCCAGAGGGCCTGCAAACAGACGGGTTTGGCAGGTGCGTTGCACCACGTGATAAGACGTGGCGAACAATGTGCAACCACCAAACGCGAAAATCACCGCGTTGGTGTGCAGGGGTCGCAGACGACCGTACGTGAGCCAGGGAATACCGAAGTTCAACTCCGGCCATGCCAATTGCGACGCGATCAACACGCCGACCGCCATGCCTACGACGCCCCAGAGGACGGCGGCAAGGGCAAACTGCCGAACGACTGTGTCGTTATAAGTGGCAGAGTGAGTGGTTGCCATCTCTTTTTCTCCTTTGTTACACCCGTGATTGTGAGGGCAAACCACTAACTATTCTTGACTAGTCTCAAGTTTCTGGTCCGGTTTGCCATCATCTTTTTGAAGGATTCTCAGCCCTTCCTGCTCCAGATCCTCAAATTGGCCACTGAATACCGCCCACCCCAAAACACCCAGGATGGCCAATACCAGCACCACTGAAACCGGAATCAGAACGTAGAGAATTTCCATAAAATCAAGTACTTAGCTCTTAACTGACGTCAGCCGCAAAGCATTCAGCACGACGGCCAACGAGCTGACTGCCATGCCAATTCCAGCCAACCAGGCCGGCAACAACCCTGCCAACGCCAAGGGAATGCAAGTCAGGTTATAGACAGCCGACCACAGCAAATTCTGATTGACAACACGCAACGCTCGCTTGCTGATGGTCACGGCTTGAGGCAAAGCGCCCAAGCGCCCCCCCAAAATGATGAGGTCGGCCTGGGACTGCGCCAATGCTGCGCCAGCGTCCAGCACCACTGACACATCTGCCTTGGCTAGCACAGGCGCGTCGTTGATGCCGTCACCCACAACCGCGACAAATTCGCCGGATTGCTGAGCTTGGGTGACAACCTCCAGTTTACCCTCTGGTGTGGCGTGAGATCTCGCAATCTGCAATGCGCTCGCACCACCCAGGTGCGTCACCGCGGCCTCAACCCGCGAAGCCGTATCACCAGAAAGAAGCATGCACTGCCAGCCGGCATCGCTCAATTGGCGGATGGCACCGGTCGCATCGGCACGGAAAACCTCATCAAATTCGAAGGCGTAAATCTCATTTGACGAAAATTTATCCGATTGCGCAGCCAGCCACACGCGTGCAGCATCCACCCCCGGCCAGGTTTGAACCCGGTCCAGGTGCGCGCCCAGCGCCCACTCAGCCGCCCCCAAGCGCCAAACGCGGCCTTGGGCGTCTCTCGCCTGGATGCCTTTTCCGGCCAACTCGGTCACCTCGGTCAAACCAGCGGGTTGGTGCCCTGCCGCTGATTCAGGCAAAGCCGCCACCAAGGAGCGAGACAGCGGGTGCTGCGAAAACGCCGCCACCGCCCGCGCCATTTCCATTGCCGGCGAGTTCAACGGCACAGCACCGAGCTCCGAAACCACTCGCACCAGAGTCAAAGTGCCTTCAGTCAACGTGCCCGTTTTGTCAAAATAGGCGCGCCGCACCTGGGCCAAGCCCTCAATGGCGTCCAATCGTCTGACCAGCAACCCGTTTTTGCCCATGGCCCCCGCTGCGGCCAACAGTGCGGAAGGCGCAGCCAGTGACAGCGCGCAAGGGCAAGTCACCACCAGCACAGAAACGGCCACCCAAATGGAACGCGCCGGGTCGATCCACTGCCAGGCCAACGCCCCCAGAGCCGCCAAAGCCAGCACCCCCCAAAGAAAAGGACTGGCCATGCGGTCGGCCATGCGAGCCATGCCGGGCTTTTCAGTGAGGGCCTGCTGCACCAGCGCCACGATCTGCTGGTAGCGGGTATCAGGCCCCAGGCGTTCGATGACCACCCAGATCGGTGCGCCTTGATTCAGGCTTCCCGCCACCACGAGTTGCCCTTGGCGCTTGGGAACCGGGCGAGACTCGCCCGTCAACATGGATTCGTCGACCTCCGTCTGCCCCCAAATGACCTGGCCATCCCCTGGAATGGCTTGCCCAACGGGCACACGAACACGGTCGCCATGCTTCAGAACGGACAAGGGAACCGACTCGACCACCGCAGTGGACCAGTCCTGGTCAGCCTCATCACTGGCAGCACGCTCAACAGCCTCCGGCAGACGCACACACAAGGTCTCGAGCGACTGGGTGACCTTTTCGCGGGCGCGACTCTCCAACCAGCGCCCGGCCAGCAGGAAGGTCACGAACATGGTCAGCGAGTCGAAATAGGTTGCGTCACCAAAGCGCGCGGTGTCGCCAAAAGTCACGGCAGAACTGACAATGAAGGTGGCCGCCATGCCAATGGCCACTGGCGTATCCATGGACACGCGGCGCTGCTTGGCCGCGCGCCAGGCCCCAGAGAAAAATGGGCCGCAGGAAAACAGCATGACTGGCACGCTCAGCACCCAGCACGCCCAATTCATCAGACGCCAGATATCGGCCGGAATTTCGTGGGGGCCAGCCACGTACTGCGGCACGGTGATCATCATCACCTGCATCATGCAAAAGCCGGCCACGGAAAGCCGCCACAACAAACGTCGGCGCTCTTGCAGCCGCTCATGCCCCGCCCGCGCAGCGGCATCAGGCCAGGCACGGTAGCCCACAGCCTGAACCGCCCGAACCAGATCTGATAGCTTGACCCTGGCCGGGTCGAGCAAGATGCGAGCGCGCTGAGAAGCAGATTGAACCTGGACCTCCTCCACCCCAGGAACAGCCAACAAGGCTTCCTCGATGGTGATGGAACAGGCAGCGCAATACATACCCGACAGCCCCAAACCGATGCGCCGCTTGCTGGAGCCAAGGGGGGCTTCCAGCACACATTGCGCCAGCAGTTGAGGATCATCCAGCCCCGCCAGCTGCGATGCCGTCAGGGGCAGAGGCTTCGGATCGGGCCCGACGCCGTCAGCCGCAAGCAACTCGGATCTGACAGGCAAGGAATTCATCAAACGCTCACTGCTAAAGTCTCGGAACGAAAGCTGCCAAGTTTGGCGCGGTGCCGCACTCTACACGCCACCTTTGCCGAATACTTGATCCACGTAAAAAAACCGCTCACGAGCACAGGTATGAAGCTGAAATTTTCCGCATGGTTCACAGGGACCCTGATCATGACTTGGGGCTTGTTCAGCGCGAACTCGACGCTTGCAGCCGACGGCGGCAAGCCTCAGCAATTGCCCACCACTACGCTGGGCATCAGCTTCTACAACATCAAAGCCGAAGTGGCGCAAACCGAACGCCAGCGCGAAATTGGCCTGATGTACCGAACCACCATGGGCCCCAATGAGGGCATGATTTTCGTGTTCGAGCACGCTGGCACACAGTGTTTCTGGATGAAGAACACCCTGATTCCGCTGTCGGTGGCCTTCGTGGATGAGGACGGCACCATCGTCAACACCGACGAAATGAAGGCCGAAACAGAAGACGCCCACTGCTCAGCCAAGCCAGTTCGCCATGTTCTGGAAATGAACAAGGGTTGGTTCAGCAAACGGGGCGTCAAGCCTGGCACACGCATCACCGGCGAGCTGTTCGCCGGTAAACGCTAATTAATCCATATAGGCACGCAATCAGCGGGGGCGCGCAGCCAGCTTTTCTTTGAGTTGCTGGAGCACGGTCAGCGCTGCCTCCCGCCCCGCCAGAATGGAGAGGCGACGTTGACTGAAGTCAGCGCTGCCGATGCCTGCGAGCTTGGGGCGCATCACGACATCCGCATCTTTGAGTTCGTACTCGCTGATGCTGTGTCCCATGATGTTGAAGGTCTGCATCAGGATGTCGATGGCGCTCTTGGTGGGCTCGCCTTCAGGAATGGCAGAAATGTCGACTGCGATGACGATGTCCGCCCCCATCTTGCGCGCGAAACGCACCGGCACGGGCGAAACCAGGCCACCGTCCACATATTCTCGCCCGCCAATTTTCACTGGTTGAAAAACACCCGGCACGGAGCTGGATGCGCGCACAGCCGTTCCGGCGTCGCCTCGCTGGAACAAGATGGGCTGGCCGTTATTCAGGTCGGTGGCCACAATGCCCAGCGGCACGCGCATGTTTTCGATCTGGGTATTGGCGGTGGCTGTCCTCACGAACTTCGCCAACGCCTCCCCCTTCATCAGCGAACGGCTGGGAAACATCCAGTCGGTAATGGATGACTCGTCCATGTTCATGGCCAGTTCAGCCATTTCCTTGGGCGTTTTGCCACTGGCATACAGGGTAGCGGCCAAGCTACCTGCCGAGGTGCCCACGACCAGATCGGGCTTGATGCCCTGCTCTTCCAGCACCTGCAAGACGCCAATGTGGGCAAAGCCACGCGCGGCGCCGCCTCCCAGGGCCAACCCGATCTTGGGTGGCTTGGGGGCGGGCTTGACTTGCACCACCGGTGGCGGAGGGGGCGTTTGCTGAACAGCACACCCGGTTAGCACCAGGCCACACGCCACGGTGGCGGCACGTGAAACGCCGACCACTGCCTTATAGAACCAAAAGTTATTTACTGAATGCAAAAAAGTTGTTCTCATTTATATAGAAGTTTTTTACAGTTCGGGCCTCAATAAGATTTCCAGCAGCTCATCATGAATTTTGATTGGACGGCCATTGCAGCTGGCGCCGGAGTAGGCTCGATTGTGGGGCTGACTGGCGTGGGCGGTGGCTCTTTGATGACGCCCCTGCTCATTTCGGTGTTCCATTTGGACAAAGCCGTGGCAATTGGCACAGACCTTTGGTTTGCAGGCCTGACCAAGGTGTCGGGCTCGGTGGCGCACCACCGCGAAGGGCATGTGGACTATCACATCACGCGCAAATTGCTCTATGGAAGCATTCCCGCCTCCATCTTGACGATGATCCTCATGCACATGTATGACATCCACAAGACCAAGCAAAGTGCGCTGGCCTACGCCTTGGGCATTGCCCTGCTGCTGACTGCACTAACCGTGGCATTTCGCCCGGTTTGGCATAAGGTTGGGATTTGGTTGGAGCGCTGGATCACCCGCGAGCGCCGCCCTGCCCTGACCGTGTTGTGCGGTGCCATTTTGGGCATATTGGTATCTCTGAGTTCGATTGGCGCCGGCGCCCTGGGCGCCACCATGATTCTGCTGCTCTACCCACGCCTGGACATGAAACGCCTGGTGGGAAGCGACATTGCACACGCTGTGCCACTGACCATCGTGGCCGGCATCGGACACGCTTCATTGGGCAATGTGAATGTGGACCTGTTGATCGAATTGCTGATCGGTTCCGTCCCCGCAATCTGGGTGGCGGCCAAGCTGACCAAGCATTTGCCTGAGACAATCACGCGTTTTGCACTTTGCGCCTGCCTGATTCTTGCCGCCAAGAAGGTCTTGCTGTCGGCTTGACCCTCTGAAGATTTTTGACACATTGACACCCGGCCAGACCGGATAGATGCCATGTATCAGTACACTGAATTTGACAAACAATTCGTCCGCCAACGCGCGGCTCAATTCCGCGATCAGCTCGAACGCAATCTGGCCGGCAAGTTGGGCGACGACGAGTTCCGCCCCCTGCGTCTGCAAAATGGCTGGTACGTTCAGCGCCATGCGCCCATGCTGCGTATTGCCGTGCCCTACGGCGAAATCTCGTCCAAGCAAATTCGCCAGATCGCCCGCATCGCGCGTGAGTACGACCGCGGCTATGCCCACTTCACCACCCGCCAGAACATCCAGTTCAACTGGATTCCGCTGCCCAAGAGCGCAGACGTGATGGACCTGCTGGCCGAAGTCCAGATGCACGGCATTCAAACCTCGGGCAACTGCATTCGCAACATCACGTCTGACGCCACGGTGGGTGTGGCACAAGACGAAATCATCGACGCCCGCCCCTATTGCGAAGTTTTGCGTCAGTGGTCTACCTTGCACCCCGAATTCGCCTTCCTGCCCCGCAAGTTCAAGATTGCAGTGAATGGCGCCAAGGAAGACCGCGCAGCGGTTTATTGGCACGACATCGGCCTGAACCTGGTCAAGAACGACGCTGGCGAAGTGGGCTTTGAAGTGATCGTGGGCGGTGGCATGGGCCGCACCCCCATCACCGGCACCATCATCAACAGCTTCGTGCCCTGGCAGCAAATTCTGGTCTACATCGAGGCCATCGTCCGCGTCTACAACCGCTATGGTCGTCGCGACAACATGTACAAGGCCCGCATCAAGATCCTCGTCAAGGCAGAAGGCCAAACCTTCTTTGATCAGGTCAATGCCGAGTTCAACGACATCCTGACGCGAGACGTGGACGGTGCCGCGCACATCATTCCTCAGGCCGAATTCGACCGCGTGGCGGCCAGCTTCGTGTTCCCCGAATCGGTCAAGGCATACGCTGCTGCAGGCAATGGTTTGCCAACTGACGCCACCGAAGCGGAGAAAACCCAATTCAGCAAGTGGCTGCAGCGCAACGTGGTGGGCCACAAGGTTCAGGGGTACAAGGCCGTGCACCTGTCGGTCAAGCGCGTGGGCCAAGCCCCTGGCGACGTGACCGACGCTCAACTGGAAGCCATTGCCGACATGGCTGACCGCTTCAGTTGCGGCGAACTGCGAGTCACGCACGACCAGAACGCCCTGCTGCCCTTCGTGCGCGAAGAAGACCTGTTTGAAGTGTGGAAGGCGGCCAAGGCCAACACTCTGGCTGCCGCCAACATTGGCCTGCTGAGCGACATGATCGCCTGCCCCGGCGGCGATTTCTGTGCCCTGGCCAACGCCCGCTCCATCCCGATCGCCAACGAACTGATCGAACGCTATCAAGACCTCGACGAGTTGTATGACATCGGCGAGATCGACCTGCACATTTCCGGTTGCATCAACTCCTGCGGTCACCACCACACCGGCCACATCGGCATCCTGGGCGTGGACAAGGATGGCACCGAGTGGTATCAGATCACCCTGGGCGGCTCAGACGGTTCCAACCACGCTCCCGTCAGCGCAGCAGGCAAGGTCATTGGCCCATCGTTTGCCGCAGACGAAGTCAGCGACGTGATCGAAGCCATCGTCGAAACCTACCGCAGCCAGCGCGCCGCCAACGAAAAGTTCATCGACACCGTCAAGCGTGTCGGCCTTGACCCGTTCAAGAGCGCCGCCAACGCCGTGCGCCGCACCACAGCCAAAGCCGCCTGATTGGTCGAAAAGGACTAGCACACCATGAAATTCATCGACATCCATCACGACCAATGGCACACCGTGGGCGGCGAAGACGGCCCCGTGTCCCACCCACCCGTCAAAAGCTACAGTCTGCTCACACTGGGCCAGTGGCATGCCGTGCGCGAGCAATGGCCTGCACAAGGCTCCGCCGACTACAAGCCTGTGGGCGTGATCCTGCCCAATGACACCGACATCGAAGTGCTGGAAGCCGACACTGCCAAACTGGCATTGGTCGTGCTGCAGTTCCCCAAGTGGGTGGATGGCCGCGCTTACAGCCAGGCTCACATCCTGCGCTCGCGCTACCGCTTTGCCGGCGAAATTCGCGCCACTGGCGAAGTGCTGGTTGACATGATGCCGCTGGCCGCTCGCACTGGTTTCGACGCCGTGGTGCTGCGTGCCGATCAAGACCGCGCAGCTGCAGAACGCGCATTGGGCTTCTTTGCCGCACGCGGCCACTACCAAGGCGATGTGCAAGTGACCCAACCCGTGTTCGGTCGCGCAGCCTGATACAGGAGCCTCTCATGAGCGAAACCTCCCCCATTGGTGGCGCATCGTCGCTGATTGGCGGTCCAGCCCCCGCTGGCTCGGCCATCTCGCTGTACAACAACCCAAGCGCCGACTACGCCGCCAAGGTACACGCCACCATCGAGTTGCTGAAGGCTGCCGCCTTTGAGCACCCAGGCAAGGTCGTGCAGGCCACCAGCTTGGGCGTGGAAGACATGATCGTGACCGATCTGATCGCCCGCTATCAGTTGCCCATCGCCATCGGCACGTTGGAAACGGGGGCACTCAACCCCGAAACCGCCGCCCTGATCGGCACCATCGAATCGCACTACGCTGATGCGGGCATTCACGTCGAGGTGTACAAGCCCGTGGCGGAAGCCGTGGTCGAATTCGTGCAGAAAAATGGCGAAAAGGCCATGTACGAAAGCATCGAGTTGCGCAAGGCCTGCTGCGGCATTCGTAAACTCGAACCTCTGGCTCGCATGTTGGCCGAGCGTTCTGCCTGGATCACTGGCTTGCGCCGTGAACAGTCGAACAACCGTGGCGACATGCAAGCCCGTGAGCAAGACGACAAGGGCCGAGCCAAGTTCAACCCGATGATCGATTGGACCTGGGGCGATGTGTGGCATTACGTGGCTGTGAACCACGTGCCTTACAACCCTCTGCACGACCAGTTCATGCCCAGCATTGGCTGTGCGCCTTGCACGCGCGCCATTGCCGTGGGTGAAGACTTCCGTGCCGGTCGCTGGTGGTGGGAAGACGAAAAGGCCAAGGAATGTGGCCTGCACGTTCACAAGTGAAGTGAACGGCGATCAGAAGATTCAAAGCGAGTACAACATGAGTGATGTGAAGCAATTGCTGGCGGAGGTCGACCACCGCCACCTGGATGCGCTGGAAGAAGAAGCGATCTTCATCCTGCGCGAAGTCGCGGCCACCTTCGAGCGCCCGGGTCTGCTGTTTTCCAGCGGCAAGGACTCCTGCGTGGTGCTGCAACTGGCCGAGAAGGCCTTCAAGATGAAGAACCCGGCCACGGGCAAGCTCGAAGGCAAGTTGCCTTTCCCGCTCGTGCACGTGGACACCGGCCACAACTTCCCTGAAGTGATCGAGTTCCGCGAAAGCCGCGTCAAGGAAATCGGCGAACGCCTGATCGTCGCGCACATGGAAGAGTCCATCAAGAAGGGCACCGTGCGCCTGGCCCACCCGCTGGAGTCGCGCAACGGCCACCAGACCGTGACCCTGCTGGAAGCCATCGAAGACAACCGCTTCGACTGCCTGATCGGTGGTGCCCGTCGTGACGAAGAAAAGGCCCGCGCCAAGGAGCGCATTTTCTCGCACCGCGACAGCTTCGGCCAATGGCAGCCCAAGGAACAGCGCCCTGAGCTGTGGAACCTGTTCAACACCCGCATCAAACCGGGCGAACACTTCCGTGCCTTCCCCATCTCGAACTGGACCGAGTTGGACGTGTGGCTCTACATCGCCCGCGAAGGTATCCCACTGCCCAACATCTATTACAAGCACCCCCGCAAGGTGATGCGCCGCAAGGGCCTGCTGGTACCGCTGACCGATGTCACCCCCGCACTGGAAGGCGAAACCATCGAAACCGTGGACGTGCGCTTCCGCACCGTGGGCGACATGACCTGTACCTGCCCCGTGGAATCGACTGCCGCCAATCCGGCTGACATCGTCGCCGAAACCCTGCACGTGACTGTGAGCGAACGCGGCGCCACCCGCATGGACGACCGCACCTCCGAAGCATCGATGGAGCGTCGCAAGAAGGAAGGTTATTTCTGATGAGCACCGTGACCCATAACCAAGCCAGCGAAGAACTGGCACACAAGGCCCTGCGTTTCCTGACTGCTGGCAGCGTGGACGATGGCAAGAGCACCCTGATCGGCCGCCTGCTGTTTGACAGCCGAGCCATTCTGGCTGACCAACTCGACGCGCTGGAAAAGCGTGCTGCAGGCGCCCCTATCGACTTGTCGTTGCTGACCGATGGTCTGGAAGCCGAGCGCGAGCAAGGCATCACCATTGACGTGGCCTATCGCTACTTCGCGACCAAGACCCGCAAGTTCATCATCGCCGACGCCCCAGGCCACGAGCAGTACACCCGTAACATGGTGACCGCTGCCGCTGGTTCTGACGCCGCCGTGGTGCTGGTCGACATCACCAAGATCGACTGGAAGGCTTCGCCCGTGCCGCTGCTGGCACAGACCCGTCGCCACAGCCTGCTGGCCCACTTGCTGCGCGTGCCCAACATCGTGTTCGCCATCAACAAGCTGGACGCGATCGAGCAAGACACCGAAACCGCGTTCAACAACGTCAAGGCCTCTCTGGAAGCCTTTGCGCAACAGGCTGGCATCAACAGCAAGGGCGTGATCCCTGTGTCGGCCCTGCGCGGCGACAACGTGACCACCCCCAGCGCCAACTGGACCTGGTACCAAGGCCCCACCCTGCTGCAAGTTCTGGAAGAACTGCCCCCCAGCGATGAGCGCCACGACGGCGCCTTGCTGCACCCCGTACAGTACGTGACCCGTGACAGCGTGGGCGAAGGTGAAGCCACAGCTTCCGGCACTGGCCACCAATACCGCGCGTTCTGGGGCCGCATTGCCCACGGCGCAGTCAAGGCTGGCGACGAAGTGCAAATCTTCCCATCTGGCGAAATCGCCATCGTGGCCGAAGTGCGTCATGCCGCTTTGGTGGTCGATTCTTGCGAAGCTGGTCAATCGGCAGGCATCGTGCTGGATCGTCAGGTTGACATCTCGCGCGGCGACTGGATTGCCTCGCCTGGCAGCATCAAGCCCACCGACAGCTTCAAGGCCACCTTGGCTTGGCTGGACACGGAACCTGCTGTGGTCGGCCGCAAGTACTGGGTACGCCACGGCAACCGTTGGGTACAAGCCCGCATCACCTCGATCGACAACAAATTGGACATCCATACCTTGTCAGATCAAGAAGCGAGCGAATTGGCCGTCAACGAGATCGGAACTGTGCAGATTCAGACACAACAGGCTTTGCCGGTTGAGCCATATGTGGACAATCGAGTCGGCGGCGCCTTGATCGTGGTGGACCCCACCACGAACCGCACCAGCGGTGCCCTGTTGGTCAAGGCTGCCTGATTCAGCTCTCGCTCGTACCACCATCATGACTCAGCCCTGCTCCCTGGTTACCGCCAAAGTTGTCTTCATCGGGGCCGGCCCCGGGCAGGCTGATCTCATCACGGTGCGCGGCAGCCGCATCCTGGCACAGGCCCATGTGGTGCTGTTCGATGCATTGGCCGACGAAGCCTTGCGCGAACTGGCACCGCAAGCCACTTGGCTGGATGTGGGCAAACGCGGTTTTTCCGGTAAGGAAGGCAGCGACTTCAACGGCCAGACCCGCATCAACCAATTGCTGGTTGAACAGGCTTTGGCCGTAGGCGCCATTCACGGAGACAAGGGCTTGGTCGTGCGCCTCAAAGGCGGCGACCCCAGCCTGTTTGGCCGACTGGAAGAAGAACTGCATGTGCTCTACGACGCAGGCGTGTCCTGCGAAGTGGTGCCCGGCGTAACGTCTGCGCTGGCTGCTGCAGCAGCCACCCAGCGCCCGTTGACCCGCCGAGGCACTGGCCGCAGTGTGGCCTTCACCACGGCCATGACCCGCACAGGCGATCTGCAATGCGGGATGGGCCCCGGCCAACGCGCTGACACCGAAGTGTTTTACATGGCAGGGCGTCAGTTAGACCCCTTGTCCAAAGGCTTGTTGGAGGCTGGCTGGCCTGCCGACACCACCGTCAGCGTGGTGTCTCGGGCCGGTTGGCCTGATATGCGCCACTCCATGCACACTGTGGGCACACTGGGTGCTGCCAGCGACACGCACGCTGGTCGCCCCACCCTGGTCATTGTGGGCAATGGCGCAACCGATATTCCTGAACAACCTTTGACGCATATCGCCCTTTGCGGCGAAGGTTGAAATGCCCCAAGGCATTGCAGCCCGTTAAAATTCGAGATTAACCCTTAACTGTTTCAAGAGACCAGACATGACTCACGTCGTCACCGAAGCCTGCATCAAGTGCAAATACACCGACTGTGTGGACGTGTGCCCGGTGGACTGCTTCCGCGAAGGCCCTAACTTCCTGGTGATTGATCCTGATGAGTGCATCGACTGCGCCGTCTGCATCCCCGAGTGCCCAGTGAACGCCATCGTTCCTGAAGAAGATGTGCCGGGTAACCAGCAACAATTCATCAAGATCAACGCCGATCTGGCCAAGAACTGGCCCAGCATCACCAAGCGCAAAGAGCCCTTGCCCGAAGCCGATGAGTGGAAGGACAAGACTGGCAAGCTGGATCAACTGATCCGCTGATCCACGTTTTGAAGCGCTATGCATGACACCGACGCCCTGGTCATCGGGGCTGGCCCTGTGGGCCTCTTTCAGGTCTTCCAGCTCGGTCTGCTGGGCCTGACGGTGCATGCAGTAGATGCGCTGCCACAGCCGGGAGGCCAGTGTGCTGCGCTCTACCCCCATAAGCCCATTTACGACGTTCCAGGCGTGCCGGTGTGCACCGGGCTGGAACTGGCAGACCAACTCACCAAGCAAATCGCGCACTTTGTTCAGCAAGGCGTTGCGCAGTTGCACCTGAGTGATCTGGTCGAAACGCTCACCCCGCGCGACAACGGATTCGAGGTCACCACCCAAGGTGGGACAGTGTTTCGCACCCGCCTGATCGTGATCGCCGCGGGCGCAGGCGCCTTTGTGCCCAAGGGCATGACCATCGCAGGGCTGGATGCCCCGCAGCAAGTGCACTACCACCTACCTGCGCCAGAACAGTCAGCCCCCTGGGCTGGACAGCATGTACTGGTAGCGGGTGGGGGCGAAGAAGCGCTCGAAGCTGTTGTGGCGCTGACGCAAGCCCCCCCTGCCCAAGCCCCCGCACAAATCAGCCTGATGCACCGGCGCGACCAGTTCACTGCCGAGCCCGCGCTGGAAGACACCGTGCGTGCGCTGATTGCTGCTGGCCGCGTGCAGTGGATTCAAGGCATGCCTGACCACGCGGACACGATCAACGGCACACTGCAAACCCTGCATGTTCTGGGACCCGATGGCCTTGTGAAAGCGCTTGCTGTAGACCACATCCTGATCCGGCAAGGCCTGAGCCCCAAGCTAGGCCCCCTCAGCAACTGGGGGCTGACGCTGGAACGCAAACAAGTGCCAGTCGATACCAGCACCTTCCAAACGGCCCAGCCCGGCATCTACGCCGTGGGCGACATCAACACCTACCCAGGCAAAAAACGCCTGTTGGTCTGCGGCTTTCACGAAGCCACCATGGCCGCCCATGCCGCCCTGGCCTGGCTCAAGCCCGACGAGCCCCAACACCTGCAGTACACCACCACCAGCACGGCCCTGCGCCAGCGCCTGGGCGTACTCTGAACGCAGCGCCCAGCCTGCTGCTGCCCCTCGCCTCGCTTTTCAGCGCTTTACCTCGCTTTACAATGGCGCCTTCGCTAGGGGTGTTGGCGCTGCACATATGCGGCTTCGACTGAGACAGTCCCTTTGAACCTGTGAGTTAATCCTCGCGCAGGGAAGCTGCCATGCAATGGTTTGGGTCTGCCGCTGTCAGGTGCCCCACGCCGCCCGGTCGCCCTCTGCGGGAGACAACGCGCCGCCAAGGCGCATCGGGCTAGACACATGCATCCACGTTTTCAACTGACGCCATTGGTCTGCGCTTTGGCCGCCGTTGCGCTGCCTGACTGGGCAGCCGCCCAAGAAGCCGCGACCCTGCCAGCCGTTTCGGTGCAGGCGCAGCCGAACAAGAGCACACAAGCCAGCATCGCGGGCTTCGGGGCTACCCCAGGTTGGCAAGTACCCGCCCAGTCCGTCAGCTTCAGCGAACAGGCCCTGCAAGAGGCAGGCATCACACGCGTGTCAGAGCTGGCCAAGTTGGATGGCAGCGTCAGCGGTGGCTACAACACCACGGGCTATTGGGATGACCTGACCGTTCGCGGTTTTGCCCTGGAAGGCGCTTACAGCTACCGTCGCGAAGGCCTGCCTTACAACGCCGAAACCCGCATTCCGCTCGACAACAAATCCAGCCTCGAACTCTTCAAAGGCACCAGCGGCATCCAAGCGGGCATCAGCGCCCCGGGCGGACTGGTGAACCTGGTCGTCAAACGCCCTGAAGGCCGCGTGCGTTCTGCGGAAGTGGCATGGACCAGCGCTCGCAGCTTCAAACTGGCCACAGACCTGTCTGACCGCTTTGGCGACAACCAGCAGTTTGGCTTGCGCATCAACGCCGCACACGAACGCTTGAACCCAGAAGTGCGCGACGCACAAGGCCAACGCCACCTGCTCTCGGCCGCCACCGATTGGCGCCTGAGCGCTGACACCACACTGGAAGCCGAGGTTGAACACAGCCGCGTGGCGCAACCCAGCGTGCCTGGCTTCAGCATGCTGGGCAACACCCTACCCAAAGCCAATAGCGTTGACCCACGCACCAACCTCAACAACCAGCCGTGGAGCCTGCCTGTGGTGTTTCAGGGGCAAGTGGGCACCCTGCGCCTGAACCAGCAACTCAACGGCGACTGGCGCTGGCAAACCACTTACGGCTACCAGCGCCTGGTCACCCAAGACCGCATCGCGTTTCCCTATGGCTGCTACGCCGAGAACAACTACGCCGCCTATTGCTCTGACGGCAGCTTCGACCTGTACGACTACCGAAGCGAAAACGAAGTGCGCAAGGTGCAGTCGCTGGACAGTCATGTGGACGGCACCGCGCAATGGGGTGGCTTCCGGCATCAACTCTCATTGGGTGTCACGCGTAGCTTCCAGACCGTTTCTGCGGCGTCGGCGGCCTACAACGGCGTGGGAACCGGCACAGTCGATGGCCTGACCATGATCGACGAAGGCAATGGCACGACCCGTGATTCAGCCATGGGCAACCGCCGTGAAGGCGCAACTGAGTGGTATGCACGCGATGCCATTCAATGGGGTGCCGACTGGACTTCGTGGCTGGGGGTGCGCCACACCAAGCTGAACCGCACGGGCTTTCAGTCTGACGGTTCCGCCCCATCGCAACCCCTGCACCAAGCCTTCACCACACCCTGGCTGGCCACCGGCTACCAGTTTGCTCCTATGCAACAGGTGTATGCCAGCTGGGGCGAAGGCGTGCAGGCCCTCGTGGCCCCCACACCCTACGGCGCCCCATACGACAACTCCGGGCAGCCCTTGCGCGCCCAGCGCACACGCCAACTGGAAGTGGGCCTTAAAGGGCAGTGCCCTCACACTGTTTGGGGCCTGAACTGGTTCCGCACACAAAAGCCAGAAACCAATGGCGTTGGCAGCGTGTACCAGGTAGATGGCGACAGTCTGCACCAAGGCGTGGAAGGCATGATGCGCTCTACCTTGGGCCGCTGGACCCTGGACCTCAGCGGCATGGTGCTCGACGCCAAACGCCGCGGCAGCGCTGACACCACCATCAATGGTCTGCGCCCCACCAACGTGCCTGACCACACTGTGAAGGTTTCGGCCGCCTACCGACTGGAAAGCATTCCCGGCCTGAGCACGCAAGCAGCCATCATTCACGAAGGCCGCCGCATGGTCACACCCGACAACAGCCAGCATGTGCCCTCGTGGTCGCAACTGGATGTGGGCATGCGCTACACCCAACGCCTGGGCAACCAAGCCGTGGTGTGGCAAGCCGGCGTGCAGAACGTGACCGACAAACGCGCATGGCGCTCCACCCCTTATCAGTTCGGCCACGTGTACCTGCTGCCGCTGGCACCACGCTCTTTGACCGCATCGGTACTGGTTGACTTTTGATGACTGTTTGATTTGCCCCACAGCCCGCAAAAAGCATGAGGGGCTTGAACCAAAACAGAAAATGATGCTATAGTTACGTTCTCGGTTGACGACAGCAACGAAACAAACGAAGCAGTCAACAACTGAACCGACATATTCCCCGATAGCTCAGTCGGTAGAGCGCCGGACTGTTAATCCGTAGGTCCCTGGTTCGAGCCCAGGTCGGGGAGCCAAAAAAAGCCAAGTGCGACAAGCACTTAGCAGCAGAAGCCACCGCAAGGTGGCTTTTTGCTTTCTGGCCAATCAGCGCCATGTAAGCATCTTGTAAGCACATTCGTTCAACTGCGCTGATTGTCTGCATGGGCAACATCCGCGCCGGTTTCCGTCAGTCTTGAGGAAAAGTACAACTCGCGGCTTTTGCGCATAGGCGTTGCGCACTCGGCTGAATTTTCAGACCAGCACATCAACACCGGACTCTCAGCCTAGCGATGGCCTTGCGCCAATGAAAAACGCCACCGTTATGGAGTGGCGTCAAAATCTGTAGGGCAAAACATCGGCTTAGATTTCAGCAAATCTTTTGAAGCCTACGCGGTTCATGTATGCCACCAAAGCATCATCTCGTAAGCCCTCGCACTCCCATATCGCTTCAAGGATGCGCTCTCGTGTCTTGGTGTGCATTCCTTTCGGCTTGCTCCAGTTTTGGCCTAGCTTGGCTTCTAGCTTTCTTTGCTTGCGCCATGCCCGCCCCATGTCATCTTCTGACTGTGATGAATATGTAAGGCGTTGGCACTTGCGGCAAGCAAAGCGCGATTGCCGTAAATACAGGACGGCAACGCGGCCCCAGCACTTGGGGCAGTTGAACCAAGGTCTTGAGCCACCAAAGGCGCAAGGGGTGCGAACTATGCTGATTGACTCAATGATTGGATTGCCATCGACTGCATAGTTCAACGAAATTCGGTCATAGCTACCCCGACGCCGTGCCATGACTTGCCAGCAAAAACTCCTTGCCTCCAAGTGCAACAGTTACAGGATCACGCTGCTTTGACGCTTTCATTGCCTCGCGCTTCTCGCCTATCGCGGCGAAATCAAACAGACAGCCCAGTGTGGTTCTGAAGTAGTAGGCAGCTTCGACCGTGTCGAGCCCAGACAGAAGTAGCCTCACAGCCCGAGCTCCGATCGGGCCAGCGCCTCTCTTTCGACCTCTTCCTGGGTCATTTCTTCGACGAAAACACGCTCACCAAAGAATGGCTCAGGGGATTCGTTGCCAAGCTCTTTTTCAAGCTCAATGAAATGAGCGTTCGTCAGCTTCTGGTAACGGCCAATTGGGCCAACCTCCTCAAAGATCTTGACCGGCTCGCAGCCCGCTTCAACATGGGTTTGAATGAATTGCCCTTTAACCGACGGCAACTGCGACGACCACTCCTCGATGGCTGTAGTCAGCAGGTCCCCGACGATCTGAGTGCGCGTCTTGTTGGGATACATGTCACCAATTGCCGCCAACTTGGCTGCGACATGCACTGGCAACCGGAAGGAGAACTGCTTCGCAGTAAGGCGACTGTTGTCTGGCTCAGACCAGACCGCATGGAGGTCTTTGGCTTTCATCTGACGCTTTCAAAGTTTGAAGAATGTTATTCAACATTTCATAAACATTCAAGCGCTATTTAAGACTCCCCCTTCCCCCCGCCCTTCCCGCAAGCGGGAAGGGAGCGAGTCGCCCTCTGCCGTCAGGGTGCAAGCCAAGGGGACCTTGGCTTCACACCCTTCCGCAAAGCGTGTTCCACAACCCAACCCCGCATCAAGGCCAAGCCCTTCGGGCGGCCTTTGGCCGGCCTTGACACGAGAACGGGTTGTCGGACACGAGGCTGGCGACTCATCGACCTAGCGAGCACGAGATTCGTCCGCTTTTCCTGCGTGATTGAGACCCAACACTGAGAAGGCAAAGGTACCAAAACAACAGCCATTGACTTAGGATGATCTTATCACCGTATCCGTAGACCCCCGTGTTACCCAGACGGGGTAGAAAAGCCACAACCGATTGGTACTTTCGATGAATATTCAAAACGAGAGCTTGTTCCGACACTCACTTGCAAATGGAATGAACCTGTTCTTAGGGGCTGGTTTCTCCGTATCGGCGAGCTCAATGGGTAAATTCTTGCCCGTTGGTGACGGCCTCAAGAACGAGCTCATGGATCACTTCAACCGGCCAAAGCCTTCTGCTTTGAGCCTGCCTCAGCTTTGCCAGATCATCGCAAGTACGCAAAGAGATGCACTCGTAGACTTCTTTCGACGTCGGTTCCACGTTGAGGATTTCGCGCCTGAATACCGAAACCTTGAACGAGTGAATTTGAAGGCTATATTTACTACCAACATTGATGACCTCGTACCAAAAATATTTGGCGAAAGCAATAAATATTATGTGAATGACGTGATGCTCCGAGGACCAGTCATATCGGGAGGAAATGCGATCGACTACATACCGCTTCATGGCAGCGTAACGCATGGCAACGGCAAATTTGACTTTTCCCCCCTGGAGATTGCCTCAAGTTTCGAGCGAGATAGAGATAAATGGTTCGGTTACGTAAATAGAATACAGCACACCCCCACCTTATACTGGGGTTACCGCGTTGAAGATGCGGGTGTACTCCAGGCCCTCGCAAAGGAAACAATCCTTGGGAGAAATAAAGCCGAGTCTTGGATTGTACTCAGAAGCAATGACGCTGAAGCCATCGAGTACTATTCATCGCTGGACTTTCAGATTATCGTAGCTGACACCTTGGAGCTACTCAAGTACTTCGGCCAGCTCCCAGTAGCCAAGATTGCGGGAGCGCCTAAGTCGCTCATCGGCAAGCATTTTTCTGAGTTTCAAATCCCCCCCCTTGCAAAAGTACCTGTCCGATCCATCAGTGAGTTTTACTTAGGAGCCGAGCCCACTTGGTATGACGTGTATTCAGGAAAGATACACGAGACAGCGTATTTTACTGCGGCCAAAAATGCTATTGCCGGCCAAAAGCATGTAGTACTCATTGGCGGCGCAGTAACAGGGAAAACAACACTACTTCGGCAATTAGCAACGCGGGTGACTGGCTTTGGGCAATGTCTATACATTGAGGAAATCACACCCGAAAAAGCCTCGCTTCTCACGAGAGATATCGACGCTGAGGGCCAGCCAATCCTCGCATTCATCGACAATGCGGCTGACGCTTCTGAGGCTGTACAAGTTCTCATCAAGAGCGCAAACGTCAAGATCATCGCAGCCGAGCGAGATTACGTCTTTGACAGTGTATCGCACAGGTTCCCCAAAGACCTCTTCACGATTTTAGACGTCTCAGCCTTGAATGCCGTGGACACGCAAGCTGTTCAGGACCACATTCCAAATGACGTACACCGCAGGGCATACGAGAAAAAGCCGGATGAGTTTGATATGGACGTGGACCCTACATTTTTCGAGGTCATTACATCCACAATCGTCAAGAACTCGCTAGCCGAACGTTTCATGGATGCTGTGCGTGAGCTAAAAAAATCCAACCATGCCAAACACGACATTCTCCTGGTCGCCTGCTATCTCTACGCATGCAGAATACCAATATCGGTAGACATTGCCACAGCCTTTTCCAGAATATATGGAATTAATGCCGTCGATGTCGCAAGCCTTATTAGATCGATGGGATCAATGCTATCCGAATATGAAGGAGCACTAGCTGAAACCGATCAATCCTACTACGTTCCACGTTCTCGACAGGTCTCCGAAGTGGTATTGTGGCAAATTGCACCGAGCGATTTAAGAGCTATGCTGGACGCTTTTCACGCTGAAGTTTCCCCAACAAAAATAGGGCGATATGACGTCTTCCGTCGGGGTGCTTACGATGCCAAGCTAATAGGCAGAGCCTATCCAAGATGGGAAGACGGCCTGGACTTCTATCAACGAGCCTTTCTACGGGACTCCTCTCATTCTCTGAAGCAACAAGGTGCGCTATATCTCGCAAACAAACACAACTATGAATTGGCCTTTACTTGGATAGATGAAGCCCGCGGCATGACAAACCGAAACAACTCAGCCATTAGAAATTCATATGCTGTCATTCTATTTAGTGCCAATTATGAAAAGGCATCGACATCAGAAGTCATGGAATCACTTGACGAGTCCATGTCAATTTTGGGCCGATGCTATGATGAGGATCATCGAAAGGTATATCACGCCAAAGTATTTGCTGATCAAGCACTTAAGTACAGTAAGAAGTTCCCGGACTCCCCCAACTCTAGGTTGTATTTAGAGTCCAGCGAGCAATGGCTTATAGCGGAACTTAGGGGACGTGTTGGCGATAGACGAATGAGTCAACTTCGCCACCAAGTTTCTAGTGCACTAAAAATGCTATGACGTACGACTCACTAACCTGTAACCTCTACTTCCCAGTACTCTGAATCATCGCAACCGGGGAGCCAAATAAGCAAAGCCTCGTACGAAAGTACGAGGCTTTTTGCTTTTGTGTTCTCTTTGTGCCTCAATGACCGGCGGCCATCGCCTGCCCCGCCGCCCCCTTGGGCAAGGTGAAATAGAACGTGGCCCCAGCCCCAGGTTGAGACTTGGCCCAGACGCGACCGTGGTGCCGCTCAACCGCGCGCCTGACGATGCTCAAGCCAATGCCAGTGCCTTCAAACTGGCTGGGCTGCAGGCGCACAAAGGGCTCGAACATGCGGGTGGCCGCACTTTCCTGAAAGCCGACACCGTTGTCGCGCACGTACACGGTCACCTCATCGACGCCATCTTGCGCGCCCACTTCAATCTGCGGGTGTGCCACCCCTTGGCTGAATTTGCGCGCATTGCCAATCAGATTGACCATGGCGGGCAGCAGCAAGTTGGGGTCTGCATAGGCCGTGGGCATGTCTTGCACGGTAATTTGGGTGGCATCAGCCCTGGCGCCCCCCATGGTCAGTTGCTTGACGGCCTGGTCTGCGAGCGCATGCAGATCGGTTTCTCGGCACTCGATGCGGTCATCGCTGACATGGGCAAGTGCCAGCAAGGCATTGACCAGCTTGGCCGAGGTGTCTGCCTGATCGGCAATCAATGGCAAGGCTTTGCGAGCCAGTCGATCATCGCCGCTCTCCAAGGCAGTCAGGGCCATGCGCGACATGCCCGCAATGCCACCCAGTGGGCCACGCAAATCGTGCGACACGTTGCGGTTGAAGCTTTCAAGGCCCGCCACCAGGTGCTGCAGGTCTGCGGTGCGTTGCGCCACTTGGTCTTCAAGCGACTGGTTCAGCTTGGTTAACTCGGCTTCCGCGTTCGTACGCAAGGCAATTTCCGCACGCAAAGCGCGGCGCTTGCGCAGCAAGCTGGTGGTGAACAGAGTCAGACCAAAGAAGATGAGGGGGAATGCGCCGAAGTAGCGAATGACCGCCGCATCGATGCCCAAGGCATAGCTGACCACACTGACGGCCGGGATCGACAGCAACGCCACGCCCACCAACCGGTGCCCGGCCCCCTTCTCCACTTCGGCCATGGCAAACGCCATCACGGTGCAGCCAATGAAGGGAATGGTGCCAATCAGATTCGCATGGGTGCGCAAGACCGGCATGTTGACGATGTACGCCCCGATCAGAAGCACACTGGGCAAGAGCATGGCTACCAGGTAGCGCCAGCGCCGCCGTGGCCCGGTGTACAGATAGTCAAACACACCCAAGGCCATCAACATGATGGCGCACAGGATGACGCCGGACCAAAGACGAGCCGTGACATAGGGGCCCGTGGGGATGTGCAACTCGTTGGTGGCGAACACGGCAGCCATGAGCCCGAAGCTCAGCGCCAACCAGTTGAGACCTTGCTCTCGGTCGCGCCACCACACTGCCCCAAACATGACGGCCAGCAGGCCCAGCACGAACGCCGACATGTCCGTCGCAGTGACCACGGCATGAATAGGCTGAACTGACATGGGTTCCGCGAGAGAGTCAAACAAGGCTGAGCATAAGGCTTAACTGACCCCCACTTCAACCGAAACCACCCTTGGTTTAATACGAAGGTTTGTTTCGCTACTAATGCTCGAAGGCGGCCATGGCTTGGTGTAAGTCCTCCCCGTCAGACAGGCGGATCTGCAACGCTTCCTTCACAGGCCAGTGCTAAGCTGGAATAACACGATTTCATTGCCAATGAGGAAAACCCATGCCCGGCCTGCTGCCTGATGTCGATCCCGACGGCCTGCTTGAATACTCGGTTGTTTTCACGGACCGTTCTCTCAATCAGATGTCACAGAAATTTCAACGCATCATGCGTGATCTGTCAGGCGTGCTGAAAGAGGTTTACCACGCACGTTCTGTGGCGCTGGTTCCCGGCGGCGGTACGTTTGGCATGGAAGCAGTTGCGCGCCAGTTCGCAACGGGCAAGAAGGCCTTGGTCATTCGCAATGGCTGGTTCAGCTTCCGCTGGTCGCAAATCTTCGAGATGGGGCACATTCCATCGGAAGAAACGGTGTTGAAGGCACGCCCCATTGCAGAAGGCCGCCAGCAAGCCTTCGCCCCGGCCCCGATTGACGAGGTGGTGGCCACCATTCGCGCCAAGCGTCCAGATTTGGTGTTCGCACCGCATGTGGAAACCGCCTCGGGCATCATCTTGCCTGACGACTATCTGAAAGCCGTGGCCGATGCGGTTCACGAGGTGGGCGGGCTGTTTGTGTTGGATTGCGTGGCCTCGGGCGCGGTGTGGGTTGACATGCAAGCCACCGGAGTGGATGTGCTGATCAGCGCGCCGCAAAAGGGCTGGAGCGGTTCGCCCGGCTGTGCTTTTGTGCTGCTGTCTGAACGCGCACGCACTGCCATTGAACAGACTACCAGCACCAGCTTTGCGGCCGATCTGAAAAAGTGGCTGCAGATCATGGAAACCTACGAGGGTGGCAGCCATGCGTATCACGCCACCTTGCCCACCGAGACCATTGCGCGAACCTGCCAGATGATGCTGGAGACGCGTGAATATGGCTTTGACAAGGTGCGCCAGGAGCAGTGGGAACTAGGCCGCCGTGTGCGGGCCTTGATGGCCAGCAAGGGCATTCGCAGCGTGGCTGCAGAGGGCTTCCAGGCCCCTGGTGTGGTGGTGAGCTATACCGACGACGACGGCATGCACACCGGCAAGTCGTTCATTGCACAGGGCTTGCAGGCTGCTGCAGGCGTGCCGCTGCGCTGCGACGAACCGGCTGACTTCAAGACCTTCCGCGTGGGTCTGTTCGGCTTGGACAAGTGGCACAACGTTGACCGCACTGTGGCCAACCTGGAAGGTGCGCTGAACAAGATCCTGGGCTGAGGCCTGGACTAAGCCGACGCCAGCATGTTTTCGAGTGTTTCAATGAGCTCGAGCGGGCTGAAGGGCTTGATCAGGTAGCCATCGGCTCCGGCGTCTTTGCCGGCGAGTCGATCGGCCACCTGCCCTCGGGCCGTTAACAAGATCACCCTGATTTGACTGAGTTGGGGGTCAGCCTTGATGCGTCTGCAAACCTGCAGCCCGTCCAATTCGCCTGGCATCATGATGTCAAGCAACACCAGATCCGGGTGAAATTCCCGCACGATGCGCAGCCCCTCTGTGCCATCTGGCGCCTCGCGGATTTCGTAGTCTTCGAACTCCAGCGTCATGCGAATGAGCTTGCGAATGTCAGGCTGGTCTTCTGTGATCAGGATGCGTTTCATGATGGCACTTCCTTTCAGTGTCAACCCGTCTTTTGCCGACGACGGGCCATCAACAGGGATAGATCTGCGGCATAGCGCTGCGCCTGCGCTGCATCCAGTGCCGCGTCTTCGGCGTGATACGGTGCCCCTGTTGGCAGATCAATCACAAAATTGCGCAGCCCATCTTCCTCGTCTTCATGCAGTTGCCCGCCATGAAGACTCAAGATGCGTTGACACAGGTGAAAGCCAATCAGGTCTTTGGCATTGGGGGGCGGAGGTGCTTTGGTGCTTTCTGTTTTGCCATCAACTGCCGGCTGCGCGTTGGGGTTGGCCAGCAGGGTGGCGTCTTCAGCTCGGGCGGGCCACATGCCGCTGTTCTTGAAAACAATGAGCATGCGAGGCCCCATCTGCCGCAACTCGATGTCCAGCGTGCCGCCATTGGGAACCGCCTTGACGGCCGCCCACAGGCTTTCACTGATCACCCGAGCCAACCAAAAATGGCTCGAATACACGACAGGCAAATCGACCCCTTCGACGCGATTGATCAGTCGAACCGTGAGCTTCTTGCTGAGGGCGTGTGCTTCTTGTCTGAGCCAGCACTCGTTGAGCAGTGGCCAGATTTCCAGACGATCATGGGCTAGCAGGTCTTCGCTTTCCCAAATGGAGGCCAAGTCCACCAGGCGATTGACCGTGTCTGACACCAGCGCTACGTTTTCGAGTGCTCTTTTGAAGCCGTCTGGGTTGTCACCAGCCATGGCGCTCTTCATGGCAGAGGCAAAGCTGGTCAACGGCTGCGCCAGATCAGTCCGGATCACAGTCATCAGGTTTTGTAGGGCTAGCGCCTCCCCATAGGCGGGTGGAGGCTTGAAATAGACCCAGGCTTCACCCGCTGCCATGCCTGGTCCGACTTGCGCCAACAACAGCTGTCTGGTGCCTGTTTGGGGTTCAAATTCAAGCTGCAGGCGCCGGTCGAGCTTGCCCGAAGCAATCACGGCCACGGCACGGGCCAAGGGGCAGTCCGGTAAGGTGTCGCCTTCCTTGAGGCCCGCAAATGTTTGCGCATGCTGGTTGGAAAAGGTGACCACCCCATCTGCATTGACCCAGACGAGTCCATCGGCGACTCGTTCAAGCAGGTCTTGCATGACGGGGTTCATAGACATCCCCTTTCGAAAGATCAGCCGATCAAGGCTGTTGCCTCATTGATATCACTTTTTGCAAATCTGTGCCCAGACCATCGCCCCAAGGGCGTGCCTTATGACCGGTATGCGTCGGTCACAACGCGCAACCACAGGGTGACTTCGGTTCCCTGATTCGGTTCGCTGCGTATTTCGACTTCCCCCCCCAGCAAGTTCATGATTTCTTTGACGAGCGACATGCCCAAGCCAGTGCCAGGAATGTTGCCCGAGGGGTCGGCTCGGTAAAACCGTTCGCACACCCGAGCCAGTTGCTCGGCAGTCATGCCTATGCCCTGATCCGTCACACGAATGCCGATCTGGGGACCCATATCCAACCCGCGCTCGATCACATCCAAGCGAATGGTTCCGCCCTTGGGGGAGTATTTGTAGGCATTGGACAAAATGTTGGTCAATGCGCGAACCAAGTGGTCTTCGTCAGCGAACACCGTGGGCAATCCTGGAGCCACCTGCACTTCGACCCGGCGCTTGTCGCCCGGGAAGAGCAAGTCGCCGATGGCGCGCTCAATGATGGGGCCGACGCCCATCGGCCGGATGTGCAGGTCTTTCCCGGCTCGGGCTTCAATGCGCGCCAGATCGAGCAATTCGGTAACCATGCTGACCAACAGTTGCGACTGCCGATGGATGGTTTCATAGATGTCCTGGCGCTTTTCTTCAGAGAATTTCCGTTTCAAGAGTAGCTCGGTAAAGCCGTGCACGCTCACCATGGGGGTGCGCAGTTCATGCGCTGCAGTTGAAAGAAACTCGCTCTTCATGTGATCGACTTCCATCTCGCGCGTGATGTCGCGCAGGTACACCGCTCGACCAATGAAGCGCCCCATGGAATCGAACATGTCCTTCACCGATCGTTGCAAAACAGACGGCTTGGGCAGTACCAGTTCAAACCGATCGCTTTCGCCCGACGCAGCGACCGCAGAAAGGGAAAGGGGTGGCGTTTCGGGTGCGCACAAGGTGGCCAGGATGTGATCGAAGTCCGCTTCTGTGGCGCCGTCCAGGCGCTCTCGCGTCAACCCCGTCATGGTGTAGAAGGCCGGATTGCCGTAGGACCGAATGCCTTCGGAGTTGAAGACAACAAACCCATCTGGCGAGAGTTTGAACAGGGAATCAAACTCGGTCATGAATTGACGCACACGGAGTTCGTCACGCTTGCGGTCAATGAAATGCGAAACCTGGAGACAAACGTTTTCCAAGAAGACAAGTAATTCGCGATCTGGCGGATCAGTTCGGGGCCCGACGAACTCAAGCAAGTACGTCACCCGTTCGCCAGACAGGACCGGCAGCACCAGGCTGGTATGAAGGCCTTCCTTTTCAGCAACCGGGCCCCTGTATCGATCAGGGGCCCGGTGCAGGTCGTGGGTAAACCGTGCTTTTTTTTGCTCCCAGACTTGACCGAGTAAATCTTCGCCCTTGTTGAGGGCCGCGCGCTGACTGGCGGTCAGAAAACCGGCGTATCGCACTTCGTTCGATGACCAAATGGCAGCATGTCGCAAACTGATGTCGCCAACCCAACGTTTGGATTTGATTTCCCAGGCAATGGCAACCGGCCAGGCCAGATAGTTGGCCAGCAATTTGAGCAAACCAGGCAAGAGGTTGCCGATGTCGCAGGCGTCTGATAGCAGTTGTAGCACGTCGTGATGCAACTGAAGGCGCATTTCCGTGCGGCGCTTGGCGGTTACGTCGCGCTCAATGGCCATGTAGCATTCGATTCGCCCCGACGCATCGAACAGCGGCTTCGCATCAATGCTGGCCCAGTAGGTGCCACCGTCTTTGCGCCGATTGAGAATTTCGGCTGAAAAGGGCAAACCTCGGGCAACCTGCTCCTTGATGTAGGCCGCCGTAGAAGGATCGGTTTCGGGCGTTTGCAGGACATGACCGGGGCTCTTGCCTCGGATGTCATCAAGCGAGTACCCCGTGAGTCGCGTGTAACTGGGGTTGATCCACTCCACTCGGGCCTGCGCATCGGTAACGACCAACGCGCTATCGAGATTTTGCGCAACCCGGGCCATTTTGCTCAACGCCTGCACTTGCGCGGTCAATCTATCGACCTGCCGGAGAAGCGCAGCCATGTCATCTTGGGGCACTTGACTGTCAGAGCCTGGGTCGGCTTGAACGAATTCGGCTTCCATGATGCCTCCTCTCCCCGCTGGGGACGTTTGGCGCTTTTTTCATTTTAAAAAGGCCAAGAACGCCGAAACATCGCGAAGGGAGAAATCCGCCACTAGCTCACACCCACCTCGGTTTTGTAAGGCATGCCTTACAAACCAAACAAGGCATTGTGAAGTGCCCACCTCGCCCCAAAACGGGTCTGAACGCCCCCTCAAGCCGGGGTGATTGCCCCCACCTGAGGGGCAACCCCATCCCCCCTCGCCGGGGGCAACATGGTATTTTTCCTCACCTTGCGATGACCCATCGATCGATCCACCCCGGAGGAAATGACCATGACCCGCGCGTTTCAGGCCAAGTGCGTTGTGCTGCTGACTGGCGTCGTCCTGTCCATGTCGGCGCACGCCGTTGTCCAGGCAGGGGCGCAGTTGCCGCTGAAGTCGATCGATGGCCAGGCCTTCAAGGCGGGTGACCAAAAGCGGGTGAAGTTCCGTGTGGCCAACCCAGAAGACCCAGCCGATGCCGATACCCCGATTGGCCGCTTGGCTGGTTGCATGATCGAGGGTGACTCGGCCTACAACCCGCGAACAGGTCGTTTGTATGTGAAGCGCCCAGTGCTGACCTGCACGCCTGATACCAAGGTGGGGGCTGCCTTTTTGGGTGGCAACATCATGGGTCAGCTCAGTGAAGCCGGGCTGGAAGGCATCCCATTGGAATGCCCCAAGCCCAAGGAGTGCACGGTCGGGGCGCTGAAGAAAAACGCAGAAGCGGCCTTCACCGTAACGGAAACCATGGGTGGCGGCGACTAAGCTGTTTGCCTGCGGGCCAGCGTCACGGCTTCGTCAATGCTCAGCACGGTCAGGGTGACACCAGGTAGGTGCGCCCGCTGCAGCACGGCGTAAGCCTTGCTTTTCAGCCTGGCCACAATCAAGTGCTGGCCTGATCGTTGTAACTGCTGGCTGAATTCGCGCAGCGCTTCAATGCAGGAGCCATCCAGGTCGGGGCTCTCCTCAAGGCTGAGCACCACTACCTCCGCCGCTCCATGTTGGGCCAGGGTGCGCTGCAACAACACCATCAATCGTTCGGCATTCCAGAAAAACATGGGCGCTTCGGGGCGCACGACCAGAATGTCTGGTTCGACCTTGGCGTGAGGGTACAAGGCCAGATCGATGAAATCGTGGCTATCCTTGAGGCGCCCCAACACCGCAATGCGGGCTTCGGTCAGCCCTTTCAGCGTCAGAAACAGGCTGATGCCGATGGCCAGCAGCAAGCCATCAAGCACACCCAAAATCAGCACAGCCAACACGGCAGCACAGACCAGAAGCCGGTCACGCTGCCAGGCGAAGTACGGCGCCAGCGTGTCCCACCGCAGAGTATGGCTGACTGCCCAGATGACCACAGCAGCCAGCACGGGCACGGGGGTACTGGCGACCCAAGGCAGGAAAACCGCCACCATGATGCCCACGGCGGCGGCTGCCATCAACCCCGCCCAACGGGTGCGCGCACCCACGGCTTCGTTGGCCGCACTGGCCGAGTACCCGGCCCCCACCGGCATGCCCTGCAGCAAACCACTGAGCACATTGGCCACGCCCAAGGCGAACAGATCGCGATCAGGGCGAATCGGGTCGCCGTGCCGCAACGCCAGGCTGCGAATGGAGCTATAAGACTCGGCATATAAAACCAGAACCATGGCAAAAGCCAGTTCCCCCACACGTAGCCACAGTCCCCAGTCCAATACCGGCACCCTTGGAGACACATGGTCAAAGGCAATATTGCCCACAGCCGGCACGCCCTGAGCCGCCAGGGGCATCCATTCCTGGGCTGCAATGCCTGCCGCCATGACCACCAGTCCAGCAGGCAGCCACCGCAAATGGCGAGACAACGTGAACAGGGCTGTCAAAGCCAGCGCCCCAACCAGAAAGCTGGGGCCATGCCAATGTCCCCTTTCCGCCCAGATCTGCGACAGCACGCCCACCGGGTCGCTGCCCACCGTGTGAACCGACAGCACGCCGGGCAACTGGCGAATGATGATGAGCAGGGCCAACCCAAAGGTATAGCCCTTGACCACCGGCTTGGCCACGAAGGCCGAGGCCGCCCCGAGGCGCGCCACGGCACCGAGCAAAAACAAGCCCCCGGCCACCCCAACCAGCCCCGCAGACAAGGACACCCGCCAATCAATATGGCCCAAGGACATGGAGCCCACGGCTGCCGCCAGCAGCGCCGCCGATGACGACGTGGCCGACACGATGGCAAAGCGGCTGCACCCCAGCAGACCATAAGCCAGCAGCCCCACGAACAAGGCCACGATGCCAGCCTGAGGAGGCATATTACCCAGCCCGGCATAGGCCACCGCCTCGGGCAGCAGCAAACCGGCGAGCGACAGGCCCGCCAGCACGTCCCGTCCGGTAGGGCGCCCCAGAGCCAAGTCGGGCCAACGCGCCATCACCGTGCCCCGCTGGATCGCATCAGGCCTCTCCCTGCATGAGGGAGTCGAGGGTCAGGTCATAGGCCGGGCCAAAGGTTTTCAGGAAATATTCAACCTCTGGCGTCATGTGCTGCTCGATCTTGCCTTTGACCTGCTGCTCGGCCTGTTCGAACTCTCGGTTGCCATAGCGCAGTTCCGCCCGGCATTTGAGCCAGGCTGCCAAACGATCGGCCGACTTGACCAAACGCGCCTCATGTTCGGGCCATTCGTGGTGGTCAATCAACCCCGACAGGGCTGGCCGCAAGGCCGGAGGCAACAGGCCCACCATTTCCTGGCTGACTTCGTCTTCCAGGTGGGCCGTGGCATGGCGCATGGCCGGCGAATACTTCACGGGGGTAGGCAGATCACCCGTGATCGCCTCAGACGCATCATGAAACAGGGCCTTGGTAGCCACTGCCTGCGGGTCTACAGCCTGCCCCAGCACATCGCGGCTGATCACGGCCAGGGCATGCGCCAGCACCGCGACTTCCCAGCTGTGCTGGGCCACGTCTTCTTCCACGGCGTTGCGCATGAGCCCCCAGCGTTTGATGAAACGCAAGCGCGAGAGGTGTGCGTAGAAAGGACTGTGCGCAAAATCTTGAGAAGGCATGGAGAAAACGGGACTTGTGCTTTATCTTGAACAGACCGACATCTTCGCGCAATTCCCCCCTCCCCGATGCCATTCGCCATGTTTGAAGACCTGGGCAAATACCTGTTGATCGCCTTTGTGGTGTTTTTTGGGGTGCTGGCGTGGCGCGCCTGGCAGATTCGGCAGGCCAGTCCGCAATGGCCTTACGTGGAAGGCGAAATGGTGTCGACCCGGGTGTTTGCACAAAACGAAACCGGGGGCGACCGAGGGGTCTCAACGCATGAGTGGTACACCGAGGTGCACTACCGCTACACGGTGAATGGACAAACCTACACCGGCAACCGGCTACGTGCCTTCGGACTGCATCACTTTTCGCGGGATCAGGCCGAGGCCGAGTTGACCTCATTTCCCGTTGGGGCCAGAGTGAAGGTGTACTACAACCCCAAAAAGCCATCCGAGAGTGTCTTGATTCCGGGCTGACTCAGTCATCGGAAGCGGCAGCGTCGGAGGGGTAACTTGCATACCCCACCCGGTATATGTATACTCCCCACCGTATCCAAGATTGAGGGATGTGACATGGCACACAAGCTCGCGGCAATCACCGCCGCCTTATTGATTGCTCAAACCAGCTGGGCGCAGACCGCCCAAGGTGGCGTTGCATCGCAGGCTGTTCCGACTCTGACGCTGGCTGCTGCGCAAGCTGGTGGAGCCGTTCAATTTGACGGCGTGATTGAGGCGCTTCGCCAGAGCACGGTGGCCGCTCAGGTACCCGGCAACATCGTGGAACGCCTGGTCAAGGCGGGCGACAGCGTGAAGGCCGGCCAGCCGCTGATGCGAATTGACAGCCGAGACACCCAGGCTGCACTCGATATGCGCCAAGCCGAGGTCGCTCAGGCCCAGGCCCAACTGGAAAATGCCCGCCTGCAGTGGGAGCGCAGCCAGTCGCTGAAAGCCCAGGGCTTCATCAGCGCCGCAGCGCTGGATGCCGCACAGGCCCAATGGAAGGCCGCGCAGGCAGGTGTGGCAGCAGCTCAAGCTGGCCGGAATCAAGCCGCCTTGGCCAAGGGCTACACGCAAGTTTCTGCCCCGTTTGACGGTGTCGTGCTGGCCACATTGGCTGACGTGGGCGACCTGGCTGGCCCTGGTCGCCCCGTGCTGTCCTTGTACGCGCCACAGGCCATGCGGGTCGTGGTACAGGTGCCTGCCTCTCAGTCTGATGCCCTCAAGCGCGCGACTCAAATCGCGGTCGATACCCCCCAAGGTGTGCTGACCCCAAGCAAGATCACCCCCTTGCCCGGCACCGATCCGGTTGCACAAACCGTGGAATGGCGTCTCGATCTGCCCAAGCAATCCGCCGGCCTCCTGCCCGGACAAACGGTGCGGGTGCGCTGGAGTGGTGTGGCTGCAGGCAGCGCTGCTGTCGGCCAACCTCTGACGGTGCCCGCCTCTGCTGTGATGCGCCGCGGTGAATTGAGCGCCGTGTATGTGGTGCGCGATGGCCGCTTCGTGCTGCAAGCCGTGCGCACTGGCCCTTCTTCGGGCAGCGCCCCTGTGACGATCTGGTCTGGCGTCAAAGCCGGTGACCGTGTTGCAACCGACGCCGTGAGGGCGGGTCTGGCTGGCGCCACCCCGCAAGCGCAATGAGTACCTTGGGTGTATCCGGGCGCCTGGCCCGTGCTTTCCAGGACAACGCCTTGACACCGCTTCTGGCCATCGTGGCCATGCTGCTGGGTCTGTTTGCCGTGCTGGTTACCCCGCGTGAGGAAGAGCCGCAGATCAACGTGACCATGGCCAATGTGCTGATCCCCTTCCCCGGGGCCTCCAGCACCGACGTGCAGAACATGATTGCGCGCCCGGCCGAGCAAGTGCTGTCGCAGATCGCAGACATCGAGCACACCTACTCGGTGGCCCGTCCCGGAGTGGCCGTGCTGACTGTGCAATTCAAGGTGGGTGTGCCTCGCACTGACGCTTTGGTTCGCCTGTATGACGTGCTGAATGCGAATCAGGACTGGCTGCCTCGTAACCTGGGTGCCTTGCCTCCCATCGTCAAGCCCAAAGGCATTGATGACGTACCCGTGCTGGGCGTGACACTGTGGTCCAAAGACAGCCAATCGGCGCTGGAGCTGGAGCGCGTGGCCCGTAGCCTGGAAATGGAAATCAAGCGTGTGCCAGGCACCCGCGAAGTGCAGACCATTGGCGGCCCCGGGCAAGCGGTGCAAGTTTCTCTTGACCCCACCCGCCTGCGTGAGCGTGGCGTCGATGTGCAATCGCTGATGCAGATCGTGGGCGCAGCCAACCTGGGCATGCCCTCGGGCAACGTCTTGCAGGCAGACGGCAAAGGCCACCAGATGCTCTCGGTGGAGACCGGCGAATTCCTTCGTAGCGCAGACGATGTGGGCGAGCTGATTGTCGGCATTCACAACGGCAAGCCGATTTACCTGCGCGAGGTGGCCAGTGTGGAGGCTGGCGCCCAGCAGGCTCAACGCCATGTGTGGTTCACCCAAGGTGCCGCAGATCCCGCCGCGGGTAACACGACCGCCGTTCCGGCCGGTCAAACCTATCCGGCTGTGACCCTGACCGTGACCAAGAAGCCCGGCCAGAATGCGGTCGATGTGGCCCGTGCCGCACGTGCCCGGCTGGACGAATTGCGCAACACCGTGCTGCCCGCGAACGTGGAGATGACCATCACCCGCGATTACGGGGAAACCGCTGCAGAGAAAGCCAACAAGCTGATCCAGAAGCTGGCATTCGCCACAGGCTCGGTGATTTTGCTGGTGGGCTTGGCCTTGGGCCGCCGTGAAGCCGTGATCGTGGGCGCAGCCGTGATCCTCACACTGACTGCCACCTTGTTTGCTTCGTGGGCCTGGGGCTTCACCCTCAACCGGGTGTCGCTGTTTGCCCTGATTTTCTCGATCGGGATTTTGGTGGACGACGCCATCGTGGTGGTGGAAAACATTCATCGCCACCAGCAACTGCACCCGGGCATGCCCCTACGCGACATCATTCCCGCAGCGGTGGACGAAGTGGGGGGCCCGACCATCCTGGCCACGCTCACCGTGATCGCCGCGTTGCTGCCCATGGCATTTGTGAGCGGCCTGATGGGCCCCTACATGAGTCCCATCCCGATCAACTCCAGCCTGGGCATGGCTATTTCCTTGGCGATTGCCTTCACGGTCACCCCCTGGCTGGCGCTGAAGCTGATGAAGTCGCATCCTGCCGGCGCCCCCCATGGCGACTCGGCAGATGGGCATGGCGCTGGCGGCAAGCTGTCTCGCGCGTTCCACGCCATCTTGATGCCCCTGCTGACCCAGCGCCGCAAGCGCTGGATCATGGGCTTGAGCATCATTGCCGCCTTGATGGGCTCGGTCGGTTTGGCGACTGTGCCCTCGACTTGGGCTGGCGTGGTCATGAAAATGCTGCCCTTCGACAACAAGAGCGAGTTCCAGGTGGTGGTGGAAATGCCTGCCGGTACGCCCTTGGAGGACACCGAAGCCGCCTTGCATGACATGGGCGCCTTCCTGGCCAAGCAGCCTGAGGTGTTGAATCTGCAAGGCTATGCCGGCACTGCCTCGCCTATTACGTTCAATGGCTTGGTGCGCCAGTACTACCTGCGAGCAGACGCAGAGCAAGGTGACCTGCAAGTCAACCTCGTCGACAAACACCACCGCAAGGACAAGAGCCACGCCATTGCGCAACGCCTGCGTCCTGAGCTGGAAGTGATCGCGGCACGCCACGGCGCGCGCATCAAGGTGGTGGAAGTCCCACCTGGCCCGCCAGTGATGTCTCCGCTGGTGGCCGAGGTGTATGGCCCCGATGAAGCCGGCCGCCGGCAGCTGGCCCGCCGCGTGGCCCAGGCCTTTGACGACACGGCCGACATCGTGGCCATCGACACCACGCTGAAGGAAGATGCCCCCCGCACCTTCCTGCGTGTCCGCCGCCAGCGCGCCGAGTCATTGGGCATTCCTGTGGCCTCGGTGGCCCAAACGGTTCAGGCAGCCCTGTCGGGGGCCGATGCCGCCTACCTGCACGACGAGCAATCAAAGATCCCGGTGCCGGTTCGCCTGCAACTGCCCCGAGAGTCGCAAATTGGTCTGGATGCCGTGCTGGCCCTGCCGCTGCGTGCCGCCAACGGCAAGCTCGTGCCCCTGTCTGAACTGGTCACCATCGAGAAGGGCATCATCGACAAGCCGTTGTTCACCAAAGACCTGCAGCCTGTCAGCTATGTGTTTGGCGACATGGCTGGCAAGCTCGACTCGCCGCTGTACGGTCTGTTCGACATCCGCAAACAGCTCGACAACGCCAGCTTGCCTGGCACAGGCAAGCTGGAGGAATACTGGATCAAGCAGCCCAGCGACCCCTATCGCGCCTACGCCATCAAGTGGGACGGTGAATGGCAGATCACCTATGAAACCTTCCGCGACATGGGTGCGGCCTACGGCGTCGGCCTGATCCTGATCTACCTGCTGGTGGTGGCGCAGTTCAAGTCGTACCGCACGCCCTTGATCATCATGGCCCCCATACCACTGACCATCATCGGCGTCATGCCCGGCCACGCTCTGCTTGGCGCCCAGTTCACGGCCACCTCGATGATCGGCATGATCGCGCTGGCCGGCATCATCGTGCGCAACTCGATTCTGCTGGTGGACTTCATTGAGCTGCAAGTGGCCCAAGGCGTGGAGTTCAAGCAAGCCGTGGTTCAGTCGGCAGCCGTGCGTGCGCAACCCATTGCGCTGACCGGCATTGCCGCCATGGTGGGCGCCTTCTTCATCCTTGACGACCCCATCTTCAATGGCCTGGCTGTGTCGCTCATCTTCGGCATTGCCGTCTCGACCCTGCTGACCTTGATCGTCATTCCCGTTCTGTACTTTGCGGCTTACCGCCGCCAACACGATGCTGCGGCATCGACCCATTGAACCCACACAAGGAGTACCTCATGACCACCGAACGCTACATCCGCATCATCGCCGGCCTGTTCATCATGATTTCGCTGGCCCTGGGCGTGGAAGGCTCGCCCCTGTTCGTCTCGAAATGGGCGCTGGCTTTCACCGCTTTCGTCGGCGCCAATCTGTTCCAGTTCGGCTTCACCAATTTCTGCCCCCTGGCCATCATTTTGCGCAAGCTCGGCGTACAAGACGCCGCAGCCTGCAGTCGCTGAAATGCCTCTCGGGCCGCGCTTGACCCGAAGATTTCTTGCGCCGCCTCAAGAAACAAGGCGGCCAGCTTGCCCCAAACCTTGTCGGGAGTTGCACAATGAAGTCTTTACCAACGCCCCCGCTGAATCCGGACGACTGCAAGATGGCCGCCCTTGACGACGAAAAAAGCCGAACCGATATCCTGAACCGACTCAAACGGGCCGAGGGCCAGCTTCGGGGCATACAGCGCATGATCGAGGAGGGAGAAGCCTGCCTGGACATTGCCACGCAAATGGCCGCCGTACGCAAGGCCCTGGACAGTACCTATGTGCGCATGACCATGTGCTTCATGGAGCAGCAGATCCAGGCCCGCGTTCAAGCTGAAGCGCCACAAGCCGCCCCCGTCGGCGAACTGATGCACGACATCGAAACCCTGCTGGGCAAGATTCGCTGAATCAGCATCTCGACTCAAGGTCTTGAAAAATGGCGCCACGCTTGCAAAAGCTGGCGCCATTTCAGTATTAACCCTCAAACACTTCTTCTCGCCCAGGCGCATCATTTCAATATACCCATACCCGTATAGGTAAAGGAGCAGTGATGGCTGAGATCGTGATTCTCGGTGCAGGCATCGGTGGCTTGCCCATGGCTTTCGAGATGAAAGAAAACGCTCGCCCTGGCGACCGTGTCACCGTCATCTCCAACACCCCCACTTTCCACTTTGTTCCGTCCAACCCCTGGGTGGCGGTCGACTGGCGAGACCGCGAAGAAATCGAACTGCCCATCGCCCCCATTCTGGAAAAGAAGGGGGTGGACTTCATCCCCGTCGGTGCCAAACGCGTTCACCCCGAACGCAATGTGGTCGAACTGATGGACGGTCGTGAGGTGCCGTACGACTTTCTGGTCATCGCCACCGGCCCCAAGCTGGCGTTCGACGAGATCGAGGGTCTAGGCCCGAACGGCCATACCCAGTCTGTGTGCCATGTGGACCACGCGGAGCATGCCAAGCAAGCCTGGATGGAGTTCGTGAAAGATCCCGGGCCGGTGGTGGTGGGCGCCGTGCAAGGCGCCTCTTGCTTCGGCCCCGCCTACGAGTTCGCCATGATCATGGAAACCGATCTGCGCAAGCGCAAGATTCGCGACAAGGTTCCCATGACCTATGTGACCTCAGAACCCTACATCGGGCACCTGGGCCTCAATGGGGTGGGCGACTCGAAGGGTTTGATGGAATCGATCTTCCGCGACAAGTCGATTCGTTGGATCTGCAATGCGAAGGTGACCAAAGTCGAACAGGGCGTGATGCACGTGACCGAGCATGACGAAGACGGCAAGCCCAAGAAGGAGCATGCTCTGCCCTTCAAGTACTCGATGATGCTGCCAGCCTTCAAAGGGGTGGATGCGATCTTCGGCATTGACGGCCTGGTCAACCCACGCGGCTTCGTGTTGATTGACGATCATCAGCGCAACCCGAAGTACCCCAACATCTTCGCCGTGGGCGTGTGTGTGGCCATCGCACCCACCGAGCCCACACCGGTGCCCACAGGCGTCCCCAAGACCGGCTACATGATCGAATCCATGGTCACCGCTACGGCACACAACATACGCGCCGTGCTTGACGGCCAGCCGCCAAAGGAGAAAGCCACCTGGAACGCCGTGTGCCTGGCTGACTTTGGCGACCGGGGTGCGGCCTTTGTGGCCCTACCCCAGATTCCCCCACGCAATGTGAACTGGTTTGGCGAGGGCTATTGGGTGCACCTGGCCAAAATTGCGTTTGAAAAGTACTTCCTGCGCAAGATGAAGAAGGGCACGTCTGAGCCCATCTACGAAAAGATCGTCATGCAGGCCATGGGCATCATGAAGCTCAAAGACAAATGACGAGATGACGGAAATGAAACGGGGGGCGCGATGCCCCCCTTTCTTTTGGCCGGTACAGCGCTCAACGCAATCCCGGCATAGCCCGAAGGCCTTACTTCATCTTGCAGGTCGACAGGCCGAACGGCAGGTAAGCCGGGCACCAGCCCAACGAGCCCGTAGCCAGTGGCACCACGCCAATCCATCCCCACACACCCACGGTGCCGGTTGCAGCCAAGCCAATCAACACCAGACCCGCGGCAATGCGTGCAATGCGGTCCAAACCACCAACGTTCGCTTTCATTTTGAGTTTCCTTTCTCAGACAAACCAGACAAGGCGTCCCATGCGTGCTGCGCACTCATGAAAACGCGCCCTTCGAACGACCTGTCGAGCTGACAGGCCTTGAGCCGATCCATCACCGGCCCTTTGATCTCAGCCAAATACAAATGCTTGCCCTGCTCACGCAGGTTGTCGCTCAACTCCAGCAAGGTCTGCATGGCCGAATGGTCGATGTGATTGACCGCGGACAGCAGCAACACGATGTGATCGATGCCATCGCGGGCATGCACCAACTCGCAAAAGCGAGCCTCCACGCGTTGAATGTTGGTGAAGTCCAGGCTTTCGTCAACCCGCACCATCAGCACGCCATGGAGTTGTTCGACCTTGTAGCGCTGAACGTTCCGAAAATGCGCGGTGCCCGGCAGGCGCCCGACCTCGGCCATGTGCGGCTGGCTGTGGCGCCAGATCATGGCCCCTAGTGACCAGGCCATGCCCAGCAAAATGCCAGCCTCGAATCCCACCATGAACACGCCCAGCGCCGTGGCCACAAATGCCCAGGCGTCGGCCCGGTCGTAGGCCCATGCTGCGCGCAGCCCCTTGATGTCGACCAACCCGACCACGGCGGTGATGATGACCGCAGCCAAGGCGGCCTTGGGAAGGTAAGCGATCCAGGGCAGGAAACACCACAGCAAGACAGCCAGGGCCACAGAGGTGATCACCCCAGCCAGAGGGCTACGCGCCCCAGCGGCTTCGTTCACCACCGAGCGAGACAAGCCGCCGGACACCGCCATGCCACCCAAGACGGCGCTTCCCACATTGGCCAGCCCCAAGCCCAACAACTCGCGGTCCGCATCCACCCGTTGGCCATGACGCAATGCAAAAGTCTGGGCCACCGACATGCTGCTGACAAAGCTGACCAGGCTGATCAAGACCACCGGCATCAACAAACTCGTCCAATCGAGTCGCATGTCGCTGCCCCCCTGCCGCAACCCCTCAATGGCTGCGGTGAAGTCAAGCGACACAGCCCCCACCTGGGCAACCCGGTAACCCGGGTTATGCGTCAGCATGTTCCCCAGCCAGGATGCAAACACAAGCACACCCAAGGGCCACAACCGGGTGGCCACTTGGACGGGCGCTGTTCGCCACCGCCGTGCTCGCGCAAGCGCCTCGATCAAGCGAGGCCCCACCCACAACAGCGACAGCGCAGCCAAGCCCACCCACAGATCCCCCGACTCGAACGCCAGGGCAGCAAACCCGGGTTGAGACCGATCCGCATGCGCGGACACGGTGCGCAGCATGTCGGGCAGGTTCTGCCCCATGGCGCGCCACCCCAAAATCGGAGCCAGTTGCCCCAGCAAAATCAGCAAGGCCGAGGCCACCGTGAAGCCCTGCACCACCGGGCGACTCAACAGTTGCGACAGAAAGCCCATGCGCAACCAGCCCATGCCCAGCATCAACAAGGCTGAACCCATGGCCAGCCACACCGACAAGGCCGCATAGCTTGCCGTCCCCGGGGGGGCCAACGGGGTCAAGGCCTGATACACCATCAAAGACGTGATGGCAGCAGGCCCCACCGACAAGCTGGCGCTGCTGCCAAAGACCGCGTAAGCCAATACCGGCAACAGACTGGCCATCAAACCCGCCTGGGGTGGCAAACCAGCCAACAGGGCATACGCCAGGCTTTGCGGCACCAGCATGATGGCCACCACCACGCCGGCTGTCAGGTCACCCGTCAGCCATTCCCTGCGCCACGATTTCAGCCAAGGCGGCGGCAATTGCCAAGGGGCGCCCGCCAGAGAGGGCACCTGCCGAACTTGGCTGGGCCCCGTCGTCATGCAGGCCGTCCCACCCGGCAACCTGTCGCCTGAAACAGCGCATTGGCGCGGCCCCCAGCGGCGCAAAACGCCACGATGGGGTGCGGCAGATCGGCGCACAGCGCGTGGTACTGAGACACCTGTTGGGGCGAAATCATCAAGCTGGCCACCGGGAAATGCACATAAGCCAAGCCTGCCGCCTGAGCTGCCGCTTCAATTTGCGCACTGGTGGGCTGGCTGGGGCCGCCCTCGCCATCCGGACGGTTGTTGATGATGCTGCGATACCCCTGCTGAGCCAGTACGGCCACATCGGCCACCGAAATCTGGCCGCACACCGTGAACTCGGGGCAAAGTTGATTTGTACGCACACTCAAGGTCATGGCCTTCTCCTATCTCAGGTTTCAATCCTGGCTTCAAAAGTCTGGCGTCAATCAGCAGGCCGGGCCATTCATGGCCGCTCCGCAAATTCGACTGTGCAGAACCTGCATGACCGCTGCCGCGTCTTCACTGACCAAGCGGTAATAGATGTGCTTGCCTTCCCGGCGGGTGTCGACCAGACCCTCCTGGCGCAACACCCCCAACTGCTGAGACAAGGTCGGTTGGCGTATGCCCAGGTCCCGCTCCAACTCGCTGACACAAAACTCGCCTTGTGCCAGCCTGCACAGCAGCACCAAGCGGTCGGCATGGGCCAGCACCTTCAGCAAGGCGCAGGCTTTCTGGGCCGAAGCCTGCAGCGCTTCCAGATCAGGGGCTGGCAAGCCCACCCGATCACATGGCTCATCAATGTCAGTCGCATTCATGTCATTCATTATGTTGACAGATATATTGTTTGTCAATAAAGTGAATGCATGGACTCAAGCACCCCACTCGTTCAGTCTTTCTTTGACCCCGTCACCGGCACCTACACCCATGTGGTGTACGACGAATCGGGGGGCCATGCTGCCGTCATCGATCCGGTGCTGGACTTCGACCCCAAAAGCGGCCGCATCAGCCACCTGCGCGCCGACGAGGTCATCGCCTTCGTACAAAGGCACCAACTGCGGGTGGACTGGATTTTGGAAACCCATGCGCATGCCGACCACCTTTCGGCCGCGCCCTACATACAGCAAGCCCTGGGCGGACGCATTGCCATTGGCTCGGCCATTCAACAGGTGCAATCGGTGTTCAAAGGTCTGTTCCACCTCGAACCTGAATTCGCCACCGACGGGTCGCAGTTCGACCACCTCTTCCACGATGGCGAAGCCTTTTCCATTGGCCGCCTGAAGGCCACCGCCTGGCACGTACCAGGGCACACCCCCGCCGACATGGCCTTTGTGGTGGGCGATGCCGTGTTTGTGGGCGACACCCTCTTCATGCCCGACGTGGGCAGCGCGCGCTGCGATTTCCCCGGTGGCGATGCGCACCAGCTGTATCGCTCCATCCAGCGCATCCTGGCTATGCCCGACAACACGCGCCTGTACCTGTGCCACGACTATCCGCCCCAGGGTCGCCCCCCGCAGGGCATGAGCACCGTGGCCGCTCAAAAGCAAAACAACATCCATGTGCAACAAGGCACCAGCGAAAACCAGTTCGTGGCCATGCGCCAGGCACGCGATGCATCCCTGGCCATGCCTTTACTGATCTTGCCGTCTGTTCAGGTCAACATTCGCGCCGGCCACATGCCGCCGGCCGAATCAGATGGGCGCCATTACCTGAAGCTGCCCATCAACGTGTTTTAAGGAGCCCCACCATGGCAGAGCAAACCATCGTCGTCACACTGGATCAACAACAAGACTACCAGTTCAATGTGCAGTTCGGGGGTAGCGTGCCGCCCCTGCATACCGATGAACCCTCCCCTTTGGGGCAAGGCACTGGCCCTTCTCCGGTTCAGCTGCTGGCAGCCGCAGTGGGCAACTGCCTGTCTGACTCGCTGTTATTCGCGCTGCGCAAGTTCAAGCAGGCGCCTGAGCCAATCCGCACGGAAGTCCACGCTGAGGTGGGGCGCAATACCGAAGGCCGCGTTCGCGTGCTGAACATTCACGCCAAGCTGCATCTGGGCGTTCCGGCCAGCCAACTGGAACACCTTGATCGTGTACTGAGCCAGTTCGAGGCCTTTTGCACAGTCACTCAAAGCGTCGGGCAAGGCATTCCAGTCCACACGGAGGTACTGGACTCGACTGGCGCAGTCCTGAAAGCTTGACCGAGATCAACCGAAAAGGATTAAGTTTTCCCTGACCCTGCCGATCACCTACGGATCAAGTTGAAACCGGGATCGGCATGTCCGCACACACCAATCAAGCAAACCAACGGGCCCACAGCAAAGTCGGCATCTGGACACCCGGAGTCAAACTGTTCCGCAGAATCAAGTTCCGCAACAAGGCCCTGCTGATCAGCGGGTGCTTTCTGATTCCCCCTGTGACCATGCTGCTGCAATTGCAGGCACAAGGCGTCTTGTCTGGCGCCAACCTCACCGCGGCACTCATGGTCAGCTCTCTGTCCATCTTGCTGGCCGGCTACTTCTTCTATTCCTTTTTCCTGACCATGGACAAGGGCTTGCACGCGGTACGCAGCCATCTCCTGAGCATGACCGAGGGTGATCTGACCCGGCCATTGAGCGCCAAGGGTTCCGATGAGATCGCCTCCATCATGCGGGACATCGAGTCACTGCAGACGAGCATTCGCGATGTCGTTGCGCAAATGCGCGCCAATGCGGAAGAAATCGTGTACAGCAGCAGCGAAGTGGCTTCCGGCGCTATGGATTTATCGGATCGGACCGAACAAACCGCAGCCAATCTGGAGAAATCGGCTTCCTCGATGGAAGAAATTTCCTCTACCGTTCAGTCCACCGCCGACCACGCAGCAGAAGCCGCAGGCATTGCCCAGCACAACGCCGTTGTGGCGGCAAAAGGTGGCGAAGTGATGCAGTCGATGATCGCTACCATGGACGATATCCAGCAGGCATCGAGAAAGATCGGAGAAATCATCGGAGTGATTGATGGCCTGGCATTTCAGACGAACATCCTGGCGCTCAACGCCGCGGTCGAAGCCGCTCGAGCAGGCGATGCCGGTCGCGGTTTTGCAGTGGTGGCATCCGAGGTCCGCTCGCTTGCTCAGCGTTCTGCCGGCGCTGCCCGTGAAATCAAGTCATTGATCTCCAACAGCGTGGAGAAGGTCGAAGTCGGCACCCGCATCGTCGACGAAGCGGGCAGCACCATTCACGACATTGTTCAAGGGGCCAAGCAAATCGAAAGCCTGCTGGTTGAAATCTCCAGTGGCACGCGTGAACAGAGCCTCGGCATCAGCCAGATTGGCGAGGCCGTTGCGGAACTGGACCACAGCACCCAAGCGAATGCGGCGTTGGTAGAACAGACTGCTGCTGCGGCGCAGGCTATGAAGGACCAGGCCACATCACTGACCTCTCACGCCCAGCATTTCAAGGTACCTGATCTGTCCACACACCTGAGCCAAGGGCAGACAAACTTATCGGACGATTTCAACTTCGACTCGGCCATCGAAGCGCACCGCCAGTGGAAGGTGAAGCTGCGGGCCGCCATCGACAAGCGCGAGCATCTGGACGCCCGCGCCATCTCGTGTGATGACTGCTGCGCCTTGGGTAAATGGATTCACGGCCCTGGCGGCTCCAAATGGGGTAGCAGCCCCACATTCGTGGCCCTACGTGAGCGGCATGCCGAGTTCCACCAAGCGGCCGGCGCCGTGGCAGAAAAGATCAACCGAGGGCACCTGAGCGAGGCCGAGCAGATGATTGGTTCAGGTTCCAAGTTCGCTCAGGCCTCAACTGAAGTCGCTTTGGTATTGACCCGCGCCAAGCGCGGCATCATGCATTGAGTTGACCAGGCTCAGTTCTTGAACTGAGTCAGGCGTCTAAAATTGTTTGGATGCCTTCCGCCATGCATGCTCCTCGTCGCCACATGCGGCTGACCGCCTGGGTCGGCCTGGTGGTGATGTGCCTGCAACTGTGGGCATCGTGCCTGAGCCACCAGCACATGCTGGAAAGGCAAGTGCGCACGGCCTTGTTCGGCGCCATTTGCTCCAGCCATGGCGGCTCGGGCTCCGATTCAGGCTCGACGCATTCTTCCCACTCACTGCAAACCCATTGCGCCATCTGTGCATTGGGCGGCGCGGTGCCTCTGGTCGCTTCGCACGCCCAGGCTTACTTGCGCCTGCCGCTGGCGCAACACTCAACGCCGATCAGATTGGATCAGGCTGCAGGGCATTCGCCCGACCAACGCCATGCGCCACCCCGTGCGCCCCCTTCCCTGAGTTGACAAGCCTCTTCTTCGTTACACCCTACCTTGCGGCCATCAGACCGATGCATGCCGCCAGGTAGAACTTGTCTGCACTCAGAAGGTTTACCCATGTTGACTCTGCCTCGCCGGACAGCGCTTTCGCTGTCTGTGGCTTCCTCCTTTCCTCTTGTTTTCCCACTGGCCACTCACCCTTCATCGGCATTCGCCCAAGCTCAAGACACCCTGGAGCCCGTGGTCGTGACTGCCCCGCCGATGGAAACCCCCATGCTGACCCGCGTCAACACACGCACCGCCCAACAGCCCCTGCCCGCCAACGATGGCGCCAGCCTGCTCAAGTCCGTTCCCGGCATGAGCGTCATCCGCAAAGGTGGCACCGATGGCGACCTGGTGTTCCGGGGTCAGGCAGGTTCCCGCGTGAATGTATTGATCGACGGGGAACAAATCATGGGCGGATGCGGCATGCGCATGGATCCCCCCACCGCCTATGTCTTCCCTGACACCTATGACCGCGTCAGCCTCATCAAAGGCCCGCAAACCGTGTTGTATGGCCCTGGCAATTCAGCGGCCACGGTGCTCTTTGAACGCCTGCCCACCCGCTACGAAGCGGCCAGCGCCAGCCTCAAAGCCGCCCTCACCACCGCAGGCTTTGGTCGTACCGATGCCCAGATCGACGCCCGTGCCGGCACCCCGCAAGCCTACGTGCAAGCCATTGCCACCGATGCCCGCTCGGACGACTACCGCGACGGACAGGGCACCCTTGTACACGCCGCCTACGAACGCAGCAGCCTGACTGGACTGGTGGGCTGGACGCCGGACGAGGACACACGACTGGAAGCCAGCGCCATTGAAAGCCGAGGACACGCGGCCTATGCCGACCGCAGCATGGACGGCAGCCGCTTTGACCGCAGCAATGTGGGCTTGAAATTCGAGAAAAGTCGCATCGGCACGGTGCTGCGCAAAATCGAAGCCCAGGCGTATTACAACTACGTTGATCACGTCATGGACAACTACAGTCTGCGCACACCGCCGATGAATTCGGCCATGCGCATGGCCTCCAACCCCGACCGCAAAACCACAGGCGGCCGACTGGCCTTCACCTTGATTCCTGATGATCAACACAAAGTGGTCATGGGCCTCGACCGCCAGGACAACCAGCACACCGTGCGCGCCAGCGGCATGGGCGGAGAACTCATGTCGCCCTACACCAGCAAACCCAGGCTGGAAGACGCCCGCTTTGACAACCTTGGTTTGTTTGGCGAGGTCACCCATGTGGTGAACGACGACCGCCGCGTGGTGTTCGGCTTGCGCCAGGACCGCTGGCATGCGCGCGACCAACGCGCCACGCTCAGCAGCGGCATGACGAGCCTGGGCGCCAACCCCACGGCCAGGGCCCAAAGACTGGAGATCCTGCCCGGGGGCTTTGCACGGTTAGAGCAAGAGTTTGGCACCGACACCCAAGTCCAGATCGGACTGGGCCACACCGAGCGCGCCCCAGACTACTGGGAGCTGATCAGCAAGGAAAGCGCCAGCAGCATCAGCGCATTCAACAGCGTGGCCCCTGAGCGCACCACCCAACTGGACCTGGGCATAACCCATCGCCGCGGCCCCTTGCAAGCCTTCGCCTCTGCCTACTACAACCAGATCAGCGACTACGTGCTCATTCAAACCGGGGTGCTCAAGCCCTCTGGCATGGGCACGCGCAGCACCACCATCGCGCGCGCCATTGACGCACGCACCGTCGGGCTAGAGGGGGGGGTGCAGTACGCCCTCAGCCCGCAGTGGATGAGCCAAGCCAGCCTGGCTTACGTGAACGGGCAAAACACCACCGACGACTATGCCCTAGGACAAATGCCGCCGCTAGAAACCCGCTGGGCGCTCGATTGGGACAACCGCATCTGGTCGGCGGGCGCCCTGCTGCGCTTGGTGGCAGGCCAGCACCGCTATGCCGTAGGACAGGGCAACATCGTGGGGCAAGACCTGAGTTCCACGGCCGGCTTCGGCGTGGTGTCAATTCACGGCGGCTATCGTTGGGGCAAGACGCTGACCGTCAGCGCCGGCATCGACAACCTGTTTGACAAGGTCTATGCCGAAGCCATCAGCCGCGGCGGTGCCGCCGTTTCTGGCTATGAGCAGACCACCCGCGTGAACGAACCTGGCCGCCTATGGTGGTTGAAGTTGCAACTGGCATTGAACTGAGGCTAGCCAACCCTGGCTGCATGAACTTGATGCAGGCCCAACTCTGCCTGGCCCCAATCGCCGACAATGTCGACATTGCCGTTTGCCTTGCAGCTTGCGCCTGCGTTTCAGTTCATGCCTGCCCAGCCCATTTCCGATCGCTCCCTGGCCACCCGAACCAGCGCCCTGCCGCCTGACGACGGCCTGCGCGAGGTGTTGCACAACGAAGTGCATGCACGCCCTCCGGCACGCATTCGCTTGCCAGCGCTGGTGGTCTATGTGGCCGTTCTGAACGAGGGGGTGAGCCGCGAGATGGAGTGGGAACACCTTAAGCGGCTCCCAGGACAAGAGGATTTGACGCTGGATCAGCTCTCGGGCAACTTTCAGCGTCTGCGCTTTGCCAACCACACCCTGAAATGGGAGCGCCACACCGAATTCACACGGTATTCGCTGGTCCAGGCTTTGCCTGACATGGCCCTTCAAGGTTGCACCGACGAAGAGATGCTGCAGTCATTGGTGGTAGACCCGCAATGGCTGGCCCAGATTCCGGGCAAGACCATCAACGCCATCATGCTGGCCATGGTGCATGGCGATGTGGACGACCCCAATGCCATGCGCAACACGGCCGCACCCTGGGTGGAAGACCCGGCCATGCTGGCGTCGCTGCTGGGTATTCGCCGCTCGTGCGCCATGACCGATTTCCGACTGCGCCCCAGTGGGTTCGAGCGCATCCTGGTCATCTCGCCCCCCAACACATCCGAGCTGCGCTCGGGCCGAACCTCCCAGCGCCTGCTGGAGCTGGAAACCTACCGTCTCATGGCCCTGCGCGGCCTACCCGTGGCCAAGGAACTGGGCGCCATGCTGGGGCAATCGGAGGCCCAACTGGCCGAAATCACCGCCCAGATGGAAAACACCGAGGCATCTGATCAAGAGTTGCTCAAACAACTGATCGGGCTGGCGGCTCGCGTGGAACGGGCCACGTCGATGCACATGTATCGCTTCTCGGCCACCGAGGCCTATTACAACTTGGTGGAGCAACGCATCACCCAGTTGCGCGAAACACCCATTCCCGGCACGCAGACCATTGGCGAATTCATGCAACGCCGTGTCGCTCCGGCCATGACCACCGTGCAAGCCACGGCGCGGCGTCTGGGCTCTCTGTCGCAACGAATCGAACGCGCCAGCGCCCTGCTGCGCACCCGGGTCGACATTGCCACCGAAACGCAAAACCAGATGCTGCTAGAAAAGCTGACCAAAGGCCAGGCACTGCAACTGCGCCTGCAAACCACCGTGGAAGGCCTGTCGATTGCGGCGATTTCCTACTATGTGGTCAGCCTCATTCTTTACATGGGCAAGGCAGGCAAAGCGGCGGGCTTGCCCATCAACCCGGAAATCCTGGCGGGCTCGCTGATTCCGGCCGTACTACTGGGCATCTGGTGGGGCACCCAGCGCATCCACAAGATCCTGCACGAACACTGAAGCGGTTCCGCCCTGAGCCTTCAGGGCTTTGCCATCAATCCCAGCGCCACGCCCAGATCAGGTCCACCGCGTTGTCCACCCCGGTCTGGGCTCGCAATGTGAATCGTTGCGCCAAGCGGTAGATCAGCTGCCAGTTACCACTGGTGGCGTTGAGGTTGCGCTCATAGCCCAGATACCAGTATTTCGACAACTGCTTGCCCACGTTGACCACGGTGTCTCGCACCGTGCCATCTGATTGGTGCAGCGACAACTCGTCAATGCCCAGCGTGCTCATCAGGTTGTCGGTGGTGGAAGGCCCCTCGCCTGACAGCAAGGCCACCGCAGCACTTTGCAACAAGCCAATGTCGGCGCCACCCAGACCACTGGGGCCACGCCCCAGAATCAGCCACGACAACTTGTCGGTTTCCGACATGGCCGGGTCTGAATACAGGCTGATCCTCGGGTCCTGTGCGGTACCAGCAATCTTCACACCCACCTTGACATCACTGGAAGCCGCCATGGGCGACTGGCGACGCATGGCCAGAATATCCAGGCGCGGATTCTCGATGGCGCCACTGAACACAATGGCGCCACGCTCAATATCCAACTTCTGGCCATAGGCCGCATAAGTCCCGTTCACGGCCTTGACTGTGCCTTGCAGGCTGGGTCGGTTGTTCGGGCTGCTGAACTTGAGCTTGCCTGTCAGGTCTGTGTCCAGCCCCCGGCCACGCAAGTGCAGCCTCTCACCCAGGTCAATGTCCACATCGGCCAGCAGCTTGCGCTTGCCCGTGGCACCAACACTGGCGCCCCCTTCGTCCTGCGGGGTTTGGCCGGGGCCATTGATCACGTTAACGTCATCGCCCACAGTCGGGGCGTCTGAGCGCGTGAAGTCAAACAGGCCTTCATCGACCTTGACCTTGCCTTGCAGCTGAATGTCTTCCTCACCCAATACCGCATGGGCCTGGCCACTGATCAAAATGCGGCGGTCAATGCGCTGCAGCAAGGCAAAGCGCTCGGCCTGCACGTCCAGCGTGGCTTCGGGAGTGGCCCCGAGGCTGGCCTGCCCGGTCGCTCGCACCACCCCACCCTGCTGTCCGCTTCGTGCGGTCAATTCGGTCAAGCGGGCGCGATCGCCCTGCAACTCCAGCTGAAGCTTGCCATCGCTGAGATTCACCCCCATCAACGCATGCGCCAAGCGCAGGTCTTGGCCTTGAATCAAGCCACGGTATTGCGGCGCCCCCACCGTGCCACTGACTTCAGCATGCCCTTGCAACTGGCCAGAAACGCGCCACCCCGCCGGCACCCATGCAGCCCAGGGGCGCAAGCTGCCGATTTGCAGATCGATGTCGCCACTGATCGGGTCATGGGCCGATGGCAACTCAGCCGGTTGCGCCACGCTTACCACTTGGCGACCAGACAAACGGCCCAGCACGCGCCCCTCGAACAACTCGGTCAAGGTCCAGACGCCATCGGCCGCCACCAGATTGACCGAAGCAGTGTCCACGCCCAACTTCTGCTGCGAGTTACCTTCGATGCTGGGCTCCGACAAGGTCAAGTCGCCCGACAGTTTTCGCACCTGGGCCTGCACATGCCAAGGCTGCACCGCGTTGTGAAACAGCTTGACTTCGCCTCCCAGCATCAGGTCGCCACCCCAGCCAGCTTGCGGTTGCCACTGTTTCAAAATGGCCGGCAGATTCAAGGGGTCAAGCTGCAACCAGGCCTTGATTTGCCCAGGCCCTTCTCCATCGCTTGACCGCCAATCCAACTCCTTCAGGCTGAGCGCCGCGCCCATCACCGTCAGGCCTACCGGGCTGACCGTGAGCTGGTCCGCGCCTACCGCATGCCGCCAGGCCAGATCGAAAGGCTGGGCGCGCAGCCAAACGCGGCGGGTGTCTTGTGCCGACTGCCAATTCAAAGACTGCACCCGGCCTCGCCAACCACTCAGACCGTTGCCCGCCTCCTGCAACCCACCCTGCACCGACACGGCCACCACCATAGGTTCCAGCAATTTTTTGCCTGCTGTGCTGCTACCTTGCACCGTGCTGCTGGACGCCAACGGCTTACCCAGCACGCTCAGGGTGGAGCGGTGGTCTCGGCCCGTACCCTGCAAATCCCAGTTGGCCTGATCCAGCACCAGATGCGGCAGTTTCAAGCCCGTCAATTGGGCCTGCAAGCGAAGTGGCGCATCCCAGCGCAGGGTCTGCACATCCCATGTGGCATGCCCGTCGGCCAGTTCAGACAGCGACTGCCCGTCCAGTTGCCATTGCACTTGCCGAGCCTGCAACTGCCCTTGCGTGGCCAGATTGGGCCATTGCCCGTCCAGACTGACCTGCCCATCGACTTGGCCAGACAAGACCCTGACGCCCCAGGCCGAAGCCAGATGCTGGACAGACTTCAACGCTGGCGCTTGCAGCGCCACATGCCAATGTTGCTCACCACGGGTACGGGGCAAGCCATCGGCACCCAGCTGCCAAGGCAACTGGCCTTGGCCCTGCAATCGGTTGCCAGCCAGCTGCAAGTCAACATCCAGCTTGGCGAAGGCATGCTTGGCAGTTGCCTGCCAGCCCAATGTGCCACTGACCGGGGCGCCCGCCAACATACTGGGGTCCAGGCGCAAATCGGCCTTGCCTCGCCAGGCTGAGGTCAAGTCCAGGTTCAAGATCCCATCCAGGCGATTGGTCCCAGTCAACTCCGCGGGCCAAGGCGCCCAGACCTGCGGATCAAAGCGCTCCACCTTCAACTGCGCCTGCGTTTGCCACCCCCAAGGCGAGCCGGCCTGCACCGGCGCCTTGTATTGCCCCTTGCCCTTCAATGTGGCGCGAGCGCCCTCGGCCTGCAATGTCAGGTCTTCGATTTGAACCTGGCCTTGCTGCCACTGCCCTCGCAAAGTAGCGGCCACGGCCTTGTCTGCAGCCGGCCGCCCGCTGGCCATGGCGGGTGG
>ERZ724505.109-NODE-109-length-50066-cov-6.980864_pt1 | contig 50066 bp, 46 predicted proteins | sample MGYA00376038_ERZ724505 | MGnify/ENA primary metagenome ERZ724505 (study PRJEB28724, sample SAMN07190884) | wastewater metagenome | isolation source: effluent of sewage treatment plant in Hong Hong | place: Hong Kong | collected 2016-03-17 ... | reverse complement strand
CCCGTGAAGGTAACGACTTCTATCATGAAATGTCGGACGCTGGCGTGGTGAAGCAAGACAACCTGGCTGAGTCCAAGGTTGCCATGGTTTACGGTCAGATGAACGAGCCTCCTGGCAACCGTCTGCGCGTTGCGTTGACTGGTCTGACCATGGCCGAAGCTTTCCGTGACGAAGGCAAGGACGTGCTGTTCTTCGTGGACAACATCTACCGTTACACCTTGGCCGGTACCGAAGTGTCCGCGCTGCTGGGTCGTATGCCTTCCGCCGTGGGTTATCAGCCTACGCTGGCTGAAGAAATGGGCCGTCTGCAAGAGCGTATTACGTCCACCAAGGTTGGTTCGATTACCTCGATCCAAGCCGTGTACGTGCCAGCCGACGACTTGACCGACCCATCGCCTGCAACGACCTTCGCTCACTTGGACTCCACCGTCGTGTTGTCTCGTGACATCGCTTCGCTGGGTATCTATCCTGCTGTGGATCCTCTGGACTCGACCTCGCGTCAGCTGGACCCTCACGTGGTGGGTGAAGAGCACTACCAAGTGGCCCGCGCCGTGCAAAACACGCTGCAACGCTACAAGGAACTGCGCGACATCATCGCCATTCTGGGTATGGACGAACTGGCTCCGGAAGACAAGCAACTGGTGGCGCGCGCTCGTAAGATCCAGCGCTTCCTGTCGCAGCCTTTCCACGTTGCCGAAGTGTTCACCGGTGCTCCTGGCAAGTACGTGCCCCTGAAGGAAACCATCCGCGGTTTCAAGATGATTGTGAGCGGCGAGTGCGACAGCCTGCCCGAGCAAGCCTTCTACATGGTCGGCACCATCGACGAGGCCTTCGAAAAGGCCAAGGCCCTGAACTAATCAGTGCCGGCGGATCGCGCTGGTTGCGGTGCGATCCGGTTTGCTTGACCTAACGAAAGAGCCCTATGTCCACCATTCACGTTGACGTCGTTTCGGCCGAAGAGTCCATCTTCTCGGGCGAAGCTACGCTGGTGTCGCTGCCTGGTGAAGTGGGTGAGCTTGGCATTCTGCCTCGCCACACTCCCTTGATCACACGCATCAAGCCCGGTGCCGTGCGCATCCAACGTGCTGACAACAACGAAGAGGAATTCGTCTTCGTGGCTGGCGGCATTTTGGAAGTGCAACCACACTGTGTGACCGTGCTGGCCGACACCGCGATTCGCGGCGCCGATCTGGACGAAGCCAAGGCCAATGAAGCCAAGCGTTTGGCTGAAGAGGCCCTGCAGAACGCCAAGGGCGATCTGGATCTGGCTAAGGCCCAGAGCGAATTGGCTGTCATGGTTGCCCAACTGGCTGCCATCCAGCGTTTGCGCAAGAAGTGATCTTTCGACATCCGGTTCGAGTGCGAGCCGGGTTCGAAGCCAAAGCCCACGGCGTTTGTCGTGGGCTTTTTTCATTGTGCGCCCCGGAGTGGGATGGGGTGCCTTGTAGACTGTAGGGCTTGGCCCTGCATGCCTTTCCGGAGAGTGTCTTCGATGTCTACCGCGCGTTCTGCTTCGTCTCGTTCTTCTTCTGCCTCCGCTGAGCGTGGCGTCAAGGTCGGCATCAAAAAAGATGTGGCCAAGAAGAAGCCTGCCGCGAAGCCCGCTTCAAGCAAGCCGGCCTCCAAGCGTGCCAAACCTTCAGCCAAGCGCCAGGCGCCGCTGAGCATTCAAGACTATCTGCAAAAGACGCTGACCAGTCGTGTCTATGACGTGGCCATTGAGTCGCCGTTGGATGAGGCCAAGAGCCTGTCGCGCCGCCTGGGGCATCACGTGTTCTTGAAGCGGGAAGACAAGCAGCCCGTGTTCAGCTTCAAGCTACGCGGAGCCTATAACAAGATGGCCAAGCTGAGTGCGAGTCAGTTGGCCAAGGGCGTCATCTGCGCTTCAGCCGGCAACCATGCCCAGGGGGTGGCCATGGGCGCCAAGCGTTTGGGCTGCCAGGCGACCATCGTCATGCCCACGACCACGCCGCAGGTGAAGATCGACGCTGTGCGCGCTTTTGGTGGCGACAACGTGCAGATCGTGCTGCATGGCGAGAGCTATTCCGACGCAGCTTTGCATGCCAAGGCGCTGGAGCAAAAAAAGGGCATGACCTTCGTCCACCCCTTTGACGATCCGGATGTGATCGCAGGGCAGGGCACCGTGGCCATGGAGATCTTGCGTCAGCATGCTGGTCCGATTGACGCGGTGTTTGTGGCCATTGGCGGCGGCGGCTTGATCAGTGGTGTGGCGGCTTACATCAAGGCGGTGCGCCCCGAGATCAAGGTGGTGGGGGTGCAGATGTCTGACTCGGATGCCATGGTGCGTTCAGTCAAGGCGGGCAAGCGCGTCACGCTGGCCGATGTGGGGTTGTTCTCGGATGGCACGGCGGTGAAGTTGGTGGGTGAAGAAACCTTGCGCCTGACCCGTGAGTTGGTTGATGACTATGTGATCGTGAGTACCGACGAGGTGTGCGCGGCAATCAAAGACATCTACCAAGACACCCGCTCGATCGTGGAGCCCGCAGGGGCGCAGGGCGTGGCGGCTATTAAGCAATACGCGGAGAGGCATGGCGGCCAAGGCAAGACCTACATTGCCATCAATTGCGGCGCCAACATGAACTTCGATCGCTTGCGCTTTGTGGCGGAGCGTGCGGAGGTGGGCGAGCAGCGGGAAGCCTTGTTGGCCGTGTCCATTCCAGAAGAGCGTGGCTCGTTCAAGCGTTTCTGTGAAACCATTGGGCCGCGCAGCGTCACCGAATTCAACTACCGCATTTCAGATGAAAAGCAGGCCCATGTGTTTGTGGGGCTGACGACCAAGGAGAAGGGGGAGTCACGCAAGCTGGCCAAGCTGTTTGAAGGCCAGGGCTTCAGCACGGTGGACCTGACCCACGACGAGTTGGCCAAGACGCACATTCGCCACATGGTGGGTGGGCGTTCTGCCCTGGCTGATGGTGAGCGCTTGTACAGCTTTATTTTCCCGGAGCGCCCGGGCGCGCTGATGGCGTTTCTGACCAGCTTGCCTCCGGGGTGGAACATCAGCTTGTTCCACTATCGCAACCAGGGAGCGGACTATGGCCGCATCCTGGTGGGGCTGCAGGTGCCCAAGGCAGAGACCAAGGCGATCAAGTCTTTCTTGGACAAATTGGGTTACGCCTACGTGGACGAAACACGCAACCCTGTCTATCGATTGTTCTTGCGCTGAGTTCAGCGTGCAATCATGCCCCGGGGTGGCTGGGGCAGTGTGACCCCACCGGGGGGCATGATGGGGGGCGGAGGCATGCCGGGCTGAAAGCCGGGGGCACCCCCGCTGTTGGCCTCGGGCTGAGCTGTGGTGCTCAGGCCAGCCACAGGGGGCAGCATGCCCGTGGCAGGTGGGGGCAGAGTGGGCAAGTCCAGTGTGACCGCCGTGGGGCCATCTGCCGGACCAATTTCGGCGCCACGCTGGGTCAGGCGCTTGATGACGTGAGGGGCGTCGACCACGTCACCCACATGCAAGGCGCGGGGTGGCTTGCCATCCACGCTCACCAAAGCCACACCGTCTTTGTCTTCGGGGTTTTTGGGCGCTACGACACCGATGAGTTTGATGCGCCCCGCCAACATCGCGTTCTGTCCCATATCGGGGGCGGCGGGGCCGGAAGCTTTGGCCGGGCCGGCCAGCAGCTTGCGTGGATCACCCTTGCCCGCGTTGTCCAGGGACACGGCGCTCGCGTTCGCGGGAACGGCCGTGGGCTTGGCCAGCCAGCGTAGGCCCCAGAACGCCACGCTGGCGGCAAAGGCGGCCCAAATGATGAGTGCAAGGATTCGTGATGCCATGGTGAGCCCATTATGATGGGAGAACACCGTGACTGAGGGGCGAAACAGCTAGGGGGACCCCGGGTAGATCCCCCATACGAGCGCCCTCGCTGTCGGGCATGCTTGGCCCTCGTTGGTCAAAGGCCGCGTCAGCAGTCCTTTTGCAGCATTCATACGGACCGAAAATGAAACTGATTGTGAAATTCCCGCAAGCCGCTCACACCACGGTCAAGGCCGTGCAACGAGGCTTCACCCTGATCGAATTGATGGTGGTGCTGGTGATCATTGGCTTGCTGGCCGCCTTGATCGTCCCCAATGTGCTGGATCGTGCAGACGATGCCCGTGTGACTGCAGCCAAGACTGACGTGGCCAACCTGATGCAGGCGCTCAAGCTCTACAAGTTGGACAACATGCGCTTCCCGACCAGCGAGCAAGGCTTGCAGGCGCTGGTGGCCAAGCCCACCACGGGCCCGATTCCGTCTAATTGGAAGCCCTATCTGGAGAAGCTGCCCAACGATCCATGGGGACGCGGCTACCAGTACGTCAACCCGGGTGTGAAGGGCCCCGTCGATGTGTTCAGTTTCGGCGCGGATGGTCAGAGCGGTGGCGAAGGGCGGGATGCCGATATCGGTTCCTGGCAGTGAGGCCATGCGCCATCGGGGGTTCACGCTGCTTGAGTTGATGGTGGTGATCGCGATGATCGCCATCACCACAGCGGTGGTGTCACTGGCGATTCCCGATCCGTCGGCCACTCGACTGGAGCGAGAAGCTGCGCGTTTGATCGCGCAGTTAGAGGCCGCCCGTACGCAGGCCCGCACAGGGGCCATCACTGTGTTGTGGGTGCCTCAATCGAATGGCACCGATGCCGACTACCAATTTGTCGGTTTGCCGCCGGCCCTACTGCCGTCTTTGAAGTGGATGGAGCCAGAGGTGACTGCTCAGGTGGTGGGTGGCAAGAGCATTGTGCTGGGCCCGGAGCCGGTGATCGGCCCCCAGCAAGTGGTGTTGACCTTGGGGGAGCAGCGCATCACGATTGGTACCGATGGCTTGGCGCCGTTTGATGTGGTGCGGCCGCAAGAGGCCGAGGTGGGGGTTGAGTCTGGAGTGGTCGGTGCGGTACGTTGAGCGCATGTCATCTCGGGGGATGACCCTGATCGAAGTGCTGGTCGCGCTGGCGGTTGTGGCCATGACCCTGTCTGCGGGCATCAAGGCGGCCGGTGGGCTGACGCTCAATGCCCAGCGCATGACCGATCTGACGCTGGCTCAGTGGTGCGCTGAAAACCATTTGACGGCTTTGCGTTTGACCAAGAGCTACCCGTCTGTGGGCGACAGCGATTTCACCTGCCAGCAAATGGGGCGGGAGTTGCCGGGGCACATGGTGGTGAGGCCCACGCCCAATATCAATTTCCGTCGGGTCGATACCCAGGTGTTTGACGAAGACAAGCAGCCGATTGTGCTGTTGTCGACCATCCTGCCGAGGTTCTGATGAGGTGGGGCGCAATCCAGTCAGGTCAACTTGGCTTCACGCTCATTGAAGTTCTGGTGTCTTTGCTCATTTTGGCGGTGATGTCGGCAACTGCCTGGAAGGGCATGGACGGCATCACCAAGGCACGCGAGGTGGCCGATGGCAAGCTCAAGCAGACCTTGCGTTTGCAGTCGGTGATGACGCAGTGGGAGGCGGACTTGTCGGCCGTGATGGATACCGGGGTGGTGCCTGCCTGGCAGTTTGACGGCGCCAATGTGCGCATGACGCGCAAGACCGGAGCCGGGGCGCAGATGGTGGTCTGGTCTTTGCGCAATGGACAGTGGGTGCGCTGGGCCAGCGCGGCGACGACGATGGTAGGGGATTTGCAGCAGCAATGGATGCGCTCCTTCCAGTTGCAAGGCAAGGAGCCGGGCACCCTGGTGGCCGAGCCGGGTTTGGAGCAGTGGCAGGTGTATTGCCACCGCAATGGCAACTGGTCCAACTGCCAGTCGTCGAACGACGTGGCCAAGGTGCGGGGCAATGTGGGGGCGCCATCGGGCGGGGCTACGGCGCCTGCTGTGGCGACGCAGACCAAAGAGGTGCTGCCGCAAGCCATTCGGGTGGTGCTGACCTTGGGGCCGAGCAGTGGTTTTTCGGGGGCGGTCACGCGTGACGTGATCATGCCGCCGCAACCGAACTGATGGGGGCGAGGCATGAATGCAATGCGCAGCACGCTCTCTTTGAATCGGTCATCGCGCCCCTCGCAGCAGCGTGGCGCTGCGTTGCTGATGGCCATGGTCATCGTGACCTTGGTGGCCACGTTCTCGGCCTCGATGGTGTGGCAGCAGTGGCGTGCCGTTCAAATTGAAGCGGCCGAACGGGTGCGTTCGCAGTCGGAGTGGGTGCTGATCGGGGCGTTGGACTGGGCGCGCTTGATCCTCAAGGAGGACAAACGCAATGGTGGGCCCGATCACCTGGGGGAGCCTTGGGCCATTCCTTTGGCCGAGGCGCGCTTGTCGAGCTTCCTGGCGACCGACAAGGACAACTCCGATGATGCACCTGAAGCCTTCCTGTCCGGGAAGGTGGAGGATGTGACAGCGCGCTATAACTTGCGCAATGTGATCAACGATCAACTCGATCTTGTTCCTGAAGAGTTGGCCGTGCTCAAGCGCTTGTGCGAGTTTTCAGGTTTGCCGGGCGCGTTGGCTGATACCTTGGCGCAGTCGTACCGCAAAGCGTTTCTGGCCTCGCAAGGGGATGATCCGGCCATGGTGGCCAAGTTGGGGGGGGCGGCTCAGCGTGCGGCCGCGCCTTTGTTGCCGCAAAGCATGGATCAGCTGACCTGGCTGGGGTTGGATGCCGGGACGGTGGAAAAGCTGCGCCCTTATCTGACGCTGCTGCCGGACCGAACGCAGGTCAACGTGAACACGGCCCCCAAGGAGGTCATCGCGTCGGTGATCGAGGGGTTTGATCTGGCTCGGGCGGCTCGCCTGGTGCAGGCCCGTCAGCGCAATGCGTTCAAGTCGCCTGACGAGGTGCAGACCTTGTTGGGGGTGCAAAACCTGAACCTGACGCGGATCACGGTGTCGTCAGATTTCTTCGAGGTGCGTGGGCGTTTGCGTTACGAAGACAATGTCATCGAGCAGCGCCATGTGGTGCAACGCGTCGGCACAGATATACAGGTTCGCAGCCGGGCACGCTTCGCCGGGGTGGATCGCCTCAATGAGGGCTCACCCCAGCCTTGATCCCCCCCGCGAACGTGGTGGGCGGGCGTTGTTTTGGCAAGTATCCGTACCTAAAAGCGCCCTATTCCCCCGCTCCTACAATCAGATTGCGCCTAAGCTAGGCGTGTACAACTGTCCTACGGGTATGAGCTTTCTCATCCTTCAACTGCCAGCGCGTTCGCGCCTGAGTCCCGACTTGCCTGAGAGCGAGTCGGCTGCGCCGTCGTCCGCGACCAAGGAATATGCCTACGTGCTGAGCGCGGATGGGCAGGCGGTGACGCGCCATGGCCGTTGCGTGGCCAATATGCTGCCGCGGGCCGACATGGTCATTGCGGTCATGGCCCCCACCGATGTGAGCTGGCACCGTTTGGCCTTGCCCAAAGCACCTGGCACGCGTTTGCGTGCAGCCTTGGCAGGCATGCTGGAAGACGCCCTGCTGGACGAACCCGATAACCTGCACTTTGCCGTGGAGCCCATGGGGCGCGCGGGCTTGGATGCGTGGGTGGCGGTGTGTGACCACACGTGGTTGACCAGCCAGTTGATGGCCTTGGAAAAGGCCAAGATCCGCGTGCAGCGCGTGGTACCGGCCGTGTGCCCGGATGAGCCCGCGACGGCCTATTTTCATGAGGCCAATTGGGGTGGCGAGGCCGATGCGGCTGGTGGCAACGAGGTGCTGCTGACCTGGTCGACCAGCGATGGCGTGGCCACTTGGCCGATTGCTGGCAGCTTGGCGCGCGCCCTGTTGCCTGAGCAAACCCCTGAGCAGATTCGATTTTTTGCCACCCCGGCGGTGGCGGCGCCTGCCGAGCGGTGGCTGGGGCGTGTGGTAACGGTTCAGGCGCAGGCTGAACATTTGTTGCTGGCCGCGCGTTCGATGTGGAACTTGCTGCAGTTCGATCTGACCCCGCAAAGCAAAGGCTGGTATGCCGTCAGCGACCAATGGCGTCGCTTCATGGGCATTCAGTGGCGCCCGGTTCGCATCGGCCTGGCGGCCTTGGCCGTGGCCCAACTGGTGGGCGTGAACTTGTGGGCGTGGCATCAAGGGCGCCTGGTCAAGCAAAAGCGTGCCGAGATGGTGACCGTGCTCAAGCAGGCGCACCCGCATGTCCAGGCGGTGTTTGATGCCTATGCCCAGATGCAAAAGGAAACCGAGGTGCTGCGTGCTTCGGCCGGGCAGGTCGGCGACAGCGACCTGGAAAGCCTGATGGCCGCAGCCGCGACCGTGTGGCCCTCGGATCAGCCGTCGGCTTCTCTTCAATATGACGGCACTTCTTTGACGCTGACCCCGCCGCGCACCTGGAGTCCGGCGGATATCGAGCAGATCCGTGGGCGTTTGAATGCCGCCGGCATCTCTATGGAGTCCGCATCGGACGGCCGAGTCACCCTGCGTCGTGCGGCGCGTTCCTGATGGCTGAATCGACCCATGTCTGAACATCTTCAATCCCTGCAAGACCTCAAGCAAGCCTGGCTGTCCAAGTGGTCGGCCATGCCTGCGCGCGAGCGTCGGTTGGTGACCGTGGCGGCCTGGTTGGGGGGGCTGGTGCTCTTGGTCATGGTGGGCATTCGTCCCGCCGTGAAGTCGCTGCAGGAAACCCCCCGCCAACTCAATGAGGTCAACGGTCAGCTGGAAGTCATGCGGCGCCAGGCGCTGGAGGTGCAGTCGCTGCGTCAGCGTCCGCCTGTGCCTCCCGTGCAGGCAGCGGCGGCCCTTCAGGCTGCGACCGAACGTTTAGGGCAAGCGGGCCGCTTGATGATTCAAGGCGATCGGGCTACCCTGACTGCCAATGCAGTGTCGGGCGAGGCGCTGGCGGGCTGGCTGGATGAGATCCGCGCCGCAGCGCGCGCCAAGCCGGTTGAGGTCACGCTGACCCAGACTGAACCCGGTCGTTACTCCGGTACCGTGATCTTGGCCTTGGGGCCGGGATCTGAAGGTCAATAAGACCGAACAGGACCGACTCAATGGCAGTGCCTTCCTTCTTTTCACGTCGCCCCGCCTGGCTCAAGGGTGCGGGGGCGGTCACCACCCGCTGGCTCGAGTCCACGCTGGAGGTTGCGCGCTGGGAGAACATGCGCAAGGCCGGCAAGCGGTGGGGCAAGTGGGGGGCTGCGCTGGGTGCGTTGGTGGGCGTAGTGTTGTTCGCGCCAGCTAGCTGGTTGGCCCAGGGCGTGGTCGAGTTGACCGATGGTCGCTTGCTGTTGGCTGAGTCGCAGGGCACGGTCTGGCAAGGCGACGCCGTGGCCATTCTGACCGGTGGGCCCGGTAGCCGCGATGCCCGGGCCTTGCCTGGTCGCCTGGCGTGGCGCATCAAACTCAAGGGGTTTGGGGTGCGCGTGTCTTTGCAGCAAGATTGCTGTCTGCCCACGCCGGTGGTGCTGGACATCAAGCCGGGCTGGGGGCGGGTGCGAGCTGAAGTCAAACTCAATCCGGGGGCGCCTGATGCCGATCTGGTGGCCATGGGCCCGGTCGGGCATTGGCCTGCGGCCTGGCTCGGGGGGCTGGGTACGCCTTGGAATACCTTGCAATTGGGCGGCCTGTTGCGCATGAATACGCGGGATCTCGCGGTGGAGTGGGTGCAGGGTCGCTTGCGAGTCGAGGGGCAGGCGGATCTGTCGCTCGACAATGTGTCTTCACCCATTTCCACCTTGGATCGCCTGGGCTCTTACCGGCTGGACCTGCTGGGGGATGCCCAAGGCCAGTTGCAATTGAATCTGACCACCCTGGATGGCTCGCTGCAATTGACGGGCCAAGGCACGGTGGGGCCGGGGGGCACCCGTTTCCGCGGGAATGCCACGGCCGTCGAGGCCGACCGGGGCGCCCTCGACAACCTCCTGAACATCATTGGTCGCCGTGCGGGTGATCACTCTGTCATTTCGATCGGATAAGTCATGAAGACCCATCCTTCCTTGTCTCGCACACGTGCCATCGCGCTGGCGACGGCTTTGGCCTTGACCTTCGGTCCTTCCGGTTTGCTGCCGGGTGTGGCGGGGTTGGCCATGGCCGCCACGATCAAGAAAGCGCCGCCGAGTGTGACGCTGAATTTCGTCAATGCCGAGATTGAGGGCGTGTCGCGCGCGATGGCGGCCATTCTGGATCGTCAGATCATGGTCGACCCTCGGGTGAAGGGCACGATCACGCTGTACAGCGAGCAGCCCTTGACCCCGCGTGAGGCCTATCTGAACTTCCTGTCGGCTTTGCGCGGCCAGGGCTTCAGTGTGGTCGAGGTGGCGGGCATGCTCAAGGTGGTGCCAGAGGCCGAAGCCAAGTTGCAGACCGGCACGGTGGACGTGGGCAATGTGACCAAGTCGGGTGACCAGATCATCACGCAGATCTTCCGCCTGCAGTACGAAAGCGCCAACAACCTGGTGGCGGTGCTGCGCCCCTTGATCAGCCCGAACAACACGATCAACGCCAACACCGGCACCAATACGCTGGTGATCACGGACTACGCCGACAACCTTAAGCGCATGGCGCAGATGATTGCGGCGCTGGATGTGCCGTCGGCCACCGACATGGAAGCGATTCCGCTTCAGTACGCGATTGCGTCTGATCTGGCGCCCGTGGTGCAGAAGCTGGCCGATGGTGGCGCCGCTGCTGGGGCGCCGGGCGCGGCGGTGGGCATGCCCACACAGGTGATGGCCGACCCCCGTACCAATACCTTGATGGTGCGCGCCCCGAACGCCGGCCGCATGGCCATGGTTCGCAACCTGGTGCAGCGCCTCGACAAGCCAGGCACGAGCGGGTTGGCGGGCAGTGGCATTCACGTGGTTTACCTGAAGAACGCCGATGCCGTGAAGCTGGCCCAGGTGCTGCGCGCGGCCTTCCCTGGCGCGGGCGGTGGCAGCAACGCGTCGGGCGGTGGGGCATCGACTAGCCCGATGCAGTCGGGCATGTCGGCTCAGATCGGCGGCATGAACCAGCAGGCCAATGCGGGTGGCGCCAGCGCGCAGGCCACGGCGCCAGTGGGTGCCTCGGCCCAGCCTTCCACGGGGGGCTTCATTCAGGCCGACCCCAGCACCAACTCGCTGGTGATCACCGCCACCGACGCGCTGTACAAGCAGTTGCGCGCGGTGATCGATCAGTTGGATGGTCGTCGTGCCCAGATCTACATTGAGGCCATGATCGTTCAGGTGGATGAAAGCAAGCTGGCGCAAGTGGGCTTCCAGTGGGCGGGGGCGGCAGGCACCAACAACATCGTGGGTGCCGGCACCAACCTGTCGACCAGCACCAGTGGCACCACCATTCCCGGGTTGTTCAGCCTGGCTGCAGCGTCGAAGTCGGTGCTGGGAGGCCTGGGTGGCTTCAACATTGGCATGTTGCACAAGATGTCCGACGGCACCTACAACCTGGGCGCCCTGGCTTCCTTCCTGGAAAACAATGCTGGCGGCAATGTCTTGTCCAAGCCCAACATGATTGCGCTGGACAACGAAGAAGCCAAGATCGTGGTCGGCCAGAACGTGCCATTTGTGACGGGTTCCTACACCAATGGCGCCACCTCGGGTTCGGGGTCGGTGAACCCCTTCACCACCGTGGAGCGCAAGGATGTGGGCTTGACCCTGCGTGTGCGACCCCAGGTGGGTGAGGGCGGTACCGTGCGCATGACCGTGTACCAGGAAAACTCGTCGGTCGATGCGACCAGCAAGTCATCCAACTCGGGTCTGACCACCAACAAGAGCTCGATTGAAACCACCGTGGTGATCGACGACGGCCAGACCCTGGTGCTGGGTGGCCTGCTGTCTGATGCCTACAGCGACGGGGACTCGCAAGTGCCAGTGCTGGGCGACATTCCGGTGCTGGGCAATCTGTTCAAGAGCCGTTCGCGTGAACGTGCCAAGAAGAACCTGATGGTGTTCCTGCGTCCGGTGGTGATGCGCTCGCAAGACGAGAGCAACAACCTGACGATGGATCGCTACGAGTTCATGCGCCAGCGTCAGGCTGAGTCCAAGCCCGACAAGAGCGTGGTGATGCCGATCAACGAGGTGCCCATGCTGGAGCCGCTGCAAAACTCAGCGCAACGCCCCGCGCCGAACGTGGTGCAGCCCCTGGATGACCCGAACGCGTCGCCCACCATCGTGATGCCGCGTGACTCTGGGTATGGTGGCAAGCTGGCGCCGCAGCCAAAGGCCGGTGGTGTGCAATGAGTGCCCGCCACCCTCTGCCTTACGCCTTTGCGAAGGCGAATGGCTTGCTTCTAGAGCATGAAAACGAGCAGGCCACCCTGTGGGCCAGCGAGAAGGTGTCGCCTTCGGCCTTGTCTGAAGTGATGCGCGCCTTTGTGGTCAACGCCATTGAGCGTGAGCCGGAAGAGGCCTTGTCTCAGCGTATTGCGGCTGCCTACGCTGGTGGCGAAGGCAGTGCCGCTGCGGTGGTGGGGGAAGTGGAAAGCGCGGTGGACTTGTCGCGCATGATGCAAGACCTGCCCGCCGTGGAAGACTTGCTGGAGTCGGCCAACGACGCACCCATCATTCGCATGCTCAACGCCTTGCTGACCCAGGCAGCCAAGGACGGCGCGTCTGACATTCACATCGAACCTTATGAGCGCGCCTCGGCCGTGCGCTTCCGGGTGGACGGTACCTTGCGTGAAGTGGTGCAACCCAACAAGGCCTTGCACGCGGCCCTGATCTCGCGTTTGAAGATCATGGCTGAGCTCGATATTTCCGAGAAGCGTTTGCCGCAAGACGGTCGCATCAGCTTGCGCATTGGCGGCCGCGCGGTGGACGTGCGGGTTTCGACCTTGCCTTCGGCGCATGGCGAGCGTGCCGTGCTGCGTATTCTGGACAAGGGTGACGCCAACAAGTTCACCCTCGAGTCGCTGGGCATGAGTGGCGATGCGCTGGACAAGTTCAAGCGCCTGCTGCGTCAGCCTCACGGCATTGTGCTGGTCACAGGCCCTACGGGCTCGGGTAAGACCACCACGCTGTACGCGGGCTTGAGCACGGTGGATGCCACCACCACGAACGTGTTGACCGTGGAAGACCCGGTCGAATACGAATTGCCCGGCATTGGCCAGACCCAGGTCAACGCCAAGATCGAGTTGACCTTTGCGAAGGCCTTGCGCGCCATCCTGCGGCAAGACCCGGACGTCATCATGATTGGTGAAATCCGTGACCTGGAAACGGCCCAGATTGCCGTGCAGGCTTCGTTGACGGGCCACTTGGTGCTGGCCACCTTGCACACCAATGACGCGCCGAGCGCGGTCACCCGTTTGACGGACATGGGCATTGAGCCTTTCCTGCTGTCGTCTTCCCTGTTGGGCGTGTTGGGGCAGCGGCTGGTGCGCAAGTTGTGCGTGCACTGCAAGCGCCAGGATGAGGCCGGCCGTTGGCACCCGGTGGGCTGCCCCGAGTGCGGCATGTCGGGCTACAAGGGCCGTACCGGCGTGTACGAACTCATGGTGGCCGATGACCAGATTCGCGCTTTGATTCACGCCGAGGCGGCTGAGTCGAAGCTGCTGGAGCATGCGCAGACACAAGGCATGAAGACCATGCGCGATGACGGCGACCGCCTGGTGGCCGAAGGCGTGACTTCGCTGGAAGAAGTCTTGCGGGTGACCCGCGAATAAGGCCGCCGCACCATGCCAGCCTTTCGATTTGAAGCCCTGGACGCAGCCGGCAAGACCGTGACGGGTCTGGTTGATGCGGACAACGCCAAAGCGGCGCGAGCACAGTTACGCATTCAGCAACTGGTGCCGCTGAAAGTCGATGCCGTGGTGGCGGAGGCCGAGCGCCAGTCCACCGTGTTATTTGCCCCTCGGGTGTTCAATGCCTCGGCTTTGTCGATCTGGACGCGCCAACTCAGTGGGTTGGTGGTGGCAGGCTTGCCCTTGGAGCGCGCCCTGACGGCTCTGGCCGACGAGGCCGAAGACCCCAAGCAGCGCGAGCTGGTGGCGCATCTGCGTGCCGAGGTCAACGCTGGTTCGCCTTTTGCGCGAGCCTTGGCCAGTTCGCCCCGCGAATTTGACGAGGTGTACTGCGGTGTGGTGGCTGCAGGAGAGCAGAGTGGTCAGCTGGGGGGCGTGCTGGAAAAGCTGGCCACCGATTTGGAAGAGCAGCAGGCTTTGAAGTCGAAGCTGATTGGTGCCACGCTGTACCCGGCCATCGTGTCGGTGTTTGCCGTGCTGATCGTGGTGGCTTTGCTGGTGTTCGTGGTGCCCCAGGTGGCGCAGGTGTTCACCAGCAGCAAGCACGCTTTGCCTATGCTCACGCAGGTCATGCTGGCGCTCAGCGCCTTCATGCGTAACTGGGGCTGGTTGCTGGCCTTGGTGCTGGCTGGCGGCTTTGGCGGCTTGATGCTGGCGCGGCGCAATGAAGACTTCCGCATCAAGTTCGATGCCTTCTGGCTCGAGCTGCCTTTGCTGGGGCGCCTCTCTCGCGGCTACAACGCGGCGCGTTTTGCGGGCACCTTGGCCATGCTGGCAGGTTCGGGCGTGCCCATTCTGAAAGCCTTGCAGGCTGCGGCCGAAACCTTGTCGAATCGCGCCATGCGGGCCGATGCCATGGATGCCCTGGTGCAGGTGCGCGAAGGCGCGCCACTGGCTTCGGCATTGGCTGCGAAGAAGCGCTTTCCTGGTTTGCTGTCGATGTTTGCCCGCCTGGGTGAGCAGACCGGCCAGCTGCCAGTGATGCTTCAGCGTGCCGCCAATCAGCTCAGTACCGAGGTGCAGCGCAAGGCTTTGGCCATTGCCACCATTCTGGAGCCCTTGCTGATTGTGGTGATGGGCTTGTTGGTGATGCTGATCGTGATGTCGGTGATGTTGCCGATTATGCAGATGAACACCTGGGTCAAGTGACCGAGGGCAGGCTGCGCAGCAAGGCCTGAAGCAGCTCTTCTGATTGGAATGGCTTGTGCAGCACGGGCACGTGGCTGTGCTGCAATTGCCGCAGCGGCTCGGCGCCCGTGTCTCCTGTGATGACCACGGCAGGCAGGCGAGCGTGGTGCTGGCGTGCGAGGCTGATGGCCTGTAGCCCGTCGCCGTCACGCAAACGGTGATCGGTCAGCAGCAGGTCCACCGACATCACGCGTTGCAGCAATTCATCCAGGTCTTCCAGTGAAGCGGCCACGCTCACGAAGGCGCCCCATTCGCGCAGACGTTCGCGCAAGGCGTGGCGCAGGGTGTCATCGTCGTCGAGCACGATGATGTGACGGTCTTCCAGGGGGCGGGTTGATGTCGGCGCGGTGCCGGATGAAACTGCGGCGGGCGCCACAGCAGGCGCCGCAGCAGGCACCTGGATGCTGAAGCAAGAGCCTCGCCCCAGGCGAGACGTCAGGCCAATGTCGACGTGCAGTAACTTGGCGGCGCGTTGCACGATGGCCAGGCCCAAGCCCAGGCCCTTGGCGCGGTTGCGTTCCGGGTTGTCGAGCTGAACGAAGTCCTGAAAGATGCGTTGCTGGTCTTGCGGGGCGATGCCCGAGCCGGTGTCCCAGACCTGAATCAGCCAATGCGATGCGCGGCGGCGCACGCCCACGAGCACGCCGCCTTGCTGGGTGTAGCGCAAGGCGTTGCCCACCAGGTTGCGCACCATCTGTTCCAGCAGCACGGGGTCGCTGTGGGCGAAGGCAGGGCCTGCGTGCACTTGGAGCGTCAGCCCCTTGGATTGCGCTGCGGCTTGTTCGTGGCTCTGAATGCGCTCCAGCATGGCGCGCAGGTCCACGGGCTGGAGGTGGGGTTTGACGGCGCCGGCCTCCAGGCGAGACAGGTCGAGCAGGCCGTTGAGCAGGCCCTCCATGGCCTGCACGGAATCGCACAGGCGCAGGGTCATGTCTTGCATGGGGCTGCCCTGCAAGCGGTCGCGCAACAAGCCGGACAGCAAACCCACTGCGGCCACGGGCTGGCGCAGGTCGTGGCTGGCTGCGGCCAGGAAGTGGCCCTTGGCGGCATTGGCTGCTGAAAGCTCCTGCGTGCGTTCGGTCACCCTGGCTTCCAGCTTCACGTTCAGCTCTTCGGCTTGGTTGGTGGCTTCCACGAAGCGGTGCATCAGCACCAGGCCGTAACTGGCCAGGGTGATGGGCGAGGCCAGTGGCAGCCAATAGCTGTGCACCACCGAGATGCTGCCGACCAGTCGCAGATAGTCGTGAAACCCGGCCACCAGGGACACGGCAATGCCCAGCACCATGCCGATGGCCGACCAGCGGCTGAAGCGCTTATGCAGTTGCAGCAGCAAGGCCAGTGAGGGCAGCATGAGCAGTAGCAGGCCGGGGTAGAGCACGGCGCGCACCTCAGCCAGATAGCCTTGTTGTGCGGCCAGGCCCGCAGCCAGCGGGTAGCCAATTTGCACGGCCCACAGCAGACGGGTCAGCAAGGCGTGGCGCTTGTCGGCAATGGCCATGGCGAACCAGCACAGCAGCACGGTGGCGGTGGTTTGGGCGGTGAAGTAGAACCAGGCGCTGAGGGTGGCGGGCAGGGTGGGGCCGTGAACGATGTAGTAAGTGCAATTGCGCACCGAAACCACCACGCACAGCAGGCCCAATGCCCCCATGGCGACTTCGCTGCGGCGGCGCAGCCAGATGACGATCAGAAAGCTGGCGAAGGCTGCCGCCACCACATTGATCATCAGTGGCAGTTGTTGCGAGAGCAGGGCCTGCACGGTGTAGCCCATGACCAGGTCATCGGCCGGGCCCAGGATGGGTTGCGACAAACCGCCCAAGCTGCCGTAGCGCACTTCGATGTCGAGCCGGTTGTCGCCGGCTTGCAGCAAGTCGGGCGAGAAGCGGGCCATGTAGCTCATGGGGCGCCCTGTGGGTTCTTCGCCAGGCAGGTCGCTGTGGATCAGGTGGCCGTTGAGCCAGATGCGGTGCTGGAAGCTAAGCCGGTCAATGCGCACGGCCCAGACCTCTTGGAGGGCGCGGTGCTGGTCCGCCTGCAGCCGGAAATGGCTTTCGTAGCGGGCCATGCCTTTGCTGGGAATCTGGCGTGCGGCCCAGGTGTCTGGCAGGGTGACAGCCTGCCAATCGCTGCCCGGATCGGTGGCGGATGGCAGCATGCGAAAGCGTTGCTCGCCCCACTGAACGGCGGGGTGGCTGGTTTGGCCTGATGAGCCCGAAAATAGGGCCCAGATCAACAAGGTCAGCACCGTGGCTGCGGCGATCCACCCGAGCACGGCCAGCGCGTGGCGTTGCAAACGGCTGTGTTTGCCCGAGCCGAGCGGCAGAGGCAAGGACGTGGAGCGCGACAGCATGGAATCCCTCTTGAGTGTGAGGCGAAATTGTCCCCCTTTCGAGGGGGGATACAAGTTGGGGGGTGGCGCTCGTTTCGGGGGCTTCTGGCGCTAGGATGTGACTGAATGTTGCCGGCGCGTGCCGGCGTGTTGACCGTTGGATGAAACTGCTACTGATTGACGACCACGCCCTGTTTCGGGAAGGTCTGAGCTTGCTGATCGCCAGCCGCTTGTTTCCCGGAGAACAGGCTGCTCTGGTGCTGGAAGCGGCCAGCCTGACCGAGGCGGAGCCTTTGCTGGCCGAGCATGCCGACGTTGATCTGGCCTTGCTTGACCTGGGCTTGGCGGCCTACCAAGGGCTGGACACCTTGCGGGCCTGGCGAGAGTTGGCGCCCGATGTGCCCGTGGTGGTGTTGTCCGCAGACGATCGGCCAGAGGTGATCCTGGCGGCGATTGATGGGGGGGCGGCAGGCTTCATTCCCAAGACCGTGCAATCCAAGGTGATGCAGTCTGCGTTGGAGCACGTTCTGGCGGGTGGGGTGTATCTGCCAGACTTGCCGCAGCGGGTGGCCGCGAATCAGACCGGCGGTTGGGGCTTTTCCGATCGGCAGGCCGATGTGTTGCGCTTGCTGGTGGAAGGCAAGCCGAACAAGGAAATCTGTCGCCGCTTGGCGCTGTCCGAGTCCACCGTGAAGACGCATCTGGCCGCGATTTTCCGCAAGCTCGGGGTCAATAGCCGCACGCAGGCGGTGGTGGCCGTGGCCCAGTCGGGCTGGAGTCTGCGAACGGCCCAAGCCCCCGGCCGTTAAGCCCATTGAGACGATCAAGGACCCTTATTCGGGGGCCTCTGTTAGGCCAAATGGCCGATGGCTGAGGGTGAGTTTCCGGCGTATTCTCATAGGAGTTTTCGGACGCTGTCATCACTGCGGGCCATGGTCTCTTCGATCATGGCCCGTAATTTTTCTGCCCGGAAGGGCTTGTGCAAAACCGGCAGCCCGCTCTGGGCCAGCATGTGCAATTGCTCGGGCGAGGTGTCGCCTGTCACGATGACGGCGGGAAGGTCGGCTTGCGATTGACGCAGGTGTTTGATGACCTCGCGGCCTGTACCGTCGCCCAGGCGGTGGTCGGAAATGACCAGATCCCAGTGCTGTGGCTTTTGCTGGCGTAACCAGTTCAAACCCGCACCCGCCGTCACGCAGGCCCCCCATGACAACAAGATGTTGGTCAGGGCATCGCGAATGGCCTGATCGTCTTCCACAATCAGAACCTGCATGCCCACCCAGGGCTGGTGCCGGTCGATGGCGCTGGGGCGTGCGGTGGGGGCGCTGGTTTGGATCGCCCCGCTGTGCCTGGAGGTGGGTACCCAGACACTGAAGCAGGATCCTCGGCCCGGTCTGGAGCCGACCCGCACGGGGTGCTGCAGCAATTGGGTGGCGCGTTTGACGATGGCCAACCCCAGGCCCAGGCCGCGTTGGCGCGCCGCAGCGGGCGGCGCCAGCTGCACAAATTCTTCGAAGATGCGGGCCTGATCCTTGGTGGGAATGCCGGAACCGGTGTCCCAGACCTGAATCAGCAGGTGGTCGCCGCGCGGCCGCACGCCCACCAGGATGCCGCCGCGTTCGGTGTGGCGCACGGCATTGCCCACCAGATTTCGCAGAATCTGCTCCAGCAGAATCGGATCAGTCCAGGCGGTGGCCTGGGTGGGGCGCACGCGCAGGTGAAGGCCCTTGTGTTGGGCCGATTCGGTTTCGTGGCTGGCAATCGAGTCGAGCAGCGGTTGCAGGCGCACTTCCTGGCGGTTGATTTCGACGGTGCCGGAGTCCAGCCGGGACAGGTCGAGCAGGCCTTTGAGCAGGGATTCCATCGAAACCACGGCCCGGGTCAGGCGGTGAGTGAGGCCGCGCAGTTGAGGGTCGGTGAGCCGTTCGTGTAGCAAGTCGGTGATCAGGCCAATGGCTGAAACGGGCTGCCGCAGGTCGTGGCTGGCGGCGGCCAGGAAATGGCTCTTGGCGGCGTTGGCTGCGGCCAGTTCCTGGGTGCGCTCCTGAACCTTTTGCTCCAGCGTGGCGTTGAGCTGTTCGATGTCGTTGAAGGCTTTGACCACGCGGTTCATCAGCATGATGGTGAAGCCGGGCAAGGTCAGGGGCACGGTCCAGGGCATCCAGTAACTGTGGTCGACTTCGCCCAGGGCCCGAATCCACACAAAGTCATGCACAGCCGAAATCAACGCGGAGGCGAAGCCGGCCAGCAGCAACACCAGCGCGCGCATTTGCGACTGGCGGCACAACTGGGTCAGGATCCACAACGAGGGCAGTGCCAGCGCATGCAGGGCCGGGGGGGCCATGGCGCGGGCGAACTCGAGGTTGGAGTCGAACCAGAGGGTCAGCAAGGCGCCGGCAGGGATCAGCACCGTGGCACCCCATAGGGTGCGCTCAAACCAGGGGATGCGGCGGTTGGCAATGGCCAGGGAAAACCAGCCCAGCAGCGTGGAGCTGAGGGTGTGCGCCACCAGGTGCAGCCAGCTGGTCAGGCCAGGCGGAATGCCCAGATCGCTGGTGATGTAGTAGCTGCAATTGCGGATGGACACCACCATGTAGAGCAGCCCGAACAGGCCTGCGGCGGTTTCTTGTCGGCGCTGCCACCACAGCAAGATGACGAAGGCGCCAAAGGCCATGCTGCACAGGTTCAGGCCCAGGGGCAGGTACTGGGTCAGGACGATATGCCACAGGTATCCGGGTTGCAAGGTGGCCTTGGGGGCCAGCTCAGGCATGGCCAAGCCGCCGTGCAAGACGCAGCGCACTTGCACATCCAGCACGTTGCTGCCGGCTTTCAGCGTGCCTGCGGGGATGTCGATGAGGTCGGGGGCTTGCTCGCCAAGCCATCCGTCTTGAGTCAGGGTGCTGCGAATGCGTTGCTGGTTGAGGAGCACCTCGTGTGCCGCACACAGGCGATCAATGCGCAAAGACCAGGGGCGTTGCTGGCTGTCGAGCGCTGCGGGGGCGCTCAAGTCGAAGGTCAGCCGATACAGGCCCGATCCGACAGGGGGAAGCTGGTTGGGCTTCCATGAGTCGGGCAGGCTCACCCGGGTGCTTTCGCCATTTTGGGTGGGGGCCAGTCGCTCGGTGGTTCGCCAGATCACTTGCGAGTCCGAGTAGAAAGGGCGTTGCGCCAGGTAGGTGCCCCAGACTCCCAGTGCTAGGAAAGAGAGCAGGACCATCCAGACCCCCCAGCCATTCGGGGTGGATGCGGGGGGCGGTGGGGCCGACTTGGGGGGGGAGTCTGGATAAGGGAACATCAAGTCGGCAAATATCGGCAGGCGTGTGATTGTGCGCACAAGTGGCGCGGGTATCCGGGACCTTGCGCTGGCACGCCCCTTGCGAATCAGCGATAAAGGGGGCAGATACCGCCCTTGTTTCAGGGGTCGAGTCTGCACCATTTTGCTGCAATGATTTCCGGACATCGAGCCCATGCGGAGGTTCAACATGAGCAGTGGTTGTGAACTGGTCTTGGTTCGTGATGACGACATGCGGGGGCGCATTCCGATTGCGCACATGCGGCATGTCTACCGAGTCGACGAGGTGGAGAAGCGGCTGGGCAAACTGCCCACGCGTGACCACGAATCGCTGCGAGCCACCTATGAGCGCATGTTGGACAAGGGGCCCGAGCGCTTCCAGGTCAAGCCTTCGGGTTTGCCGGCCATGGCGCACCTGTACGACGAACTGCCCAACTTCCACGAAGTACTGGACGACCTCAAGCGCCAACTGGCCTTGTGCACAGACAGCCGCGATGCGCTGGAGATCACGCCCATGCTGCTGTTGGGCCCGCCTGGGGTAGGCAAGACCCACTTCGCGCGGGAGATCGCCCAGTTGCTGGGCACCGGCATGGGTTTCGTGTCGATGAGTTCGCTGACGGCGGGCTGGGTGCTGTCGGGCGCCTCCAGTCAATGGAAGGGCGCTCGCCCAGGAAAAGTCTTTGAAACCCTGGTGGACGGGCAGTACGCCAACCCGGTCATGGTGGTCGATGAAATCGACAAGACCGGGGGGGAGCATGCGTATGACCCCCTGGGGTCCTTGTATAGCCTGCTGGAGCATGACACCGCACACGCCTTCATCGACGAGTTTGCCGAGGTGCCGATTGACGCCAGCCAGGTCATCTGGGTGGCCACCGCCAACGATGCGCGCGGCATTCCCGACCCCATCCTGAACCGGATGAATGTGTTTGACATCGAAATGCCCGATGCCGACGCTTCGCGCAAGATTGCCAGCAAGCTGTACCGGAGTATTCGGGCTGACCACGACTGGGGCCAGCACTTCGAGCCGGACCTGAGCGACGACGTGCTCGACGCCATGAGCCTGTGCGCGCCCCGCGAAATGCGGCGCGCCTTGATGACGGCCTTCGGCAACGCCAAGCTTGATGGCCGAGATCGAATCGACGTGCGCGATCTGCCCGACCAGCAAGCTCGCCGCAAGCCCATGGGGTTCGTGCAATGATGTGAGCCTGTCTTTCCCACAGGTTCCCTCTCATGCCGGCAAGTCTGTCCGGGCAGTTGGTCGTGGCGATTTCGTCGCGTGCCCTGTTCGACTTTGAAGAAGAAAACCAGCTGTTCGAAGGCGCAGATGACCGCGCCTACATGCAGCATCAGCTCGACCATGTCGAGGTGCCCGCGCGGCCCGGCGTGGCCTTTTCATTGGTGCGCAAACTGCTGGCTTTCAATCAGGGCGAGCGCCAGCGGGTGGAGGTGGTGATCTTGTCGCGCAACGACCCAGTGTCTGGTATGCGGGTGTTTCGCTCGGCCAAACACTATGGCTTGCCCATCGAGCGCGGGGTGTTCACCCGGGGGCAGGGCCCCTGGCGCTATCTGCGGCCCTTGCAGGCACACCTGTTTCTGTCGGCCAATGAAGCCGATGTGCGCTCGGCCCTGCAGGCCGGCGTGCCAGCTGCGCGGGTGCTGCCCCATGCCGCTCGCGCTGGCGACGCGCACCCCGACGAGGTTCGCATTGCTTTTGACGGTGATGCCGTGCTGTTTTCTGACGAGGCCGAACGCATCTACCAGGCCGGTGGGCTCGATGCCTTCCAGCGCCATGAGGTCGAGCGGGCGGCCAAGCCACTGGCGGCCGGGCCATTCAAGCCCCTGCTGCAGGCGCTGCACGACTTGCAACACGACCCGGCCGATGGCGCCAGCGGCATGCGCATTCGCACCGCACTGGTGACCGCCCGCGGCGCCCCGGCACACGAGCGCGCCATTCGCACCCTGATGGACTGGGGCATCGACGTGCATGAGGCCTTGTTCCTGGGCGGCCTGCCCAAGGGCGAGTTCCTGCGCGAGTTCGAGCCCGATTTCTTCTTTGACGACCAGACCGGGCACGTTGAAAACGCGGCGCCCCATGTGCCGGCCGGGCATGTGGCCGCTGGCGTCACCAACACGGAGGCGTGAGCCATGAGCAACGAGGCCGGTCAGGACTTGGGTGATTTCTTCGCCTTGCCCCCCTTCAAGGCCGATGAGGCGTTGGTTGGGCTGCGGCGGCAACTGCGCGACTTGAAGCTGAGCGAAAAAACAGGGTCCAGCCCGATTCGATTCGAATGGCGCGGCTTGCCGGTGGTGGATCTCGCAGAGGCGCCGGAGGGCGACAAGGCCATCGACGTGGCTTGGGTGGATTCGCCTTCGCAAAGACCGCAGTGGCGCAAGGCGTCACTCAAAAGCAGCGCCGACGTGCGCCGCTGGCTGGACGAGGCCAAGCGCCGTATGGCGCGCTGGGGTGACGACGATTGACGGGCGTGTTGGTGTGCCTCAGTCTCGGCGCATCTTGGCGCGAAACAGCTCGGCAATGCTGACCTCGCGCTGACCTGGAATCAGCTCGAACGATTCACCTGCGGCCAGCGTGCCTGGCTCGCGCACGGCCAGGTAAAAGCCGCAGTAGCCGGATTGCGCCATCATCTTGGCGGCCTGCTTGAACCCCATCACCGCTTCGAACTTGTAGCAGGGGCGGCGAGGTTCGCTGATGGCCAATGTGCAGTCGGGAAACTTCAGTACATCGCCCACATAGGCGTTCGCTTCCAGCAGGCCGGTGATCGTGAGGTTTTCGCCCAGCATGCCGTGGGGCAGCGGCTCGCCCCATTCCTGCGCTTTGGCCTGGCTGCGCACCGTCTGCCAGAACGCGTAATGCTCGTGCGGGTAGGCATACACAGCCTTGCTCAGGCCGCCATGCACGGTCAGATCAGATTGCTCGTCGCCTGCCAGACCCAGCGGCCGAACGGCAATGCGCTGAGGGGCGGCAGGCGTGCTGACCGCCCGCTTGCCAATGCCCGTCATGATCCGACGCTCCTGGATCGTCATGGCCTGCACCGTGGCGGTGTTGATGGACAGCAGTTGGCGGGCGATCGACATACGCGGTTCGGGCTGACGAGGGGGCTGCAGCATAACAAGCCTGGCGAGTCCTTGACGAGGTCAGGGCTTGATGCGCTGCCAGACCGGTTGAGATTTGCCCACGATGCCTTGGGCAATGGGCCACTGCAGCCAGGTCACCAGCAGCTTGCCCGCCGAGTGCCGCGATCGGAACGACAGCGCTGTTTGCAGATCCAGCGCCAGCCGAGTGTCTTTCAGGGGCCACACCTTGGTGCCGGCGGGCAAGCCTTTGCGGCTGAGCTCCAGCCGGGTCAGCAGTTGGTAGGCCGGACCGGCCACCGGACGAGGGGCGGCGGCCGTCAGGCCCTTGCTGGCCAACCCGTTGGTGAGCGTGTCGGCCAGGGCCGCCAATGGCGAACCGGCGGCGGGCGCCAGCCAGTTGGCTTGCCCGGCGCCGGCCGCGGCAATGACCTGGGTCAGCGCACGGCCCGCATCGGTTTCGCTGCGAATGCCCGCGGGGTCTGGGGCCGGGCCCACCAGCAGGACCTCGGTTCGGGCAATGCTGTGGCGTTCGTAGATGAGGCCCTGCTTGTCGAGGTGGTCAGCACGCGGATGTGACAAAAACAAGCCCACATCGACCTCGCCTCGCTCCAGTTGATCCAGGATCTGGCTGGACGCCAGGGGCTCGAACGTGGCTGACCAGCCCAGATCGCGCGACATCGCTGCCTGCCAGCGCCCAGCCAGCCCCGTATCGATCACGGATGGGTCAGCGGCCACTTTGGGGGGCTGCGCCAGGGGGCGTCGGTCGCGGGGCTGGGCCCACGCCGAGGCAAATACCCCTAGTGCTGGCAGGGTCAGAAACAAGCGACGGAGGTGATTCGGCATAGCGCGTGGGCGGTCGAATAGGGATTTTGAGTTTGTCAGGATACAAAAAGATCGCCGCTTCGTGACGAATTCGCGCAGCAATCCAACCCCAAAGAGGGTGACCCTTGGACCCGGGGGGACCCCAAAAATCCGCGAGTGGATTAAAATGCAAGGTTCCCGCTTTCACAGCGCCTAGCATTGAAAGCGAGACCATGACACGGAGAATGGGTACGTTGAATGGCATGACGTGGTGGTGACACCGTCTTGTGCCGGGTGTCGAGAGTGCGGTTGAAGCCGCGTTGTCGAGACCTTGTTTTTTCTAACTTTGGAGCTTTTGTCATGACTACTGCCGCAGTTCAGGTGAACGCACCTGCCTACGTCAAAAATACCAAGCTGGTGGCTTGGGTGGCCGAAATGGCTGCCTTGCTGCAACCCAAGGACATCTACTGGTGTGACGGCACCACCGAAGAGTACGACCGCCTGTGTGCCCAACTGGTTGCCGCCGGCTCGTTCAAGAAGCTCAACCCCGAACTGCGCCCCAATTCCTACCTGGCCTGGACCCACCCGTCCGACGTGGCCCGCGTGGAAGACCGCACCTTCATCTGCTCTGACCGCAAGGAAGACGCCGGCCCCACTAACAACTGGTGCGAGCCCGCTGAAATGCGCGCCAAGCTGCAAACTGGCGAAAACGCTTTGTTCAAGGGCGCCATGAAGGGCCGCACCTTGTACGTGGTGCCGTTCTCCATGGGGCCTCTGGGTTCCGACATCGCTCACATCGGCGTGGAGTTGTCTGACTCTGCCTACGTGGCCGTCAACATGAAGTTGATGACCCGCATGGGCAAGGGCGTGATCGACGTGCTGGGCACCGACGGCGAATTCGTGCCTTGCGTGCACACCGTGGGCGCCCCTCTGGCTGAAGGCCAGAAGGACGTGGCCTGGCCTTGCAACCCCGACACCAAGTACATCGTTCACTACCCCACGACCCGCGAAATCTGGTCCTACGGTTCGGGCTACGGCGGCAACGCGCTGCTGGGCAAGAAGTGCTTCGCCCTGCGTATCGCTTCCAACATGGGCCGCGAACAAGGCTGGTTGGCCGAGCACATGCTGCTCTTGGGCGTGACCAACCCCGAAGGCAAGAAGTACCACGTGGCAGCCGCCTTCCCCTCGGCCTGCGGCAAGACCAACTTCTCCATGCTGATCCCACCTGCTGGCTACAACGGCTGGAAGGTCACCACCATCGGTGACGACATTGCCTGGATCAAGCCCGCTGCTGACGGCAAGCTGTACGCCATCAACCCCGAAGCAGGTTACTTCGGCGTGGCCCCAGGCACCAACACCCTGACCAACTTCAACTGCATGAAGTCGCTGGACCGTGACGTGATCTTCACGAACGTGGCCCTGACCGACGACGGCGACGTGTGGTGGGAATCGATGACCGACGTGCCGCCCGCTCACCTGATCGACTGGCAAGGCAACGACTGGACCCCTGCCATCGCCAAGGAAAAGGGCACCAAGGCTGCTCACCCCAACGCCCGCTTCACCGTGGCTGCCACCAACAACCCCGCGCTGGACAGCGAGTGGGACAACCCCGCTGGTGTGGCCATCGACGCCTTCATCTTCGGCGGCCGTCGCTCGACCACCGTGCCGCTGGTGACCGAAGCCCGTGACTGGACCGAAGGCGTCTACATGGCTGCCACCATGGGTTCGGAAACCACCGCCGCCGCCTTTGGCGCGCAAGGTGTGGTTCGCCGCGATCCGTTCGCCATGCTGCCTTTCATGGGCTACAACATGAGCGACTACTTCCAGCACTGGCTGGATCTGGGCGCCAAGCTGCAAGCCGCTGGCCACGCACTGCCCAAGATCTACTGCGTGAACTGGTTCCGCAAGGGCGCGGATGGCAAGTTTGTGTGGCCTGGCTACAGCGAAAACATGCGCGTTCTGGAGTGGATGGTCGGCCGCCTGGAAGGCAAGGCCAATGGCACCGAAAACGCTTTCGGCCTGAGCCCCAACTACGAAGACATCAACTGGAACGGCCTGAACTTCACCAAGGACCAATTCCAGTCCGTCATCGGCATCGACAAGGCTGCCTGGGTGCAAGAGCTGAAGTTGCACGACGAACTGTTCACCCAACTGGCTTACAACCTGCCAACCGCCATGCCCGCCACCAAGGCGAAGCTGGAACAGCGCCTGGCTGCCTGATCGGCCTTGCTGCCAAACTCGAAACCGGGCCGCGTGCCCGGTTTTTTTATGTGTGGCATTTCCGTAAATGCGGGATAGGTATGGCGCATTTCTTGCGCACGACAGCTCGGGGCTGTGCCATATTGAATGCGAGTCCCGCTGTAGAGGAGGTTGCCATGCAGTTGCTCGACGAAATGCTTGCGTTGAAGTTGTTGACGCCGGATCAGCATTCCGAGATCGGGGCCTGGGTGCGGCAGGCGCGCACACCGGATCGAATCCTGCAGATGCCGGCGCACCTATGGCGTGCGCTCGAATCCGCCAGCGTGATTCTGGATCTGGAGCCCACGGGCAAGCCTGTACTGCACTGAGGTGGGCGGCATAGAATGAAGCTATGCCTGACAAACTGCGCCTGCGTCCGCTAGAGCGGGAAGACCTTCGTTTTGTTCACGAGCTGGACAACAACGAAACGGTGATGCATTACTGGTTCGAAGAGCCCTACGAGGCCTTTGTGGAGTTGTGCGACCTGTACGACAAGCACATCCATGACCAGAGCGAGCGCCGCTTCATTGCCGAGCGAGGGCAGGAGCGGGTTGGGTTGGTCGAGCTGGTCGAGATCAACCACATTCACCGTCGGGCCGAGTTCCAGATCATCATTGCGCCCGAGCACCAGGGGCATGGCTATGCCACCGAGGCCACTCAGTTGGCCATGGACTATGCCTTCACGGTGCTGAACCTCTACAAGCTCTTCCTGATTGTGGACTGCGAAAACGAGCGAGCAGTCAGCGTGTACCGCAAGCTGGGTTTTGAGGAAGAGGGCCGCCTGCGCCATGAATTTTTTGTCGATGGCGAGTACCGTGACGTGTTGCGTATGGCGTTGTTCCAACCCGACTATCTGGTGCGGCGCAAAGCGGCTACCCAGGCAGTCGATCAGGCTGTCGCCCAAGGAGTTCAGGCATGAGCTTGCAGTACCTCGATTTCGAATACAGCGACGACACCGAGGGCGTGGGCACCTGGGACGCGATGGCGTCGGTGTCGCCCAACCAGGTCACCGCCGTGCAGGCCGAGGTGGCGCGGGTGTTGGGCTGGGCTTATCACGCCTTTCCCGATGGGCGTGGGCCGGTGGACGAAGGCGGCGAGTGGGACTTCGACTTGCAAGCCCAAGTCGAAACCTTGGCGCCGGAAAAATGGCAGTATGACCCCAGTCTGGACTTGGTGCTGACCACGCGCATGCCGCCGGGAGAACCGAGGCACACGGTCACTTTGTCGCTCAGCGGCAGCGAGGCTTTTTGCCAGGCCTTTCGTGAGCGCTTCGAACTAGATTGAGCTGTCGGGTGCCTGGGCGGCCTGCGCGCCGATCCACCGATCAATCGCGCGAATTTCGTCCAGGCACAGTGTGTGGTCGATCGGGTAGGTGTGCCACGACACCGCGTAGCCCAACTGCTCCAACAAGTCCCGGGCGTGTTGACCCCGAGCAATTGGCACCACATCGTCGTCGCTGCCATGGGCCATGAAGATGGGCGTGTGGGCATTGGCCTGGTGCCGCTCTGCGGCGGTGCTGTCTGGTGCGGGCAGGTAGCCTGACAGGGCGATGATCCCGCCCAGCGGGTGGGCGAAGCGCAGCCCAGTCATCAGGGCCATGGCGCAGCCTTGGGAGAAACCCATCAAGAAAATGTGCCTTGACGGGATGCCTCGGTCCATCTCGCGTTGAATCAGGGCATTGATACGGGCTTGTGAGGCGCGGGCACCGGCTTCGTCTTCGCGAGGGAGCACGCCATCAGGCCGCAGGTCGTACCAGGCGCGCATGACATAGCCGTTGTGACGGCTGATGGGCATGTCGGGGGCGCTGGGCAACACGAAGCGCATGCCGCCGCTCAGGTCTTTCAGGCGCAGGGCCTTGCACACGGGCACGAAGTCGTCGCCCTCGGCCCCCAGGCCGTGCAGGATGATGAGGCTGTACTGTGGGGCAGGCGAGGATTGAAGTTCAAGGCAGGGCAACAGCATGGGCTGCAGTATCGCCGGTTCGGCCTTCGTACAATGCCCAGCCTTGCTGTTGGTCCGAACCTCATGAACATCATCGTCAAAGAAGAACTGCGTGCTTACATCGACCCGCTGACGCCGGAGGAGCACGACGCGCTGGAGCGCAGCATCCTGAGCGAAGGGTGTCGCGACGCCTTGGTGCTGTGGGGCGAGGTGCTGGTGGATGGGCACAATCGCTACGGCATTTGTTCGAAGCACAACATTCCTTTCCAGACGGTGCAAAACCCGCGCTTTCAGTCGATGGACGATGTGCACCTGTGGATGATCGATCAGCATTTGGGGCGCCGCAGCGTGTCTGATTTCCAGCGTGGCGTGCTGGCGTTGCGCAAGAAAGAAATTCTGACGGCGCGGCAGCAAGCCAAGGTCGAGGCAACCTCGTCGGCGCCGGCCCAGGCCATGCCGGTGGAAACCGAAGCCCCCTGGGAGGGCGAAGCGGACCCCAAGGTGGCTGCAGCCCTGGCCACTTTGCCCGCGCCCGATCCCTTGGCTTCGCGCGAGGCCATTGCCCGGGCGGCGCGCATCAGCAGCGCCACGGTCAGCCAGATTGAAAAAATCCAGAAAACCGCAGCCCCGGAGTTGGTGGAGGCGGTCAAATCAGGTGTGATTTCCATCAATGCCGCGGCCGCGGTGGCGAGTCTGCCGGTGGAGGATCAGGTGGCGGCGGTCGCTGGGGGCAAGAAAGAATTGCAGCAGGCCGCGCGTCAGGTACGCGAATCCAAGTCGCGGCAACGCGCTGCGACGGCCCCGGAGGCGGGGAGCGATTCGGCTGCAGAGGAGCAGCTGGCGAGCGCCGAGATGTCGCCGCAGCAGGAACTGGCCGCCCTGCGTGATCGGGTGCGGGAGCTGGAGGCGGAAAACGCCGAATTGCGGGCGCGACTGCAGTCGATTGAAGCTCAGGCCTGATCTGCGGGGGCGCGCGGTGCGGCGACATGCTTCAACACCGTTTGCACCAGCACTTCGAGGTCCAGCGGTTTGATGACCATGTCGGCCATGCCGGCAGCCAGGCATTTGCTGCGCTCGTGGGCCATGGCGTGCGCGGTTTGCCCAATCACAATCAGGTTCGGGTGCAGCGCCTTGATCTGTTGTGTGGCCTCATAGCCATCCATCACCGGCATTTGCACGTCCATCAGGACCAGATCGAAGGGTTTGACGCTCGGGTCACGAATGCAGTCAATCGCCGCTTGTCCGTTGTCAACAAAGACAGTGTCGGCCGCTTCCAGGCGCAGGAACTCGGCCAGCACCATCTGGTTGATCTGGTTGTCTTCCGCCGCGAGGATGCGCAGGCCCTGAAGCCGGCGGTGCGATCCTGGGGAAGGCGTGGCGGCCTGCGGCGGGGTGGAGGTTGCAGGCGTTGGCGTGGAGACCGATGCCATCCCGGTTTCTGGTGCAGCTTCTGTGGCGCTGATGCACAGAGGCAGCCGAACTTCGAAACACGACCCCTGGCCTGGCGTGCTTTCAACGGTGATGGAGCCCCCCAGCAATTCGATCAAGCGCCGGGTGATGGTCAGGCCCAGGCCCGTGCCGCCGTAGCGGCGCGTGGTGGAGTTGTCGGCCTGGGTGAAGGGGGTGAACAGTCGAGCCAGTTGCTCGCTGCCCATGCCAATGCCTGTGTCGGTGATGCGCAAAGCCCAGTCGCTTTCTAGCCAGCGCGCTTCCAGATCAATGTGCCCTTGCCGGGTGAATTTGATGGCATTGCTCAGCAGGTTCACCAGAATTTGCTCCAGCCGAAGCGGGTCGGTTTCCACGCTGATGGGCAGCCGTGGGTCGATGTGCACGTTCAGGGTCAGGTGTTGCTGGGTGGCGCGGGGCAACTGTGCCGTGCTGATGCGCTCAATGAACTCTCGAATGTTCACGGGAATGCGCTCGGCGTGCAGCATGCCTGCTTCGATCTTGGAAAAGTCCAGAATGTCGTTGACCACGCCAAGCAGCAACCGGCCGGACTCCAGGATCTGCCCGAATAGTGCATGGCTCTGGGCTTCGGGGGCTGCGGTGTTGTAGCCGATTCGAGCCAGACCCAGCACGCCATTGAGCGGGGTCCGTATTTCGTGGCTCATGTTGGCCAGGAAGTCGCTTTTGATTCGCGCCAGGTGCTCGGCCTCATGGCGGGCCGTTTCCAGTTCCGCCGTGCGGGCTCTGACCTGGGCTTCCAGATGTTCGTGCTGGTCTTGCAGGGCCTGTCGGGCCTGGTGGATTTCCGTGATGTCGCGCGACAAGCCAAACAGTCCGTTGACCTGGCCATGCGCGTCGTGCATGGGGCCTTTGGTCACCAGAAAGAGCCATTCCTTGCCATCTTGGGTGACCAGGGGCTCTTCCGAGGTGCTGGTGGCATTGGCGGCCATGATGGCCACATCTGCTTCACGGATGCGGCGTGCGCTATCCGGCTCGAACAGCACCGTGTCGTCGTAGCCCACAATCTGGTCGACGGGGCGCCCTACGTACGCGGCGGTGCCGGCGTTGGCCATCAGGTAGCGGCCGTCCAGGTCTTTGACATACACGGCATCGGTGGTGCCTTCCACCACCGCGCGCAACAGCTGTTCGCTTTGCTGTAGCGCCTGCTGGGCACGTTTGCGATCTGTCACATCAATGGCCAGCCCAATGATGGCCATGCCGGTGGCCGTCTGCATGGCATGGCGATGGACTTCGAGTTCCACGGGCGAGCCATCCTGGCGGCGGCCGCGAACGGGGTAGCGCAGTTGGGGGTCGATGTCGGCGCTGACGTTGAGCAGCTGTCGCTCGACCTCAGCCCAGTGTTCCGGCATGACCATGGCCCGAACGGGAACGCGATTGACGATGTCTTCGGGCGTGGCATAGCCCAGCATGCGTGCGAACTCGGGGTTCACATAGCGAAACTGGCCATCTTGAATGATGTAGATGCCTGCCAGAGTCTGTTCGATCAGGGCCTGGAACTTGTGGTCGTCGCTGCGGCGTTGGATGACCCTCAATGATTCATGCACCAAGCTGAACAAGATACCCATGCCGAAAAACATGCCGATGCCCACGGCGGCGCCCGGATGGTCGACATGCCAGGTGCCGCTGGGTGATGTGAACAGATACCAGCCGGCTAGGGTGCAAATGGTGGTGGCGCTTAGGCCCGCCCACAGTCCCCCCAACCACGAGGCAATGAACACGCAGGGGTAGAACAGCAGCCAGGTCCAGGGCATCAGGGCGGACCACAGGGCCGATTGAATCAAGACGGACAGGGCCGGTGCGCCCGCAGCCCAAAAGACAAATTGAAGCTGAGACCGCGTGCTGCCGCCCGGTAATTCGGCCAGGCTGATTTCGTGCTCATTGGGCACGTTTTGCAGGGCAACCCAAAGAATCAGCGAGGTGATGGCGATGAACAGCAGCCCTTTGAGGCTGGAGAGCCGGGGCAGCGTGGCGGGGTCGGACACCACGGCGTTGAGCGCCTGGTCGGACAGCAAGATCCACGCTGCCGCAAACACGATGTAGCTGACCGTGGCTTTGAGCGTGAACAGTTTGCGGCGAGAGAGGACCATGACTTGCGGCAGTCCCGTCGGGTGGGAGGGGCCGAATCATTATCCTGATGAATTAGGACAATCCTGACAAGGGGATTCCCGTTTCGGTTGCTCGGACCCTACAGGATCGATTGGGGGCGGGATTGCCCAAATAGTGCCGGTTTTGACCCGCTTCAATGACTTTGGGGCCTAAGCCCGATGTGCGGCGTTGCCGAAACAAGAGCTATCTCATCGGAGGTAGCACCGTGAACACCATCGCCAAAACTCTCGCCCTGACCACCCTCGCTGTTTCTTCTTTGATGGCTTCGACTGGTGCCTTCGCCGCCCTGGAACCCCTGGATGAGGAAAGCATGAGCAACGCCTATGCAGGCGATGGCACCGACAAGAAGGACGTGCCTGATTCGGCTTTGCTGAACTTCGCCAACTTCGTGATGAAGGTCAGTGCGAAGAACGCCCGCAATTTGAGTTCGGAAGAGTTTGTCAGCACCATGGCGGCAGCCGGTGTGACCCTGCCAGCCGATGTGTACGACGGGCGCCCCGTGACCGAAGTCACGCTGGAGTCCAAGCCCATCACGACGACCTTCAAGGTGTCGCAGTTCATCTCGGCCATTGCCGGCGTGAAGTACGACGCGCCTGCGATGGGCACCATCACCGTCAAGAATTTTGATGCGGGTGGCACCCGCATGTGGGTGTGGGGCCACTGAGCCGCATCAGGCGGCGTTGACGCGCGCCGTCACGGCCTGCCCACTGCGCAGACCGAGTTTCTCCATCAGCAAGCGATCACGTTCGACCTCGGGGTTGCCGGTGGTCAGCAGCTTGTCACCATAGAAGATCGAATTGGCGCCGGCCAGGAAGCACATCGCCTGGACGGCTTCGCTCATTTGCTGGCGGCCAGCCGACAGGCGCACACGCGCCGTGGGCATGGTGATGCGGGCCACCGCGATGGTGCGCACAAATTCCAGCGGGTCGAGCTGAGGGGTGTCAGCCAGCGGGGTGCCTGGCACTCGCACCAGGTCGTTGATGGGCACCGACTCGGGGTAGGTGCTCAAGTTGGCCAACTGGGCAATCAGGCCGGCGCGGCCTTCACGGGTTTCGCCCATGCCCACAATGCCGCCGCTGCAGACCTTGATGTTCGCACTGCGAACGTGGTCGAGCGTGTCGAGCCGGTCTTGCATGTCGCGGGTGGTGATGATGTCGCCGTACAGCTCGGGGGCGGTGTCCAGATTGTGGTTGTAGTAGTCCAGACCGGCGCTCTTGAGCGTTTGGGCTTGCGAGTCACTCAGCATGCCCAGGGTGCAGCACGCCTCTAGGCCTTCGGTTTTCACCACGTGGATCAGCTCGACCACTTTTTCAATGTCGCGGTCTTTCGGTGCACGCCAGGCGGCGCCCATGCAGAAGCGGCTGGCGCCAGCTTCACGGGCGGCGACCACGGCTTCACGCACTTCGTCGGGCGACATCAGCTTGCCTGCTTCGACGCCGGTGTCGTGTGAGGCCGATTGCGGGCAGTAGCCGCAGTCTTCCGGGCAACCGCCAGTCTTGACCGAGAGCAAGGTCGCGTGTTCCACCTCGTTGGCATCCCAGTGTTCGCGATGCACTTGCTGGGCGCGCCACATCAGGTCGTTGAAGGGCAGATTGAACAACTCCAGCACCTTGGCGCGGGGCCAGCGGGCCTGGCTGTCGTCATGGTCCTTGCAGTCGCCACCACAGCCGTGGGCGTTCAACACCGACTTGGGAACCAGTTTGATGGGCTGAGCCGTGGGGATGTCAGAAGGGGTTGCCGATGAAGATGCGCACTGAGACATGATGGGTTCCGATAAAGCTGGCGCAAGTTTAGTCGCCCTGGAAGCCCCTGACCAGTGCCGCGGATTCGGCTTGGCGTTAAGCTGCGGCCCATGCGCTTTGAACACGTCATCGAAATCAATTCCCCGGCCACCTCGGTGCAGATGGTGGCCCCCACTTTTTCCCGCGAGCAACTGTGGCGCGGTTTGATGGTTCGGGTGCAAACGCCGCAGCGTTTTCCCATGGGGCCGGAGGGCTGCGAGTGGCAGGAAATCGAGCCCGGCGTGATTCACCGCCTGCAGCGCTTTGGTCAGCATGAGCTGCGCGACGAAGTGCGCCTGCGCGAGCCCGAATCGTTGGTGTTCACGCCGCAAGCCCATGGTGACACCGCGCCCATTCGTTTGACCATGGCCATCGAAGAGCCGGGCCCTGGGCGCATGGTGCTGCGTTTTGTGTACGAGGCCTTGGCCGAGCAAAGTGCAGAGGAGGCCTACTACAACGACTACCGGCACAACGCCTGGCTGCACCACGATCGCGACATGGTGCGCACCTTGCGCCAATGGTTGTCAGACGAAGGTTTGTGAACCAGGTGAGGCCTCCGGCTGCGCGGGCGGAGGGCTGTCGGGCAATTCGATGGTGAAGGTGGAGCCTTTGCCCACTTCGCTGCGCAGGTGCACTTCGCCACCCATGCGCTCAATCAGCAGTTTGACGATGTACAGCCCCAGCCCCGTGCCTTCGACTTGAGGTGAAGGGTTGACCCGTTTGAAGGGTTGGAACAGTTCGTTTTGCTGCGCAGGCGTCAGGCCCTTGCCCGTGTCGCAGATGTCGATGCAGACATGCGTGGGGTGGGCGCTGCTGCGATAGGTTCGCACCCTGATGAGGCCGCCTGCGCGGTTGTATTTGCAGGCATTGGTTAGAAGGTTGATCAGCACTTGATGCAGCCGTTGAAGGTCGGCATGCACCCACAGGGGCCCGTCGGAGAGTTCGAGTTGAAGTCGCAGGTTGTCTTTGCTTAGATGGGAGTCGAGCAGGGGCACGCAGGCGTGTATGGCGGCATGGGCATCGACGGCATCCAGGTGCATGTGAATGTGGCCAGACTCGACCTTGCTGAGGTCGAGCACGTCTTCCACCAGTGACAACAGTTGTTTGCCGGCACCGAGAATCATGCCCACCTGACGGTTCTGGGTGGCCGTCGCGTTGGCTTGATCCAGCTGCATGAGCTGGGCGAAGCCCAAAATGGCATTGAGCGGTGTGCGCAGTTCATGGCTGAGCCGTGACAGAAATTCGCGTTGGGCGGCGGCCACTTGCTCGGCCGCATCTCGCTGCATGGCTGATTGTGCCTGCCGCAGCTCGTCGGTGATGTCGCGGACCACGCCCACCAGATTGGGCTCGCCTCGGTGGGTGTAGATTTCCTGGCGCCCGATCAGCTCGATGTCACGGGTTTGCCCGTCGGGTAGCACCACGCGGTGAATGTCTCTCACCGTTTGCCCCGTTTCGGTGGCGCGCTGAAGGGCGGCTTCGGTTTTCTGGCGATCGGCCTCCAGCAGGCAGCGATCGAGTTCCTGCTGCGTGGTCACACAGGCGCCCGGGCCCATGCCGTACATCTGAGCAGCCTTGTCGTCCAGGGTGATGCGGTCGTGTCGGGTGGCGCGTTCGAACAACCCCAGGCCGGCAATCTGGGCGGCCAGTTCCCAGCGTCGGGTGGCTGCAGCTAGCGCGCGTTCGTGTCGAACTTGCTTGCGCAAGGTCCGACGAACCAGGGCCAGACTGCCTGCGGTGAGTGCGGTGGCTGACAGAAGAATCGCCGCTATCAGCATGACTTCGGTGAGCCGTCCCGCCTCGTCAAGATGGAGGCGAAAGCGTTGTTCGGTTTGGTTGAATTGCTGGTTGAGTTCTCGCAGTTTCACCAGGCTGTCGGCCATGGCGCGGTCGTCGGCATGCTGTTCGACCTGGGTGCGAATTTGCTGGCCCAGCAGGCGCAGCTGGTCAATCAGGCGGTCGCCGTCAATCCAGGCTGCAATCGTGCGCTGGAACAGTGGCATGGAGCCAAAATGCCGGAACAAGATGATCATGCCCGGGATGTCGTCGGGGTGGCTGCCGCCGGCCACAAACAAGCGGTGAATCAGGGCGGTGTCGGGGTCGGGCTTGTTCAGCTCTTCGCGCGCCCGGCGGCTGCCCAGCGGAGCCTCTAGGGCCGCTTCAAAGCGATCGAAGTCGGCCAGATCGCGCGACAGAGCGTAGTGACTCAGGTGGGTCAAGGCGTTGCTGCACGATTTTGACCAGGCGCTTTCGCCCGTGCCGTAGCCGCGAATCGAGCCCAGCACCTTGACGCTGACCGCCGCGAGTGCGGCGACGATGCAAGCCATCACCAGCGTGGGGGCCAGCACGCTCCAATAAAGTCGTCTCGTCGAAATCCATGCCTTGACGGCGGACATGTGTGGGCCTTCCCGGGTGACATCGAGTCGGTGGATGCGATGCCGCCATTTACGCACAGCTTTGGTGCTTTGCCACTGATGGGCAACCCGGGGGGATGGCCCGCCTGTTGTTCAGACGGTTCAGGGTAACACTGCGTGCGGGCAGTCGGGGGCGGGTGCAGGGGCTTTTTGGCGCGCCTGTTGAATGGCTGCTTGCAGGGGGGGGATCAGTTCGGCCATTTCCTCGGCATCGGTTCCCAGCCCGCGCACCACACAGACAGCTGCCGGGCCGCATTGGGCCGCTTCGGCCACGTCCGCTGGGGTGAGCAGGCCGCCAATGGCCACCACCGGGCTGGGGCTGTGCTGAACCCACCACAGCAGGTTGTGTGTGCCTTGTGGACGCCAGGGCATGTCTTTCGTGCTGGTGGGTTTGATCGGGCCGCATGCCACCAAACTGGCGCCACAGCCCGCGGCGCGCGCCAGTTCCCACAAGCTGTGCGAACTCAGGCCCAGGACCAGATTCGGCGCGGCGGCCAGCAATCGGTCCTGCTGCTGGGGTGTCAGGCTCAGCAGGTCTTCCTGCCCCAGGTGCAGTCCGTTGTGCGGAGGGGTGGCGCCCGCCAGGGCCGATTCCCAGTGGTCGTTGACGAACAGCAAGGCGCCGTGCTCGCGGGCGGCTTGCTGGCTGCGGATGAGGTGTTCTGCCAGCGTGGCAACCGGTTTGTGGCGCAACTGGATGCAGCGCAGACCCAGCTTCAGCGCGGCTTCGAGTTGGTCGGCTGTGGAGACGATGCCGTACAGGCCATCGGTGGGCGGTGTAAAAGGTTGGAAGGGTTGCGCATGGGTGGGCGACTGGGTCAGTCGCCAGGGCCAGCGCGAGCCAATGCCCAGCCAGGGCAAGGGTGCGCCAGGCGCCCCCGGGGTGCCGGCCCAGCCGCGCTGCGCCAGCACAGGCCCGCGCCCGTGTCCGGCCTTGCGTGCGTTGGCCAGGGCGTGGTGTGTCACCATGCGCGCCAACACGGCGGCATCGGCTTCGACATGCTGGCAGGCCAGGGCGGCCGCCATGGCTGAGGCGAAGGTGCAGCCGCTGCCATGTGTGTGGGGTGTGGTCAGTCGTGGGGCGGTGAGCCAACCTTGCGCGTGGGGGGTGTGGAGCCAGTCCACGCAGTGGGGGCCGGCGGGGCCGGTCGAGGGCGGGGCATCGCCACCCGTGATCACCACGCTGCGGGCTCCCATTTCGATCAACGCGTTTGCCAGAGCTGGAATTTCGTCTTCCTTGTCGTGGCGGGGCTTGCGGCCCAGCAGACGCCGGGCTTCGGCGCGGTTGGGTGTGATCACGGTGGCGCGCGGCACCAGCCACTGGCGGTAGGCCGCCACCATGGCCACGTCGCAGAAGTCGGCGCCGCCAGCTGAGGCCGCGAACACCGGGTCAACCACCAGCGCCAGCTGACGATGAGGGTCTTGACCCGCGGGCGTGCATGCGCGCCAGTGGTCCACCCACTGAGCCACCAGCACGATGGCCGCCACACTACCCAGCAGGCCGGTTTTGATGGCTCGCGGAGGCATGTCTTCAGACAGGGCTTGTAACTGCGCCTGCAACTGGGCCGCCGCCACCGGGAACACGGCTTCGACGCCCTGCGAGTGCTGGGCCGTCAGCGAGGCTGTGATGGGGCAAAGGTGCACGCCCATGGCATCGGCTGCGCGTTGATCGGCACTCAGACCGGCGCCTCCGGCGGAATCGAGTCCGGCGATGCTCCAGACGATGGGGGGCGAGCGGCGCATGTGGGGGCTTGGCATGAAACGGGGTTACAACAAGACGAAAGGTTGGCCCGTGACGGGCGTGGTGGCGATGGCCACGTCGCTGGTGGCCATGAGGCCGCTGCGGTGGCCTAAACGGCCCCCTTCTACCGCGTACCGGAAGGCGCGGGCCATGCCCACCGGGTCGGCCGATTGCGATACCGCTGAGTTCAGCAGCACCGCATCCATGCCCAGCTCCATGGCTGCAGCGGCATGTGACGGGGCACCCAGGCCTGCATCCACAATCAGGGTCAGGCCCGGCAGGCGGGCGCGCAAGGTGCGCAAGGCCCATGGGTTGAGCAACCCCAGGCCGGAGCCAATCGGGGCAGCCCACGGCATGAGGATGCGGCAGCCGGCATCGACCAGGCGTTGCGCGCTGACCAAGTCATCGGTGCAATAGGGCAGCACTTCAAAGCCGTCTCGCACCAATTGGCGTGCGGCTTCCACCAGCTCGAAGGGGTCGGGCTGCAAGGTCTGTTCGTCACCCACCACTTCCAGCTTGATCCAGTGCGTGCCGAGCAACTCGCGCGCCATGTGGGCCAGGGTGATGGCCTCGCGTGCGCTGCGGCAGCCCGCTGTGTTGGGCAGCAGGTGAGCGCCACGCTCGCGGGCCGTGTCTCGGATGATCTGAACAAAGCCGTTGTCGCCACCGCCCGGCACAGCCAGGGTGCGCTTGAGCCCCAAGGTCAGCACCTGGCTGCCCGAGGCCTCGATGGCTTGCTGCAGGGTCTCTGGGGAAGGGTAGCCAGCGGTGCCCAGCAGGAAGCGGCTGTGGAGTGCGGTGTCGCCAATGCGCCAGGTGTCGGGCACGGTGCGCGGCTGGGGCGATTCGGTGCCATGGGGTGATGCATTCATGGCCTCAGCCTCCGGTAATGGGGGAAAAGCACAACACGGTATCGCCGTCGGCCAAGACGTGGTCGGCTCGAGCGTGTCGGGGAACGAATTGACCATTGACCGCAGTGGCAACGCTATCGACTGTACGGTTGCTGCTGGCAAGCATCGCGTCAATCGCGGCTTCCAGTGTGGCAGGTGAGGCCAGCGTTAGCGGGCCTTGATCCGTTTGAATGGTGATGTTGTCATTCATGGGAATGTTGTCTTATCAGTTCAGCCCATTGGCGCGAGACAAGGCTTCATCCAAAAGCGAGGGGGCCAACAACCAGCCATGTCGATACAAACCGTTGATGCGAACCAGTCCAGGCTCGGCATGGATCTCGGGGCGGTTGTGTGGCAGGGCCGGGCGCAGGTTCACATCCATGCGCAAGATGCGCGCCTCGGCCAGGCCAGGCACGATGCTGTGGGCAGCAGCCATCAGCTCGACGGCCGATCGCAGCGAGACAGGCGATCGGTCTTCGCTTTCGATCTCGCTGGCACCCACTACCACCACGTCACCTGGCCGGGGCACGAGGTACACGCGGTGACGCGGGTGCAGCAAGCGAATGGGGCGGTGCACTTTCACGCCGAGGGCATGCAGCCAGATCACCTCGCCACGCACACCCCGCACCGGGGCTTGCGGCCGTGCGCCAGTGCCACGTAGATCAAACACCCAATCGAACTGGTGTGCTGTCTCCGTACCTTGTTCAGTCACGCTGGTCAGTTCACCTGGGGCGATGCGTGTCACCCGATGGCCCCATTGCCATTGCACCAGGGGTGCGCAGGCATGCAGGGCCTTCATGGTGCCCACCGTGCAGATGGCGCCTTCTCCCGGCAGCATCCAGGCGTGCAGGGGGCCCTGATGCCCATGCAAGGCGGGCTCCAGTTCGCGCAGCTCTGTGGGATTCAGGGCTTGCGCCTGCTGAGGCCACTGGCGCGCGCCGGCTTCAATGCGAGCCAACACCCGTTGTGCTGCCCCCAGGTCTGATCCGTGGGCAACCAGCAAGCTGCCGGCTCGGTCGAAGTGCGGCTGGCGAGGGCCTTCCTTGGCGAGGGTGTCCACAATGTGGGCCCAACGTTCAATCGAATGCCACCCGCGCTGCGCCACCTCAGGCTCGGCCGCATCCAGTTCGGCCAGCGGGCTGAGCATGCCAGCCGCCGTGAATCCGGCGGCGCCTTGGCCGTCAAAGTGGGGCAGGGCATCCTGGGCCGGGTCAAACACGGTCACGGTGTGGCCCTGGCGCGCCAGGGTCCAGGCGGCCAGTCGGCCCAGCAGGCCTGCGCCCGCAATGCCCACACGTTGTGGGGTGGCTTGGTGTCGCAGTGGCCCTGCCTGCATGACTCAGGCCCCGCTGCGGTTTGCGTGAATCGGGATGTAGAGTTCGCCGCCCACGCTTTTGAACTCTTCCGACTTGGCTGCCATGCCTTGGGCCGCGAACTCCCGCACCTCCTGCGTGATCTTCATTGAGCAGAACTTGGGGCCACACATCGAGCAGAAATGCGCCACCTTGGATGCGTCCTTGGGCAGGGTCTCGTCATGGAAGTCGCGCGCCGTCTCGGGGTCCAGTCCGAGGTTGAACTGGTCTTGCCAACGGAAGTCAAAGCGCGCTTGCGACAAAGCATCGTCACGCGCGCGTGAGCCTGGTTGGCCTTTGGCCACGTCCGCAGCATGGGCCGCAATCTTGTAGGCGATCAAGCCTTGCTTGACGTCATCACGGTTGGGCAAGCCCAGGTGCTCCTTGGGCGTCACGTAGCACAGCATGGCCGTGCCCATCCAGCCGATCATGGCCGCACCAATGGCGCTGGCGATGTGGTCATAGCCTGGTGCAATGTCAATGGTCAGGGGGCCCAAGGTGTAGAAGGGCGCTTCTTGGCAGTGCTTGAGCTGCTCGTCCATATTGGCCTGAATCATGTGCATGGGCACGTGACCAGGGCCTTCGATCATGGTCTGCACATCGTGCTTCCAGGCGATCTGGGTCAGCTCACCCAAGGTCTTCAACTCGGCGAATTGCGCCTCGTCATTGGCATCTGACAGCGAGCCCGGACGTAAGCCATCGCCCAGCGAGAAGCTCACGTCATACGCCTTCATGATCTCGCAGATCTCTTCGAAGTGCGTGTACAGGAAGTTCTCTTTGTGATGCGCGATGCACCACTTGGCCAAGATTGAGCCGCCACGCGACACGATGCCTGTGCGGCGGTTGGCCGTCAGGTGGATGAAGGGCAGGCGCACGCCCGCGTGGATGGTGAAGTAGTCCACCCCTTGCTCGGCTTGTTCGATCAGCGTGTCACGGTAGATGGCCCAGGTCAGGTCCTCGGCCACGCCGCCCACTTTTTCCAGCGCCTGGTAGATGGGCACGGTGCCGATGGGCACGGGGCTGTTGCGCACGATCCAGTCACGCGTGGTGTGGATGTGCTTGCCGGTGGACAAGTCCATCACGTTGTCGGCACCCCAGCGGATTGCCCACACCAGTTTTTCCACTTCCTCTTCGATCGACGAGGTCACGGCCGAGTTGCCGATGTTGGCGTTGATCTTGACCAGGAAGTTGCGGCCGATGGCCATCGGCTCCAGTTCGGTGTGGTTGATGTTGGCGGGGATGATGGCGCGGCCACGGGCGACCTCCTCGCGCACAAACTCAGGCGTGATCTCGCGCGGGATCATCGCGCCCATGGGGTTGCCGCGCAGGCGGGCTTCGCGCTCGGCGTCCACGCCATACTTGCTGCGCCAGTCTTCAGCGAGGTCCAGGCGGCGCTGGTTTTCGCGCAGGGCCACGAACTCCATCTCGGGCGTGATGATGCCTTTGCGCGCATAGTGCATTTGCGTCACGTTGTGGCCGGCCTTGGCTCGGCGGGGTTGGCGCTGCAGGCCGCTGGCAGCCGCACGTAGGGCGGCCATGCGCTCGTCGTGGCGCTCATCGGCTTTCAGGCCATCGTCCACGGCCTGGATGCGGCGGCCTTCGTACAACTCGGTATCGCCCCGGGCCACCACGGCAGCTTCGCGCACGGGGGGCAGGCCCTTGGTCACGTCGATGGTCACATTCGGGTCGGTATACGGCCCCGAGCAGTCGTACAAGGTGACGGTCTCGCCATTGGTCAGGCTGACTTCGCGCATGGGCACGCGCACGCCGTCGTGGCTGCCTTGCACATACACCTTGCGAGAGGCCGGCAGGGGCTCGCGAGTCAGGCGGGTGAGCTCATTGAGTGTCTGCAAGGCCTGCAGCGATGCGGCGGAATCGGGGGCGTTCATGGGCGGCTCTCCTGGGCGGCAAGTGTGAGGACACAAGCTCCGAGGGGCGACCCGAGGCCAAACGCATGCAGCTGAGGCAAACGGGGCAGCGAGAAACTTCAAGCGGGCTGTGCAGCACGCTTGAAGGGCTGCACCTGCCACACATGCCACGAGGGGCCAAGACAGGACGGCTCTTCTTTCGCCGGTATGAACCGGATCAAGTTCAACGGGTTCGGAAAAATTCCATCTCAGCGCACTGGCCCAAGCTTTTCAGCTTGGGTCGCCACACCCCGGAGCAAGCCGCAAGTGTAGCGCCAAGCCGGTGTGGACTCAACTGAGCCAGCGTCAACGATCAATGATCGAGCGAAGCGCGTGCGGGGGCGGCGCTGCTGTCTGTGCGCTCAACGGCGGCCTTGTTGCTGGAGGCAAACATGGCTTTGAATGACTCAAAGCTGGCCGATACCTCTGCCGTGGAGGGGCTGAAGAATGCCAGCACGAAGGCCAGCGGAGCAATGGCAAACAGCGGTCGCATGACTGGGCGGTTTGGCGGGTAAGCCTGACTTTGTATGAATGGAACCCAGTGTAGGTTGACTGGGTTGTCGCTGGTTATCCCTAGTACGGGGGGCACGAGGCCCTTGTTCATGGGGGTTAACCGATGCGCTTCACCACATGAATGCGATGGTCTTTCGCAGTCTTCGGCGTGGCTTGTCCGCATTGTCCGCAACCTGCGCCACATTGGGCAGCCGATGGGCTCGTGCTTTCGCCCTGGGTTTGGCCGCAAGCCTGTGTTCCTGGCGTGTTCTGCACAAGCCCTTTCAGCCCCGGCCACCAGCGGTGGGCCAGATACAGGGCGGCCAGCAGGCCAATGCCAATGGCCATGAGATCCTGAGTGAATGCCGACATGATGGCCTCCGGTCGCTGACTCAGGCCCACACCAGGCGAGCCAGGTGGAACACCACCCAGCTGGCGGCATAGGCCAGCACAAACAGGTACGCGGTCATCACCAGCGGCATCTTCCAGCCGTTGGTTTCTCGCCGCACCACGATCAGGGTCGACAAGCATTGCGGGGCAAACACATACCAAGTCATCAGTGACAAGGCGGTGGGCAGCGACCAGGCTTGCTGGATCAGGGTGCTCAACGCGCCGGTCAATTCGTCACCGGTTTGCGACAAGGCGTACACGGTGCCCAAGGCGCTGACGGCCACTTCGCGTGCAGCCATGCCGGGCACCAGCGCAATGCAAATTTGCCAGTTGAAGCCGATGGGTTCGAATACCACCTGCAAAGCACGGCCCGCCATGCCGGCCAGGCTGTATTCAATTGCCGCGTGGGTGGCACCTTGCGGCGGGGCAGGGAAGTTCGACAGGAACCACAGCACAATCATCAAAGCCAGAATGATGGTGCCCACGCGTTGAACGAAGATGCGAGCGCGTTCCCACAGGCCAATCGCCAGGTTGCCCAGGTGGGGCCAATGGTAGTCAGGCAGTTCCATCAACAGCGGCTGCCCTCCTTGGTGCTTGAAGAAGCGTTTGAGCACCAGCGCCACCAACATGGCCGAGACAATGCCTGCCGCGTACAGTGCAAACAACACCAGCCCCTGCAAATTGAAAATGCCTGCCACGGTGCGGTCGGGAATGAATGCCGCGATCAGCAAGGCGTACACCGGCAATCGGGCTGAGCAGGTCATCAACGGGGCGATCAGGATGGTGACCAGGCGATCGCGGGGATCGGCAATCGTGCGCGTGGCCATGATGCCGGGGATGGCGCAAGCGAAACTCGATAGCAATGGAATGAAGGCGCGGCCCGACAGGCCCACCCCGCCCATGACGCGGTCCAGCAGGAAGGCGGCGCGCGGCAAGTAGCCCGAGTCTTCCAAGGCCAGGATGAAACCAAACAGAATCAGGATCTGCGGCAGGAACACCAACACGCTGCCCGCACCGCTGATCACGCCATCGACCAGCAGGCTGCGCAGCATGCCGTCGGGCATGTGGGCCTGAACCCAGGCGCCTGCGGCGCTGACGCTGCCGTCAATCCAGTCCATCGGCGCGGCAGCCCAGCTGAACACGGCCTGGAAGACCAGGAACATCAGAACGGCCAGAATGATTGGCCCGAAAACCGGGTGCAGTGCGTAGCGGTCCAGGCGCGCAGTGTGGGTGCGCACTTGGTCGGGCATCTTCACGCAGGTGGTCAGCAGATGTCCCACCCGTTGGTGTGTGGCTTCCACCGGGGTTTGCGCAATGCGCTCCATTGGGCGCGGGGCAGTAGGGGCAGGCAAGCGGGCCCAGTCCAACTGGTCCAGTTGCGCCAGCAGGGCCTCTTCGCCGCCTGCCCGAACAGCAATCGCCTCCACCACCGGAATGCCCAGTTCGGCCCGCAGTTTCGGCAGGTCAATGTGAATGCCGCGCTTGTGCGCCTGGTCCATCATGTTGATGACCAGCACCATGGGCACGCCCAGGGTCTGAATTTCCAGCACCATGCGCAGGTTCAGGCGCAGGTTGGTGGCATCGACCACACAGACCAAGCCAACAGGGGCACTCTCGCCGGGGCGGGTGCCTGCAATCACGTCATGGGTAATGGCTTCATCGGGCGTGGCGGCCAGCAGACTGTAGGCGCCGGGCAAATCGAGCACGCGCCAGGCTTGGCCTGCCGGTGAAATGAACTGCCCTTCTTTTCGCTCAACCGTGACGCCGGCGTAGTTGCCTACCTTCTGGCGGGCGCCGGTCAGGCGATTGAATAGAGCGGTTTTGCCGCAATTGGGGTTGCCCACCAGCGCAATCAGGGGTGGGGTCGACAAGGTGGGGGTCGCGACCGACATGGCGCGCTCCTTGGAATGCTGAGGCTGGCGGGAAGGGTGGGCGGTCAGGCGGGAATCACTTCAATCAAGGAGGATTCGAGTCTGCGCATCGCGAAGGTGCTGGTGCCCACTCGGACGGCCAGCGGGCCCTTGCCAGCAAAAATCCGGCGCAAAACCTGCACCTGCTCGCCGGGCACGAAACCCAACTCCATCAAACGCCGCCGCAAGGCGCCACCGTCATGGGCGCCGGGGCGAATGCCCTGGATGGTCGCCAGGGTGCGCACGGGCAACTGGTCCAGGGTGGTGGACGAGGCCTGGGTGGTCGCGTGATGGGCTTGGTGCGATTTCATGGCCTCATTCTAAGACTAAATGCGAATAATTCGCAATGAGCTCTCTTTGACATATGTCACGAATTTCCCCGCCTGTCCCGCAAGTGTGGGGAGGGGGTGTTGCGATCGGGGTGAACCCTCCTCTTGTGGGGGAGGACTTCTCAACATTCACTTTTAGACCCCTCTGCAAGTGCTTATTTTTGAACGACTTTTTGCTGCGGATTTGTCTGCAAAAACACAGCTAAGTCCTTGATTTCATTGAAGATTTTTTCACTTCGAACCTTGTTTTGGGTGTTTGAATCGGTTAAAGTGGGATTTAGTGTACTTTCGTGGAGTTTTGTGGTGAATTTGGTCTTTCAAGGAGCTTCAGCGCTGACGCTGGACGCAAAGGGGCGGATGGCCGTTCCTGCGCGCCATCGCGACGCTTTGCAGGCTCTTTGTGAGGGGCAGCTCACCATCACCAAGCACCCAGATGGTTGCCTCATGGTGTTTCCGCGTCCGTCGTGGGAAACCTTCCGCGACAAAGTGGCGGCCCTGCCCATGTCGGCATCGGGTTGGAAGCGCGTCTTCTTGGGGAATGCCATGGACGTGGAAATTGACAGCTCGGCTCGCGTGCTGGTGTCGCCTGAATTGCGCGCTGCCGCGGGCATTTCCAAAGATGTGATGTTGCTCGGGATGGGCAGTCACTTCGAGTTGTGGGACGCCGAGCGTTACGCCGCGCACGAGGCGGAGGTCATGGCGCAGGCCATGCCTGATGCCTTGCAAGATTTCACCTTCTGACGCCATGGAGCCTGTATGCACACCTTGGCAGCATCGAACTGTCCTGCTGCACGAGGCGGTCGATGCCTTGTGGGATCCGGAGATGGGTCCGGTGCCTGCGGGTGTCTATGTGGACGCTACCTTTGGTCGCGGCGGGCATTCCCGTCTGATTTTGTCCAGACTGGGCCCTCAGGCCAGGTTGTTGGCTTTGGATCGGGATCCGGAAGCCATTGCCCATGCCACCCAGGGCCCTCAAGCCATCGTCGATCCGCGTTTTCAGATCAAGCACGCGGCGTTCTCGTCTTGGGCGCAGGTGGTGAGCGATCTGGGAGTGGGGCCGGTTCAGGGGTTGTTGATGGACATCGGGGTGTCGTCGCCTCAGATCGACAACCCTCAGCGGGGCTTCAGCTTCCGCTTCGATGCGCCCCTGGACATGCGGATGGACACGACGCAGGGCGAGAGTGCGGCGGACTTCCTGGCGCGAGCAACACAAGATGAATTGGCAGACGTCATCCAGACCTATGGCGAGGAGCGGTTTGCTCGCCCCATTGCAAAGGCGCTTGTCGCTCGCCGCGATGCCGGACAACCAGTACGCACCACTGGCGAGTTGTCAGAAGTCGTGGCTCGTTCAGTCAAGACACGCGAAGCTGGTCAGGATCCCGCAACCCGCACCTTTCAGGCTCTTCGGATTCGCGTCAACCGCGAGTTGGGTGAGCTCGAAGATGCCCTCGAGGCGGCCCTGAAAATGCTCGCGCCCGGCGGCCGTCTGGCGGTCATCAGTTTCCACTCGCTGGAAGACCGCATCGTCAAAACTTTCATCGCGCGCCATAGCCGCGAGGAATTTGACCGCCGTGTGCCTTTTGCAGCTCCCAAGCCTTTGCTGTTGAAGTCCATTGGGCGGATCAAGCCTTCCGATGAAGAGGTGGGGGGCAATCCGCGTTCACGTTCAGCTGTGCTGCGTGTGGCTGAGCGCACCGATGTGCCTTGGTCCGCCGAGTTGGCGTGCGCAGCCGAGCCGGCCCGCAAGGGCAAGGGGGGGCGTCGCTGATGTCTCGCCTCAATGTGTTCCTGGCCATCATCCTCTTGTTGAGCAGCTTCTGGCTGATTCGCTCCAGCAACGAGGCGCGGCATCTTTTTGTCGACCTCGAAAAGGCTCAGTCGCACTCGCATGAATTGCAAATTGAGTACGAGCGCCTGCAGGTTGAGAAGCGAGCTCAGGCCACGCCTTTGCGTGTAGAGAAGCTGGCGCGCGAGAAGCTGCGGATGTTCAGTAACACCCCCTCGGTGACGCATTACGTCACCGGGGCATCTGCGCCTGAATCCGCTGCATCAGAGGTGGCGCCATGAGCCGCGTGGGAGACTTCGTGCGCCGTCTGCGCGGCAAGCCCCGCCGTCAGGCGCCGGGTGCCATGCCCACGGTGCGCTATGCGACCAGCCCGTTGCTGGCCTCGCGCACGCCACCTTGGCGAGTGAAGTTCCTGATCGGCATGATCGGCCTGGGCTTTGCTGTGCTCATCGGGCGTGCCGCCTGGATTCAGATCATCCACAACGACTTCTACCTCAAGCAGGGGGCCAGTCGTTATGAGCGTCGCATCGAGCTGCCTGCGGCTCGGGGGCGCATCACTGATCGCCATGGCGAATTGCTTGCATCCAGTGTGCCTGCGCCGTCTCTGTGGGCCATTCCCAAGGACATGGATGCCTCTGATGCCGAGCTGCGCAAGCTGGCCAAGTTGTTGGCCATGCCTCTGTCTGATCTGAAGAAGCGTCTGGCCAGCAACCCGAACTTCGTCTGGCTGCGTCGTCAGGTTGATGATGATGTGGCTCAGCAAGTGGCTGCCCTCAAGATCGATGGGGTCTACGAGCTGCGTGAGTCCAAGCGCCAGTATCCCGAAGGGGAAGCCGCGGCTCACGTGGTGGGGTTCACCAACATCGAAGACCAGGGGCAGGAAGGCATCGAGCTGGCTTATCAAAAGCAGCTGGCGGGCCATGATGGGGTGCGCCATGTGATCAAGGATCGCCTGGGCCGTGTGGTCGAGTCGGTGGGGGATCTGGTGCCCGCAGAAGATGGGCAGCCCGTCAACCTGTCGCTGGATGCCAAGATTCAGTTCTACGCCTACCAGTGCATTCGCGATGCCGTGGCAGAGCACAAGGCCAAGGCGGGCAGTGTGGTCGTGCTTGACGCGCTGACAGGCGAGGTCTTGGCTTTGGCCAATGTCCCCAGCTACACGCCGGCTGATCGGCGCAATCTGACTGGCGCGCAATTGCGCAATCGCGCCCTGACCGACACCTTCGAGCCGGGCTCCACCATGAAGCCCTTGGTGGTGTCGATCGCTTTGGAAACAGGCCGGGTCAAGCCCGGCACCATCGTTTCTACCGCGCCTGGGCGTTTGACGGTCGATGGTTCCACCATCACCGATTCGCACCCGCATGGTGATTTGACGGTGGAAGAAATCATTCAGAAGTCCAGCAACGTGGGTACCGCCAAATTGGCCTTGCAGATGCAGCCGCGCGAAATGTGGGACATGTTCACCGCAGTGGGGCTGGGTCAAAAGCCTCAGTTGGGTTTCCCGGGGGTGGTCACGGGGCGCCTGCGGCCGTACAAGAGTTGGCGTCGGATTGAGCAAGTCACCATGAGCTACGGCTACGGCTTGTCGGCCAGCCTGTTCCAGTTGGCGCAGGCTTACACCATCTTTGCCACCGATGGCACCCTGACTCCTGTAACCATGCTCAAGCGCGGTGGGCTGGAAGAGCTGGACGGCGGTTCTCCCAATATCAAGGCCACCAAAGCGGCTTTGCGCGCGACAGAGTCGGGCGAAGCCAACCGATATGCCAGCGGCGACCCGATGCCGGTTTTGGGGCACCGCGTCATTTCGCCCGACACCGCGCAAGCCGTGCGCAAGATGTTGTCGATGGTGACCGGCCCCGGCGGCACAGCCCCCAAAGCCCAGGCAGTGGGCTACAGCGTGGGGGGCAAGACCGGTACCGCCCACAAACAGGAAGGCCGAGGCTATTCGGGCAACAAATACCGAGCCTGGTTTGTCGGCATTGCGCCCATCAACAAGCCTCGCATCGTGGTGGCCGTGATGGTGGACGAGCCCGGCAATGGCGTGTACTACGGAGGTGAAGTCGCGGCCCCCGTGTTCAGCAAAGTGGTGCAGCAAACGCTGAACCGTCTGGGTGTGTTGCCCGATCTGGCGGTGCAGCCCAAGATCGTTCAAGCCGAGCAGGAGAGCTTCTGATGACGCAGTCCGCTCGCACCCCCATCTTGCTCAATTCCGTTGCCGAGGCCTTGGTCTGGCTGCGCCAGCAAGGCGTGTCGACCTTGACGGTGGATAGCCGAGCCATTGCGTCGCGCTCTGCTGAAGGCGTGGGCTTCATAGCCTGGCCAGGCGCGGCGCGCGACGGCCGAGGCTACGTGCAACAAGCGCTCAATGAAGGCGCGCGAGCCTGCCTGGTTGAGGCGGAAGGTCTGGATGCCTTTGGCTTCACCGATGCCCGCATTGCGGCGTTGAAAGGCTTGAAAGCGGCCAGCGCCGAAATTGCGCATGGTTTCTTTGGCGAGCCCAGTGCGGCGCTGCAGGTGGTGGCCGTGACCGGCACCAATGGCAAGACATCGACTTCGTGGTGGACCGCGCAGGCGCTGACCGCGCTGGGGCGCCCATGCGGTGTCATTGGCACCCTGGGTGTTGGGCGTGTGGATCAAGGTGAAGTGCAGGCCACGGGGCTGACCACGCCTGACCCGGTGACCTTGCATGCCACCTTCCGTCAGTTTGTGGACCAGGGGCTGCAGGCTGCGGCCATCGAAGCCTCGTCCATCGGCATTGAAGAGTTGCGTTTGCATGCCACCCACCTGGCTGTGGCTCAGTTCACCAACTTCACGCAAGATCACCTCGACTATCACGGTGACATGGACACCTATTGGTTGGCCAAGCGTGAGCTGTTTGACTGGCCAGGCCTACGCGCTGCTGTGGTGAATTTGGATGACCCCATGGGGCCCATCTTGCGTGACCATGTTCAAGCGCGCGGGTTGGATGTATGGACCTACGGCGTGGCCCAGGCGGGGCGCCTGCAGGCTGTGCAGGTGCGTTAC